>ERZ836358.2865-NODE-2865-length-12341-cov-3.364236_pt1 | contig 12341 bp, 8 predicted proteins | sample MGYA00519942_ERZ836358 | MGnify/ENA primary metagenome ERZ836358 (study PRJEB31850, sample SAMEA3708798) | human gut metagenome | biome: human gut; feature: human-associated habitat; material: faeces | place: China | collected 2014 ...
CCCGTCCGTATACATACCATATCTACCCACAATATATTCGCCGAAATAACGTGAAAGCGTTCCGCGTATTCCATAATCTCCATAAATAAAACGGGATCCTTCCACCTTCACCAGCGTGTTCACTTCCGGCACATAATATCCCACACTAAGCCGTCCATTGATTCTTTTCCACTTACTCATCTCCCACTTGCTACCGTAGAAATGAGAAGAACCGGTAATTCCTCCTTCACCTTCTACCGTCCACCGACCATTTGCAGAAAAATAACCGACTCCCGCAGCAACTCCCATACGATCATCTGAGAAATTACCGCCTGTCAGGTATCCTTTCCAATGATTAGCCAAACGAAAATCCTGACGTAAAGTCATGAATCCCAAGCGAACACAGTCCCACTTTCCTTCTTCATTATTTACGATAGGCAGACTGACTTGCATCCGTAGCGAAGCCCCCTTCCATAATTGCATTTCCAGAGCGGGTTGCAGATCAAGAGCCGCCTTATATAGTTTATAAGTTACATTATTGACTAACATCACACCAGGATATAACACCAAATCCACCTTACCGAAAGTACTGTCTTCCCGTTTTATTCCTTTCAAACGACGCATGGCGGTTCCTGTAGAAGTCGTCATCTCCATATTACGATATACCTCATCCAACGTGTATTCACCGGACTGATACTGTTGAACCAGTTTTGCCGGGAGAGTTATACACAGCTGGGGTAACGCATTATCTAATATAACCAATTGTAGAGTCGGCATTTCTGGCATAGCAACCAAATGACGTATGGCAATACCGATCCCATTATAAGCTCCTCTATACACAGAAGTCTCAAAAGCCGCTGTTATCGTGTCACTTTTCTCTACAACCGAGATATTCTCCATTTCCAGTTTTTTCAAAGTTTCGATCACACGAACGGACTGTGCATGTAACGAAATTCCCCAACAGAGAAAAACATATACTATACCAACTATTCTTTTCATCTTCATTTAATGTATTAATGTACATTCATACCGTAAACCGGCAGACACACATGTAAATTCGCGGGTAAACACGTTGACGGATAGATGCTTCCAAAAGCGCATAGCAGCACCAATGTTCCAACCATGCGTATCATATTCCGCCATGAATTTCAATTCCCGACAAAAAGAGGGAGTATAACGAACTCCGCCGAAAGGTCCTTTATTATATACAGGCTTATCACCCTGATGAAAATACCAACCCGCCGTAATTGCCAGTTGATGTCCCGAACGGAATCCGATTGTTTTAGTAAGCACACCATAGTAGGCACCCCAATATGGAGTTTTTCCTTCAGTCAGAAGATCATCCCCCCCAATCACAACAGCTGGAAAATAACGGCTTTCTTTTAACGGACGAATACGAATCGTATTGGAACGGTCTTGATTGTGATAACCTGTTCTTCCCGTAGCCGTTGTCATTTTGAGTAATGTCATTCGATAAGTAAATTCAATGAAAGAAAACAGTGTCATATCCACGAAATAATTCATTGTAGGAAAACTGAAAACAGAAGGGGTAACTTGCTCGGGTAGGTAGTTTGCTCCTCCTATAAACGTACCGGTTTCCTGCATCTCGGCAGTAGGTATCATTAATTGTCCTGTCGATCCCAAGGAGTATTGTGCACGAACCAAACTGGTCGTCAATATGAAAATCAGAAGTAGAATAATGCCTTTCAATAAAATAAATGGCTTATTCCTGAAAACAGCTTTAGTTTGTTCCATCTCAATTTGTATATTGTTCCCCAATAGCAATTTTCTCAAAGAATTGATTAATCTGCTATTTTTACTATTCATATTTCTGTTACTTCTTAGGTAACAGAACACACACAATCGAAACTAAGCGGAATGAAAATAGAGAAAAACATCGACAAATGTGGTACCAAAGGGCTTTCTGGCTTTAGTGAAAGAGGAAATCCTTTTGAATATAAACAAATTAGCAACAGAGCATGAAGACAATATTATTTCATGTTCGGATATTTTTTTGCCCTATGTTTCAGATAAAACGAAAAAAAATGGGAAAATATTTGTTTACTATCTTAAAATATGTCTATCTTTGCGTCAAATTTAATTCTGTTACCTAAGAAGTAACAGATACACTTTAATTCTGATTATTAACTCATTACATCTTTTTATTTACCTACATAACAATTTTTTATGTAAGATAAATTCCCTTTATTTACCTCTGTACGTTCTTTAAGCTCGAAGCCTTTCAGGTAGATTTGTGTGGTTTTTATAGATTTATGTCCCAATGATTCACTAATCATTTCAATCGGCACTCCGCGATACTTGGCTGTCGTTGCCCAAGAATGACGGAGCGTGTAGGAAGTGACAGGAGAATTCAAACGGAGAGCCCGAGCCAGATCCTTCAAACAATTATTAAATCGACGAAGAGCACTCTGGTATTCACGGTAAGCTCCTTCATCCTTACGTTTCTTATCACCGGACAGGATATCAAACAGATAGTCCGGACAATCAGGGCGGGAAGGCTGACTGTTGCGAAGCCGGTGAATCATCTCCTTCGCGGTATCCAGCACTTCCACACTGATCGGAGTTTTCGTCTTGACACGGTTGTACCGCAACACGTTCCGGTCCAAAGCTGACTTTTCCAAATGAGCCAAGTCGGCAAACGACATTCCGCAAAACTGGAACATCAGAGCGGCAATAGCCTGTGTATGGCGTAAACGTTCCGATTGGGGATCTTCATAAAGCAGCTTTCGCAACTCGGCAACAGGAAGGGCCTTCTTCTGACGGACATCCACACCCGTATAGACATCGTGAAACAGGCGGGGGACGTAAGGAGCACTACCCGCTTCCACTCCCCGATTGTAGATACTGCGAAGCATACGCATATACGTGGAGACGGTGTTGGGCTTCAACCCACATTCATAAAGATACTGTCCGTAACGTCGTAAACGTTCCCGGGTTACTTGCCTGAACGACACATTGAACGTGCCGCAGAACAGGCTGAAAGAAAGGATGGCATTTTTGTAGACATGCGCCGTAGAATAACGCCCTTCCTTTCGCAAACGACCGATGTAGATCTCTCCACACCGGCTAAATCCATTTTTACTCATCATTTGCATCACTAGTTATTTTATAATATATACCATTTGGCATGCAGCAAAAAAACAAATCTTTTTGCAGGTTCGTTGCACGCTTGCCAAAGTATAATTTATTATTTAATTTATTTAACCATTGCAAAAATTAGCAAACTATGGCAAAGAAAAAAACAAATAAACAAGAGAAAAAAGTACAAGTAAAAAAGAAGGTCCAAAAACGGAACACTAGAAGACATGTGAAAGGGGAAATCATCAGTTGGGAGGAACTCGAAAATAGGACAGGATTAACCGGAGATGAAACGGAACTTCTCACTGTTTATTTGCACAAATTCGAAAGAGGGGAAGTACACGTCAGATGCTCTAAAAAACTAAAAGACTTAGCTGAATATATCTACGAAACGGAGAGCTTATATATAGCTAAACATGGTATAAACGGCAAAACGATTTGCGAAGTTATCACAAATCGATTTGAATAGTTTTCAATCTCGTTAACATAAAACGAAATGTGTATTTTCAATTTTTATTTAATAGTAACTTCGTGATGTGCAGGACGGCTTTCTTTTACTCCATTTTCTTCGTACTTTGGGAAAGTTCATTTTCTTTTATAGGTAACTGATAACCAATTGCAGAAAAGTATTAATCGGCGGGGCGTCCTATTACAACAACTCGAAAATCTATATTCATAAGCCCCTTATTGGCATCAAGTGTCTGTATATTAAAATGATCATTGTACCGTCCACACTCTATACCTATAGTCCAACGATCGCCATCGACTGCCCAGGGAGTCGTTTGTACAATTACAATATAATCAGTATGCCCTTGTGAGTGATATAAGGTATATTGTCCGGTACTTGTGCGTTGTATGCGTGATATTATCATTCCGTCACCCCACCTTTGGACAGAATTTAAATCTCTTTCAACAGCAACAAAACCAAGGACTCCGGGCATACTCCAATGGTCGTTTTTGTCCATTTTCCAGTCAACGCCACCAATAGCGTCAATGCATAAATTGCAATACCCCCCAAACATCATATCCTTTCTCATCGTACTACCACTGGCGCGAAGCATGAGTGCCCTGTTGAAAGAGTTCCAATTTCCTGTAGCGGACATATAAGCAGACACGTCGAATCCGACCATGGCGGACAATGTGTTTCCAAGTGCCGCTTGCCTTTGATGATCACCAGAATCCGTTTGGACGGAAATCATGGCATCTCGTCCGCTAATGTTTTTAAGCCCGGATCCTTCAATTTCAAAACCACCAATAACGCCGTCATTTGCATTTACCGTTCCAGTAAAAGTTCCCTTATTCGCGAACACCTCTCCTTTAAATTTGTACTTTTTATTGACTGGATCAAGCTCGAACACTACTTCATCATCAACCAATGCGAATATCCCGGTACGCTTCGTCCCGTCAGGTCCGGTGAGACAATCACGTCCCATAGCGACGCCTGTCAGCTTCCCGTTACTGTCTTTTGTGCCGGAAAACATCTTGGGAGACACCATATACTCACCTCCTATTTCCGTCTTATTATTGTTCCATTCCTCAATCCACGGAAGAAGGTTCGCATCTTGACCGTCTTTTCCTCTGAATCTGATAGGAGTGCCCCATTCACCTGAATCTGCACTTTCTGCCACCTTCTGTGAAATCCAAACGACGGATGCCGTTGAATTTGTATGCCAACCTTCGGTTGTACCATTCCCTGTAGGAACGGCAGGTTCGGTTTCGCTGTCATGATAGGTTATGTAAACTCTCATACCATCCTTACCGTTTGTACCGTCCGTGCCGTCATTACCATCTGCCACCATTAACTCCCAAGCTGTGCCGTTATAGATGTAGACACGCCCGTTGTCAGTGTCACGATACACCCAGTTTTTAACAGGGTCAGCTGGAGCGGTAGACAAGTCACCTTTCCATACAATGTCCAGACCATCCTTTCCGTCCTTACCGTTAATTCCGTCCAGGCCATCCTTACCGTCAACGGTCATTACATACCAAGCATTATCTTGATAGACATAGTTCTTCTTGTCGGATGTATTGCGGTAATACCAGCCGTTCTGAGGATTGGAGGGATGAGAAGTGAACTCGCCTTTATATACAAGACTGCTACCGTCTTTCCCAGGTTCGCCTTTCAGGTTCTTTTTTACTTCACTATCCAAGTTATCCCAAGTAAGTTTCACGCCACTTCCGAAATGGAAGCCGTCAGTGTCCCAATATATAGCCCTGTTGAATATGTCACCGTTGCCTTCCTTGTCCCATCTGATATTGCCTTTTGCAATGAATCCGGAACTGTCGGGATTGAATTGGTACAGGATTGTCCCGTCATCGTCTACACCTTTCAGCATACCGTTGACGCAATAGAATCCTTTCAATCCATTCGTTCCCGGTATATCACCGCCCACACGAACCTTCAGGCAGTTGCTCCAGTCCTTTGAATAAATACCGGCCAGCACGTCAATGGCAGGTTGTGCATTTTCATCAGCGTGCATATAGATAGCGGAATGCCTTCCTGCGTACTGTGTTTCGTATGAACTGTTACCAAATTGCACTATGTCGTCCCCAACGGAAGGGGGATTAGAGACCGACACGTACCCCGATTCATCCGCCACCGTTTCAAACTCGCTGACCGGGATACGGATAACCCCGTCAGCAACGGACTCTATCTCTACATGATAAGACTTCTGGCTTCCCGTAAATTCCTTACAGCGGATAAAGTCATGCTCCACAAAGCTCATATCCTTATCCTCAAGCGTGATGAGATAATACTGCCCGTCTTCCGACAATTCAGCGGTCTTTATTTTTCCGCATCCTTGCGTGATAGCCTGCGCTCCGATAATCGCACGTATCTTGGAAACGAGCAGTTCAAACACCGTGAACTGTCCGCGCACACGAAGTGCATCCAGTTCAAGCATCCATTTGCCCTTCACGTACTCCCACAGTTTCCACCCGTGCCCGGCAAAGCCGGACACGAAATCTTCCGCATACTCCTTCACTCCGTTTGCCAGTTTCCGACCGGTCTCTTTGACCGAACAGAGGAAGCCATAAAACTTACCGTTACTTAATATTGCCATATTTATGGTATCACAACAATGAATAATACTTATCAAATAATTCTCTTAACTTTAAAGATTCAGCTTTTGTTAAAGCAGTGCTGCCACAGCAGGCGAATTTTGCAGAGATACCAGGATTGGAGGTAAATTCAGAGCCATTATTCATAAACAAGATACCTGGTCCATTAATAACTTCTGCCGTTCTAGGATCATACGTTCCTTCAAACGAACCTTTTGAATTGTCATAGTACCATTTTTTGTCACCTGACAACGATAAAACGGTAGCACCTGATTCAACCGTATTGTCTGGGGTTGCAGACAGTTGATTTGAAGAGATAAGCCTTAGAATATTACCGCTATCTAAGTTAGGCTGTATAGCTACTTCCCACACAGAAGTTTTATATCCACATATCCATCTACCTAGTTCATAATCCTTGCCACATTGTGCGATGAATGAATCAGATATCGGTAAAATAGTATTCATTGTCAGAAAATGGTTCCTTGAAGAATCTGCACTCTTTATTCCATCCGTGTTAATTATAAAGTTTGCACTATTAGAAGATGGTATTACAAGTGTTTGTGCTGTGTTTACAATATTAAATTTTACTTGTTGATAGGAACTCCCTGCCAAATAATACAATTCATCCATTTTATCAAGAATACCGTTATCCTTTAATTCATTGAGCATATTCAACAACTGCGAAGTGGAAGGTCGTCCGGAAGCGGTCAGATAAGCGTTATATACTTCAACCGCACTACCAGTTGCAGAAGATGAAGCCGTAACTGTTATTGATATTGTATTTGAGATCGATGTTTCAGATACAGATGTTGCTGTAATAGTTACATTTCCTTCCGCTTTCAAAGTAACAAGGCCTGAACTGTCAACCGTCGCAATAGCTTCATTACTACTCTGCCAAGTCACACTCTTATTTGTTGCATTAGCAGGTTGCACAGTGGCAGTCAACTGAATTGTCTCGCCTATTTTCCCACTGGTACTTCCAGTTACGGATAGTGAGGTTACGGGTATTTGTGTCTGACTGACAGAACAGTTGGCGGTAAAGCTATCAACTAACGAACTATTATACATCGATGTAGCAGTAATTGTTACCGTTCCACTCTTCTTCACTGTTATATAGCCGGATGAATTGACAGTGGCAATTGCATCATCACTACTCTTCCAAGTCACACCTTTTTGAGTGGTATTAGAAGGAGTATATGATACGGACAATTGCAAATAGTCCTGTATAGTTGACGCCTTACCAACAATGTTTATGCCAGATATTTCAATCACTTCCGGAATATCACCACCGGATATAATCGTTATCTTACCCAGATTTGTTGTAAATGACAGGTCTGTTACTTGTATTGCTCTTCCCATTATTGTATCTCCTTATAAAATTTATCGTAAATATGTTCCATTTCAACAGCGATACATCTTGCAATCATACTTCCTCCAACCTCATTAAAATGAACATCGTCTGAAAAATACTGTGTGAGAACACCGGAGGCGAACGCATGACGCACATCAATCACCGGAAGGCCATACCAGCGAGCAACACGTATTATCATATCGGAATAATTATCCAGTGTCTTGCCATTATGATTCAAGGTTATGCCTTCCCCGTTGTCACTAATGTATTGCGAAGGCGTCATGTGTGAATACGCTTCATTTTTATTATGCGGAATAGTACAGATTATAATAGGTTTATTGGGATATTTCTCTATAAGTCCGGAATACAGAAAATGAAGAGCACCGCAAAAAGTATAACGTGTCCTGTCGGAAAACGTGCCAAAAGGTTCAGACCATGCCTGATTCCAATCGTTTGTACCACCCATGACCAAAACAGCATCGCAAACATTATCCATACTTGGATAGCGGACACAAAAACAGTCCGTATTTGATTCAGCCGCAGATGCGATTCGCGTACCTGTTACACCGTAATTGTTCAGTGTGCATTGGAGCAATTTTGCTAATGGAGTGGTATACTTCCCAAACTGAGTATTACTGTCACCCAATACATTGATTGTTTTTCCTTTCCACTTAGAGCCAATATTTATCTGCAATAATGACTTAAAGTGAGTGCTCAATTCAGCTGCATCGAACCCGTTAGAGTCATATCTGAAGGCTATATTACCGTTTGAATCGCAAACAAAAAAACCTTTCTCGGTAGTAGATGCGACTCCGCCGCCGGACATATTATCGACTTTCAACTTATATTCATTATCAAAATCGTTAGTCGACAGTCCTTTTCCTGCTTCGCTATTTACCTTTTTATTTAGTTCTTCGGTTATGACCTTATTTTGTACCGGATTGGTAGAAGTGGTACTAAGTGAGGAATCAACGGTTATAGTTGTACCGCTTCCGGAATTACTCCCCTCTACCAACTCATTAATCTTGTCTTTTATGCTATTCAGGTCCTGTGCTTTCAGCACCTCGCCCGATTTAAATTCTTTTGTTAACTTATCCATATCACGCTAATTTATTTACATCTAATAAACCCATATCTAATACCAGTTCTAAAGTCACAGGAGGAGTCACTCCGCCAGAGATTGACGACACAGAGATAAACACCCATTTACCTAATACTTTGTGAAATACAGGCATGAGCATATTATCATAATCTGTCAGAGAACTAAGTACGGGTGGAACGGCTTCCCAGTTATCGTTTTTTACAAATAAAGCTCCGGGGACGGCTATGTCGACATCGAAATCTACATTATCAAGTTCCCCCAATGTAGACGTTCTGCCAGGTGTTTCTATTGAAGGTTCTTCGACGAACATATCTTCACCTTCTTCGACAATACTGTCCTTAAATTCTTCAGACAATAGAGACATTGTCATAGGTTCAACGACTTCTTTATTACGGACAACCAAACCTCCGTTAGCTGATAATAGAAAATCGGTGCTATCAGGTTGGTCCTTACGAAGAAATTTCTCATTCATCGGACTGTCTTCATCCAATTCGTGGGCCTTATCCGCATAGCCTGCTTTTACTTTCTCATGAGTAACAATCAACTCACCTGTTTCATCATCGACAGTACCAACACGCACCATCAAATATTTGTCATCTCCCTCGTCAAAACCGATACGTTCAAGAGCAGGAAGGTTTGTATGAGTATGTCTATCACAGGAAGAATTTCCTTCACCTGCTCCAGATACCAGTACAGCTGCAGAAGAGGCAGATTGTCCCTTTTCACGCATTCTTTTACTGCGTGGGACGGCCTGACGTTCTGATATGACAATATTATATTTTTCTTTCATTGCAAGCAGTTTGTTTATTCGTACTCTATTCCCTCGAAATTATCCGGAGTTATCTCCGCCAATTTCACATTACTTTCATCTTCACGTACGTCCTGAACATCCCCTACCATTAAATATGTGCCGGGTTCGCTAACATCCGTATATGTACCGAACCTGTTTAATAAGCGGACTGTGCCGGAGAGCATATTCATGCGTCTGTTATAGTTACTGTACCAAGTGCCAATCAACAGCTTTTCCAATGATGCGGATACTCCGGCACGGGTAAATATCTGTAACGTTGTACGGCTAGATACATCCAACAACATTCCCATTCCGAAATTTGTGGAGGTACATGGTGTTCCCACAATCGTTTCAATCTTCTTTTCTTCTTTTGCAGAAGAATTGAGCCATGTTTTATATTCAATATCATTACCAACCACTTCTTTTCCGTATTGATTGACCAGAGTCAATTCCGGAATTTTGAACAAAACCCAGCGTGGAATGGTATGCGAGTCAGTTGTAAGACCGTTATGTTTATGTGGATTAACCACGCGGGCGAAACAACTTATAATTGTCAGTTCCAGTGTACATCCTTGGTTTCCGGGAGGAATAGGGATAAGATCACCTTCCCCTGATGCTGTACGCGGAATATACGAGCGCAGATATCCAACCCGATTCATTTGCCAGCCACCCCTCCAACCTGTATATCCACCACTGTCATAATACCTTAGAGAAGTCATTTTAGGAGTACCATATTCTACATCTCCATCCACCCATTTACCGTTTATCTCTTTATAATGCCGGAAAAATCCTTCCTCCTCTGATTCTTTGTCATATACCCTATTTTCATAATGCATCTTTATATTTCCGTCCGTATCAATAATCCGCAAGATATATGATATATTATATTCCTTGATATCCTGCATTTTCTCATAGGCACTTTTTCCGTTTAATGCCGTCGCTTCTTCAAAAGGGTTATATCTGCCATCAATCATCGCTTCGACTTTTAATCGCAGCATTATATCAGTCAAACAGGATTTTCCATCCAGAATTACACCTGGAGAAGAATAATTAAAAACAACACGTGTTTCCGGTAATGACAAAGTACGCCGTACTTTAAAAAGCCACGGTGCTCCATAATCACTTCCGGAGGTATCTATGGGAGTTTCAGTTCCAAAAAGCGGCATCTTATATACATCCCTGATGCGCGATGCTATTCCGAAGGCCTCACTCCCGGAAAAGACAGGAATAATCCTGAAAAGTAAAGCCTTGTCAGGTCTTATCTCCAGTTCTTCACTTACCCCGGTTGTTTTTTTAAGGTCAATCATAAAGCCGATATTATTATCCACAAACGGACTTTTGCTTAGATCCTTGGCTACATAATACCGTTCCGCTCCTTCATCAAGCATTTTTTCTGTCAATGTAGTAGAATAAAGTTTCTTTTGAGGATAAGGACTGAAAGTAAGAGTCACATTCTTATATGTCTTGTCGACTCCCAATACTGCGTCATCACTTTCCCAGTGAATTTGTTCGGGTTTAAATTCTGCTTGTACGGCATTCAAATCATAGATAAACAGTTTTCCTTCACGCTGGATCAGACGTAGAGCAAACGGACGAAGAATTTCGTCAAGCACTTCGCGCATCGTCAACGGCACTCCCTCCTCATCATAAAAGTTCTCACAACTGATTCCTACATTATCCAACATTTCACCGGAAACCGAGCTACAAGTAGTTGATATGTATCTTTCAATCCCCCGGTTATTTATTTTAGTCTCAGCAATAAAGTTATCAATCAAGACACTTATCGAACGTGTCCCCCTCAAAGAGAAATTCATCCGGTCAAGCAAGGAAAAGTCACTGAACGTCAGCTTCACCTCATATTCATTTTCATAAGAGAACGGTTCTTCATAAGCTTCTGTATCCAACGTACCGCTCCAGTACAACACATCATCCCGATATGCATCCATGCGGATACTTCCTGCTTCAACAGTATACAGGTCTTTATATTGCCGGTTTACCTTGCTGACTATTTCCAAGGTTGCGGCACTGCCCTGCACCGGCTCCAGTTTATCAGTTTCCGCCCATTCGAATACCAACGGGGTTTCTGCCGGAAAACGAAGTTCCGCAACAGCCGGATAAGGAACATCCGCATCCTGCCATATCTCAACACGCCACAGTACACCTGCCACACTGAAGAACTCCCCCTGATATCTTAATTGCTTTTCCATTGTCTTATCTTGTACGTTGATTATATCGGTCTACCTTATTTAAAACACCACGAAGCATTCTGCCATCTATCTTGAATTCTACAATTCCACCCATACCACCGGAAGGTTGAATCAATTGGCGGAGTTTGTTGAGTGGTGCAACTACTTCCGGATTGTTCCGGGCACCGGAATATTCACCGAAAATCCCCATTGTGGGACCGTATGCCAGTCCACCGTTTGCAAATTTGGGTAAACTCGCCAAAGCAGCCAACACACTCGCCACAGCAGCCACCGCCAGAATAGGACCGACAATAGGGATACTTGATGTAGCTGCTGCAGCACCGGAACCGGCTTGTGCGGTATTGGCTGTCACTTCCTGTCGTTGTACGCCTATTAATGCCAGCATCTGTGGAATAACAGCCCCTATGGACTGGACAACATTTCCTGCCCAGTTCAGCCATTCTCCCGCAGCTCCTCCGACAGCTTGACCTATACTGCCCATTGCACTGCCCACCGCTCCCATACTTTCAACCATATCCTGATTCTTCTGATATGCTTTGTCAATAGCTTCGTTCCATTGTTCAAAACCGGACTTCTTAGGTTCCAACTTCGGCATATCAAATTCAGGGAGTTTCATTTTCTTGATGTAGTCATGTGTTAGTATGTCCGGCTGCTGCTTGGGATGTTTGTTATTCTCTTCATTCTGAAAATCTTCCGCCATTTTTCCAAGCGTACGTCCGGCATCGGAAGCAGGAACCACACCTACATTAATCT
>ERZ836358.2868-NODE-2868-length-12339-cov-2.956366_pt1 | contig 12339 bp, 10 predicted proteins | sample MGYA00519942_ERZ836358 | MGnify/ENA primary metagenome ERZ836358 (study PRJEB31850, sample SAMEA3708798) | human gut metagenome | biome: human gut; feature: human-associated habitat; material: faeces | place: China | collected 2014 ...
TGAGATTGCAAATGCTTTCAGTTTATACTTTGTGATATCAATACCAATTGATTCCATTGCGGAAGTAACGCCTGATTTACCGATTTCTTTAGTCACTTCTTCATAAGTTTTAATGGCTGGGATATTCCAAGAATTTTCTAGAGCACTTGTAAGTGTAACAGTTCCATGGAATTTTCTATCCCAGTTTTTAGGAGTAAATTTACCTTTAGAATAAGGTGTATCCTCTAATGTTTTACCAGTACACCAATCTAAGTTTTCAAAAGCTAAACCATAATCTAAAAACGGTTTTACAGAAGAACCGGGTTGTTGCTTACTTGTTGCATAGCTGTAATTTCCAAAGTTATAATTACGACCACCAATAACAGCGACGATACGACCATCTTGACTTGATTGAACAGATCCACCCATACGCATATCTTCATCACTATAACTATATTTTTCACCATTACCTAAAGCACTCGCAAGTGTTTGAGTATCAACATCACAATAAGTATAGATATTCATTTGGGTTTTTAAAGGATCAAGTTTTGTTCTTTTTTTAACTTCAGCTGTTACCATATCAACATAAGCAGCAAGTGTGTTATTATTGGTTGTAGGTGAAGCACAAAGTGTATTTTCAATCTTTGTATTAACTGCTTCGTCATATTCACTTTGAGTAATATAACCATGTTTAACCATGAGTTTTAAAATAGTATTACGTCTTTTTGTAGCGTTATTTAAACAATAATAAGGATCATAGTTATAAGGTGAATTTAAGCTACCTGCAAGCATGGCTGCTTCTGGAAGTGTTAATTCACTTACATCCTTATTAAAATAATATTTTGTAGCAGCAGCAATCCCAATTGAGCTTGTACTTCTACCAAAATAAATCTTATTTAAATAAAGAGTTAAGATTTCTTCTTTACTTAAAGCTTTATCTGCTTGAATAGCAAGAATAATTTCACTAAATTTACGTGAGTAAGTTCTTTGAGCATCAGGGAAATATGTTTTCTTGATTAACTGTTGAGTAATGGTAGAACCACCACCTGTAATATCTCCCGCTTTTAAGTTAGATAATGCCGCTTTAACAATACGTGGTAAATCAAAACCATTATGTTCAAAGAAACGAGAATCTTCAGCAGCTACAATGGCATCTACTAAAACTTGTGGTAAGTCATCATAGGTCACATTTTTTCGTGTACCGTTTTCTTGACTACCATAAGTGTACATAATATCACCATTACTGTCATACATGACACTTGCTCCAGAGGATAACAGTTTTTTAGAATCAAAAGTAGCTGTATCCTTATATACACTATAACCAAATATACATGCAAAAACTAAGATTAAACAAAGAATAAGCATTGTTACTACTTGAATGATTTTTTTTGAATTTAATTTTTTTGTTTGTCTTTTCATTTAAATACCTCACAATAATATTGATCAATAATTTCTAAATAATGAAGACGAGGAAGAAATCCTTGCCTTATCAAATGACCTTTTTCTTTTATTGTTTCATAACGAAGGGATTTACGATCGTTTTTTCTATATGCTTCTACCATAAAAGAAGCATCTAAGAGATAAACTTCATTCACTTTTGTAAAGGCGATAATTAAAAAAGCAATTCCTCCATGATGAATGACTTTATCGAGATGATTAATTTGATGTAAAGAAATGTTCGTAAAGGGAAAAGATAATGTTTTTGTTTCTTTTGCTTCAAAATCAATATATTTTCCTTTATAAATACCATTATAATCTGTTGTTGAAGGGGTTCTAAAATAAGCTTCTACTATTTTTGCTGAACTTCTTTCTGGATAAGAAACCTTGACAATTTGAATAGGGGTAGGTTTTTTATGAATAACTGCAATATCATGTGATAAATAATATTCATTTGTTAAGTTAATATCTTCTTCTAAGTTCATTCCACGGTGAGCAGTATTATGTTTACCTTCAATCATAGATGTATAATGATTATTTTTTTTCTTATTTGGATAATTAACCATAGAAACTCCTTTTTATTTGCATATATATGGGTATTATAACACATATTTTTTTTGTGATAACAACTCTTTAGTAAGAAATTATTTTTTATCTTGAAAAAAGGAAATAAATTGGTACAATGATGTAAAGGAGTTGAAAAGCATGGAATACAAAGTCGTATTAAGTCCAAAAAAAATTGTCAGTAAAGAATTTAAAGTAGATTTTAAAGGGTACAATGCGGATGAGGTTGATCACTTCTTAGATCAAGTAGTCAAAGATTATGAAGCTTTTGCTGGACTATTGAATAATTCTTATGATAGAATAGAACAGCTTGAAAGACGTCTTGCTGATCAAAAAGCTATGATAGCTCGATTAGAAAGAGAAAAAGCTTTACAAGATGATAACTTAAGAGCATTAGAAGATAATGTTTCTTCCAATGTAGATATCTTAAAAAGATTATCATTATTAGAAAAAGCAGTATTTCAAAATAAATAACAAATGACAGATAATCGCTGCTTCATTGAAGTAGAGGAAAGTCCAGGCTGCCACAATCTGCGATGATTGTAGTGTTTGTGCCTCACGAATCAATAAGTGAGGGTAGTGTAAACTAACGACAGAAGGAAAACCTAAGGGCAACTATGGTAGAACTTCATAAATGGCTCCACAGAGACAATTCCATAGGAAACTATGGCTGAAAAGAGGAAAGCTCCGCAAGGCAGAAACCCAAATTTGGTAGGGGAACCTTTAAAACGGAATTGAACGGGATAGAGGACGTGTAAACGTAGATAAATGATTATCTAATACAGAACTTGGCTTATTATCATTTGTTTTAAATTGGCATGGAAACATGTCTTTTTTTAATAGAACTGAGGGGAAAATATGCAAAGAAAAACACTTCATAAACAATATAAAAAACTAGGTATATCAGCAGTTAGAAGAATTGGCTTTAGCTTTTTTGCGGTTATTTTAATAGGATCGATTTTATTAAGTTTACCAATGAGTCATAGTGTTCATTCAACAAGTTGTTATTTAGATCATCTATTTGTTGCAACTTCAGCAACCTGTGTAACAGGCTTAGTGACTCATGTAACAGCTAGTGAATATACGCTTTTTGGACAAATAGTCATTATTTTATTGATTCAAATAGGTGGGTTAGGATTTTTAACACTGATGTCGATGTTCTTTGTTCTTTTAAAAAGAAAACTAACCTACGCTAATAAGATTGTCATGCAGGAAGCTTTAAATAGAAATTCATTAAATGAAACAGGTATTTATATTAAAAGAGTTATTAAATATACAGTTTGTTTTGAACTTATTGGAGCAATTTGTCTTGCTTTTGTTTTTATTCCACAATTTGGAATCCTTAAAGGAATTTATTATAGTTTATTTCATGCAATTTCAGCATTTTGTAATGCTGGATTTGATATTTTAGGAAATAATTCAATGGTTCCTTATGTAGGCAATGTTTGGATTAATTTAGTTATTTGTGGTTTGATTACTGCTGGTGGTTTAGGTTTTGTTGTGTGGATCGATTTACGTTTATCTTTGATTCATTATAGAGAACATTTTAAGTATTTTAAAATGAAAAGGTATTTAGAATCTTTATCTTTACATACAAAGATTGCATTGATTTCTACATTTGTTTTAATTTTTGGAGGAATGACCGTTATTTTCATATTAGAATTTCAAAATCCGCTAACATTAAAATCTTTACCATTTTCACAAAAGATACTCGCAAGTTTTTTTCAATCAGTAACACTTAGAACAGCTGGATTTGCGACAGTAGATATGGCTTCTTTACATCAAGCAACGAAGTTTTTTATGTCTATTATTATGTTTATCGGTGGTTCTCCTGCAGGAACTGCTGGTGGTGTTAAAACGGTAACTTTTGTTATTGGATTGTTATACGTCCGTGCATTAATGCGCGGTGATGAAAATATTCATGTTTTTAAAAGAACAATTGATGATCAAATTGTTAAAAGAGCATTAACAATTATGTTGATTAGTTTTGCGATTGCTTTAACAGGTTTATTTATTTTATCAATAAGTGAGCAGGCAGATTTTATTGATCTACTTTTTGAAGTTTTTTCTGCTTTTGCGACAGTAGGATTAACAGCGGGTCTTACACCAACACTGACATTTGTTGGAAAAATTGTTATAATTATTTTGATGTATATAGGACGTATTGGTCCTATTACGATGGTTTTGATTTTTGTAAGAAAATATAACGCTAAGAAAGGAAAAGATGTGAACTATATAAAAGAACATATCTTAATAGGATAATGAGATGGAAAAACAATTTGTTGTATTAGGGCTTGGAATTTTTGGCTCTACACTTGTAAAGACACTTTCTCAATATGGTAGAGAAGTTATTGCAATTGATAAAAATCCTGAAAATGTACAAAGAGTGGCAGATTTTGCGACAAAAGCAGTTATTGGTGATGTCACAGATTTTCAATTTTTATCAGATTTAGGATTAGATGATATGGATGTAGGAATTGTTGCTATTGGAGATCGATTAGAAGATAGTATTTTAGCTACAATGAATCTAAAAGAACTGGGAGTACCTTATGTTATTGTTAAAGCTAAAAACAAACGTTTTAAAGTTGTTTTAGAAAAAATAGGTGCTGATTATGTTGTCCGTCCTGAAAAAGAAATGGGAGAAAAAGTAGCAAGAACATTACTTCGAAAAAATATTAAAGATTTAATTGAATTAGATGAAGAAAATTGTATTGTTGAAATGAAAGTACCTCAAGCATGGGTAGGAAAAACATTATCACAACTAGATTTAAGAAAACTTTATAGTATCAATGTTTTAGGTAAACGAAATCCTCATACACATAAGTTAGAAGTTCCTGTAGATCCTAATTTAGAAATAGAATTAAATGATACTTTCCTTGTTTTAGCACAAACTGATGAAATAGAAAAATATGATTATTTATTATAGAGGTCTATTATGAAAAACGAAGAAACTTTATTTTTGTTTGCTAAAGCAATCAAAAGCTTAATAAAAAAACAGCCTTTAGATAAAATTACTGTAACAGATATTGTTTCAACAGCAGGAAAAACCAGACAAACATTTTATCGACATTTTCAAGATAAATATGATTTAGTAAATTGGTATTTTGAAAAATTAGTTTTAAAATCATTTGAAGAAATGAATCAAGGTGGTACTTTACAAGAAGCCTTAAATTTAAAGTTTGCTTTTATTGAACAAGAACATCCATTTTTCAAAGAAGCTTTTAAATCTAATGATTATAATAATCTTATTCATTATGATTTTTGTTGTATTTATGATTTTTATAAAGAATATATACATAAAAATACAGGAAAAACATTATCTTCTGATATAGATTTTTTACTTAAAATGTATTGTAGAGGTTCTGTAGATATGACTGTAGAATGGGTTTTAAATGATATGCCTATTTCTAAAGAAGATATTGTTACTTATCTAATAGAAGCTATACCTGATAAACTAAAAGAATGTATGATGTAAATAGACAAGATAAAATTGTTTAAGAGAAGAGATGAACTGGATGAAGTTAAAACGAAGTAAAAATAAAATGATTGAAAGATTTTTACAAGGTTTTTTAATTATAATTTTAGTAATTTTGACTATTTTTATGATGAATGATGTTAATAAGATACAAGGAAATGCAAGAGTTATTAACTATGCAGGCATTATTCGAGGAGCGACACAAAGAGAAATTAAGTTAGAAATATCAGGTAATAAGAATGATAGTTTAATAAGGTATTTAGATAATATTTTTGATGGTTTGATGGATGGTGGAGGAAAATATCAACTCACAAAGTTAAATGATCAAAAATATCAAAAGAAATTAGTTGAATTGAATAAATCATGGATTTCTTTAAAAGAAGAAATTCAAAAAGTAAGAGAAGACGGTTATGAAAATACAAATATTATTGAAATGAGTGAGAATTATTTTTATCTTGCTGATGAAACAGTAGATGCTGCTGAAGAGTATTCTCAATATTGTGCTTCTCAACTTGATATGATTGAAAAAGGACTTATTGTTACTTGTACATTAATAATTTGTATTATTATCAGAGAGTCTATTTCTGCGGTTGTTCTCATGAAAAAGAATAAAGAACTTAATAAGTTAGCTTATATTGATTTACATACAGGACTTCCAAACAGAAGTCGTGTGGAAGAACTTTTAATAGAATATCATCAATTTGAAAAGCCAATAGCAATGATTATTTTTGATTTAAATGATTTAAAAGAAGTAAATGATACATTAGGTCATATTGCTGGAGATACACTTATTATGAATTTTGCTCATATTATAAGAACATCTATTCCAGAAAAGTATTTTGTAGGAAGATATGGTGGAGATGAGTTTATTGCTTTATTAAATGATGTAAGTGAAGATGAAGTGAAATCTATTATTAAAAAGGTTCAAGATGAAGCAAATCGTTATAATGAATTTAGTAAACAAATATATATTGAATTTGCTTATGGGTATGCACTTTCTATCAATTATCAAGAAACTAATTTAAAAGTATTATTGAATCAAGCAGATAAAAATATGTATGAATGTAAAACACGTATGAAACAAGCTAAACAAAACTTGAAAAAGTAGGTTCAAAATGAACCTATTTTTTTGTAAATAACTTTTGAGACAAAAAGATAGCTGAAGTATGTTATAAATCAAGCGTAGTAAAAATAAGCAAAAAAGGAAGAAAGAATAGTATGATTCATAGTGGGATGACATGTGATACAGCAGCTAGAACACTGCTTAGAGATAATGAAGTATTTGCTTCTAGTGTTCTTTGATGGAGAAGAAGTCATAGCTTATAAAACGTTAGTCTCTTATGAAAATGATCAATCGGTATTAATAGATCATCAAGATATTAAAAGAAGAAGAGATATTGTAAAAAAAGCAAGATGGGATGAGTTAGCTCACTATGATGATATGAAAAAAGAGTTAGATGCTCAACTTGCTGAAGCAAAGATGAAAGCAGCAGAAGCTGAAATAAAAGCTAAAGCTGAATTTGTATTAAAGCTTTTCAAAAGCAAATATTTAAATGAAGAAACAAAATGACTTGAAGATCTTACCGAATATCAATATGATCAAATATTTAAGAAGTTAATAGAAGATGCTAGTCTAGAAGAAATAAAGAAAATAATAGGTGATTAAAGTACGAGAAATCGTATTTTTTTTATATATTTAATAAAAGGGATTGTTTTTTATGAAAAATCATGTATAATATTGGAAATTTGGGGATTTTTAGGAGGACAATTATGAAACAAAATAGTGGAAAGCAATTAGCAAAAAAATGCTGATTGCATTAGTGTGTGGTTTAATTGCTGGATTTGGATGCATTATATTTAGAGAGCATTTAAATTCAAGTGGTCAAGGAGAATTATGGAAAACAATTAATAATATCTTATTTCAAGATATTACAGCAGAAGGTGCAACAAGTGCGATTGGTATTTTCTATATAATCGGTCAGTTATTTGTAAATGCATTACAATTAATTATTGTACCAATGGTATTTGTTTCTATTACACTTGCGATTTGTACAATTACCGATACAAAGAAATTAGGAAGAATATCTTCTAAGACAATTTTGACTTTCTTTACAACAACTGTTTGTGCTTTGATTTTTGCAGGGGTTGTAAGTACTGTTGTTTATCATTTAGGTTTATTTAATGCTGTTGATGCAGGAAAGATTACTGTTCAACAAGGAACAGCAGGTTCTAATCCATTAAATATTATTGTATCAATTATACCTAATAATTTTATTAGTGCTTTTACAACAAATGGTAATGTACTTGCTATTGTCTTTTTAGCAGTTGTAACAGGTTTATCAATGAATGCTTTAGAAGAACAAACTAAAACATTGAAAAAAGTATTTGAAGAAGTATCTAAAATTATTAGTTTATTTTTAACATTTGTTATTAATAAGTTTGCTCCATTTGCAATCTTTTGTTTACTAACAAGAACTTTTGCTATTTATGGAATTGATTCATTAAAACCAGCATTAGCTTATGTTGTTACCGTTATTATTGCTTTATTTGTTTATTTATTTGTTGCTTATCCAATTTATTTAATGACAATGGCTAGAGTAAATCCTAAACCATTTATGAAAAAAGCTGCAAAAGTTGCCTTATTTGGATTTTCAACATCATCATCTGCAGCTTCACTTCCATTAAATAGAAAAACAACAGTAGAAGAATTAGGAGTTCATGATCAAATAGCATCCTTTGTTTTACCATTAGGTATGACAGTAAATATGGATGGTACAGCCATTATGCAAGTTATTGCTGCAATGTTTGTAGCAGTAAGTTCAGGATATAAAGTAACATTTATGTCTATGGCGATTATCGCTATTTTAGCTTTAATTGCTTCTATTGGAACACCAGCTGCACCAGGAGCAGGTGCTATTATTCTCTTTACAATTCTAACAGGAATGGGTTATACAAATGATGCAGCATTACTTGCTTATTCATTAATTCTAGCAATCAATAGACCAATTGAAATGTTAGTCACTTCGCTCAATGTTACAGGAGATGCTGCTACTTCAGTGATTGTTGCTAAAAAAGAAAATATGTTGGATGAAGAGATTTATCATAGTTAATAAAGAATGATTACGAAACGATGTTTCGTAATTTTTTTTTACTTTTTTAAATAAAAAAGAAGAAAAAAGATAAAAAAATGACGATATACATAGTGGAGGTAAAACCATGGATACTATAATAAAAGATACACTTAGTCAGCATAAAATCATGTTGGATCAAAATTGTAAATTGATGATCAGTCATGAAGAAATGTTATCAAGAATCATCAAAGAATTTGTAGAAGAAGCAAAACATTTAAGTATTGAAGAGATTATCAAAATTGTACAAGATGAGCATCGTTTTCAAAGATTGAATAATGAAAATTCGATACCAGGATATGGAACAGTCAGGTTTGATTTCTTTGGATGTATTGATTTACCACAACCAGATCATACAATCAAAAGAATCTATTTAAATGTAGAAATACAAAATGATGCCTATCCAAAATATTCTCTCATAACAAGAGGAGATGCATATTTATCAAGAATACAGACAACACAATGGGGAAAGGAATATAATGATCAAAACTATGATGGGATGAAAAAAGTCTATTTAATATGGATACTACCACAAGCTGCAAAAAAAAGAGATGGACAAGTGAGTATTTGTAAAACAGATGAAGAAAAGCATCTAGAAAAATTGGAAAGCTATGACAAAAGAGAACAAATCGTGATATACTTGGATAAAGAACATGATACTAATAAAAAGTATCAAGAGTATGATGAAGTATTAACACCATTAGTAGTATTCTTTAATAATATATTAGATTATCAAGGAAAAATAAGAATCATGAAAGAATATGGATTTAAAGAAATAGAAAAGGAGGTTAGGGAAGTGTGTGATTATGCAAATATACTAGAAAAAGAATATTTAAATAAAGGAATTGGAATAGGTGTTGAAAAAGGAATAGAACAAGGAACACAAAATGAAAGAATTAAAAATATAAGAAAACTAATGATAAAGCTAAAAATGTCATTTAAAGAAGCTATTCAATTTTTAGATATACCTGAAGATGAAGTGAAAGAGATAGAAAAATATTTTAAATTATAATGCTTATAAGGATAATGGTTCAACATTATCCTTTTTATATCGATACATTCTTAACAAATGTTCTTTAAATGTGTATAATGACACAGGGTTTATAGAAGGGGGATTTTATGTTTAAAGATTATATAAATGACTTGAAAAATGAGTTTAGAGGTTATAACGTACAAACTCTTTTACGGGATATTTTAGCTGGATTAACAGTAGCAGCTGTTGCTTTACCACTAGCTCTGGCTTTTGGAGTAAGTAGTGGTGCTGATGCAGGTGCTGGGTTAATTACAGCGATTATTGCTGGTTTAGTGATTGGTGTTTTATCGGGAGCAAGTTACCAAATCTCTGGACCAACAGGTGCTATGTCAGCTATTTTAATTGGACTTTCAACAACATATGGTTTACAAGGTGTCTTCATCGCAAGCTTTTTATCTGGATGTATGTTGATTATTGCTTCATTATTTAAGTTTGGAAAAATTGTTTCTTTTATTCCAACTAGTGTTATTACTGGTTTTACAAGTGGGATTGCGATTATTATCGCATTAGGACAAATCGATAATTTCTTTGGAACAACATCTGTTGGTTCAAGTGCTTTAGAAAAACTGTTTTCATATTTAAAATTAGGTTTTCCTGTATCACTTCCAACTGTTTTCTTTGGAATTTTAGTGGTTGTGATCATGCTTATTTGGCCTAAAAAATGGGGAGAATATTGTCCTTCCTCACTAGCTGGAATTATCATTGCTTTAATTTGTCAATTATGTATGAATTTACCAGTTCATGAAGTTGGTACAATTCCAAGTACTTTATTTCCAGAAGCAAGATTATCTTTTTCTTCACTTCAACTTGGAACAATTACACAATTAATGTTACCTGCTTTAAGTATTGCTGCACTTGGAATGATTGAATCACTTTTATGTGGAGCAAGTGCTGGTAAAATGAAAAATGAAAAATTAAATGCTGATCGTGAATTAATGGCACAGGGTATTGGAAATATGTTGATTCCATTATTTGGTGGCGTTCCTGCTACAGCTGCAATTGCTAGAACATCTGTAGCTATTAAAGCAGGTGGAAAAACAAGATTAGTCAGTGTTTTTCATTCAGTTGTTATTTTAATTTCAATGTTTTTACTTGGATCTTTAATGTCGCGTATTCCATTATCTGCACTAGCGGGTGTTTTAATGGTTACTGCTTGGCGTATGAATGATTGGCAAGAAATTAAAACATTATTTCATAATAGAGTTAAAACAAATATTTCACAATATTTAATTACAATGTGTGCGACTGTTGTTTTTGATTTAACTGTTGCGATTGTTATTGGAGTCATGGTTTCAATTATCTTATTTGTTTTAAATAATTCTCATTTACATATAGAAGTACGTGATATTGATAAAGATCGTGTAGGAAAAGATTTAAAACATCATCATCAAAAAACAAGAATTATGTATTTAAGTGGTCCTATTTTCTTTGGAACACAAGAACAAATGACACAAGTTCTAGATAGTTTAGATAATTCTTTAGAAGCAATTATTTTTTCTATGAGGGGAGTTCCTTCAATAGATGATTCAGGTATTCATGAATTCTTTGAAATTGTTGATCGTTTAAAAGAACAAAATTGTAAAATTAAATTTAGTGGTATTCAAGAAGAAGTTATGATTCAATTTAAACGTAATCATTTTGATGAATATGTTGGAAAAGATAGTTTTTGTTGGGATGCTATTATGGCTTTAGAAGCTTTGGATCAAGAATTAATTTTTGCATAAAAGAATTGACAAAAAATTAAATATTTATTAATATAAACAAGCAAATTAAATATTGCTTAGGTAAGCTATAGATTTCTCTATTTCTGATCATAAATAGACATCTATAGCTTTTTTTATGGAAAGGAGACTTATATGGAAAATAGAAACCCAATGGAATACAAGCCTGTATTTCCTTTATTAATGTCAATGGCGATTCCGCCAATGATTTCAATGTTGATTCAATCATTATACAATATTATAGATAGTATCTTTGTTTCTCAACTTGGAGAAGAAGCTTTAACAGCAGTATCATTGATTTTCCCTTTACAAAATTTATCATTAGCCATTTCTTGTGGAATAGGGATTGCGATGAATGCCTTTATTGCAAGACATTTAGGAGCTAAAGATGATAATAAGGCATCTTATTATGCAACTCAAGGAATTGTGATGTCACTTGCACATTCTTTATTATTTTTAATTATTGGTTTATTTTTTATTCGACCATTTTTAAATATGTTTACAACAAATCAAAATGTAATTAACTATGGAATGCAATATGGAATGATTGTTGTCTCATTAGTTATTGGTCAATTTATTCATCTAGCTATTGAAAAGATGTTTCAAGCAACTGGAAACATGATGATGCCCATGATCATGCAAATCTTTGGAGCTGTTATTAATATTATTTTAGATCCAATCTTGATTTTTGGTTATTTTGGATTACCTGCTTTTGGTGTTGCTGGAGCAGCTATTGCGACAGTAATTGGTCAATTTTCAGCAGCTTCTTTAGCATTTGTCTTATTTAAAAAATACAATACACATCTTCATATTTCATTTAAGAAATTCAGAGTAGATTTTCATGTTATTTCTCAACTTTATAGTATAGCTATTCCTTCAAGTGTGATGATGTGCTTACCATCTGTTCTTGTTTCTTTATTAAATGGTATACTTTCATCTATTTCACAAAGTGCAGTTGCTTTCTTCGGGGTTTATTATAAGTTACAAACATTTATTTATATG
>ERZ836358.2886-NODE-2886-length-12249-cov-5.869772_pt1 | contig 12249 bp, 10 predicted proteins | sample MGYA00519942_ERZ836358 | MGnify/ENA primary metagenome ERZ836358 (study PRJEB31850, sample SAMEA3708798) | human gut metagenome | biome: human gut; feature: human-associated habitat; material: faeces | place: China | collected 2014 ...
TCGTCGCGAGCCGCGCCACGCGAAGCCTTGGCAGCCGCTCCCCCGCCATCTCCGGGACGACGGCGCGTGACCTTGACCTCGCCATCCGAGACCTGATCGGCCACGGAGGGCACTGAGGGCTTCTGTTGCGCGCCCGAGGAATGGCGACGGCGCGGACGCGGCGCGCGCTCCTCCTCGCCACGTGACTTGCCGCCCTTGTCGGCAGACGCATCGGAGGCCGAGGGACCCTTGGAAGCGGCACCGGCCTCGCGAGCAGCTGCGGCGCGGAAGGCGTCCTCGCGCTCCTCGCTCGACAGATGACGGCGGCGGCGACGTGTGGGGTTCATGCCACCGCCGCGGTTTTGTTGCTGGGGCTGCTGAGCCTCGCGCTCGCGGGAAGCGTTCTTGTCTGTGGTCTCGCCGTTGTCGACGGACGCCGCGCGCTTGCGGCGGCGACGACCACCGGCGGCCTCCTCGGCCTCGGGTGCCTCGTCCTTACCACGGCCCTTTCCGCGGCCACGGCCCTCGCCCTGGCCCTGACCGGCGCGAGCATCGGATTCAGCATCGCGACGACGGCGCTTGGGCATCGACGTGCCGGCAAGACGGTCGGCGCTCGACAGACCATCGCCCACGTCGACGCCGTTCTCGCGATCGAGCTCCATGAGCGCCAGGCGCATCTCGGGCGACTCGATGCGCTCGAGCACGTCGCGCGTCACGCAGTCGGGGCGGCAGTTGCAGCCCTGCTCGGCGGCCTTCTTTTTGCAGCCCTCCGAGCACGTCATATCGGCCAGGTTGACCTTAAAGACTTTGCCGTTCTCCAGGCGCAGCACCAGCTGCTCACGCGGCGTGTCATATTCCTGAATACGCGCCTTGCCAAGCGGCGTATCGATGAGCGTCTTCTTTTTGGGCGCACGGCTCTTAAAGTCCTTGTACGCCTCGAACTCATAGCGCAAGCAGCACATCAGGCGGCCGCACACGCCGCTGATTTTGGACGAGTTGAGCGGCAGGTCCTGCTCTTTTGCCATGCGGATCGAGACGGGCTCAAACTGTCCGCCAAAGCGCGTGCAGCAGAGCTCCTGTCCGCATTGGGCGTAGCCGCCCACCAGGCGGGTCTCGTCGCGCACGCCGATCTGGCGCATGTCGACGCGAATGTGCAGCGTCGAGGACAGGTCCTTGACGAGCTGACGAAAATCGACGCGCTCCTCGGCCGCAAAGTAGAACACGGCCTTCTCGCCGCCAAACAGGTACTCGACGCCGACCGGCTTCATCTCAAGGTCGAGCTCCTTGACCAGGCGGCGGAAGTCGACCATGGCCTCGTCGCCCTGGATGGCCAGGTCGTCGGCAAGCTGCAGGTCGATGTCGCTCGCCACGCGCAGCACGGGCTTGAGCGGCTGACCGATCTCGTCTTGCGGCACCTCGAAGGGATCGGCCGTGACCAGGCCGATCTCGGTTCCGCGCTCGGTGGAGCAAATGGCATAATCGGCCTCGAGGATATCCAAATCCTGCGGATCGAACCACAGGTCGCGCGAGGCGTAGGTAAACTTAACGGGTACGACTAACGGCATTTCAGTGCCTTCCTGATATCGAACAGCATGACCTCGATGGCCAGCTGGGGAGTAACGTTTCTGGCAATGTTGCGCTCGGCGGTCGCGACTGCCTCGAGCGCCCGCGTGGCACCCGCAACATCGGTCGCGGCGGCAAGCCGCCCGATCGTGTCGCGCACGTCCTCGTTCACTACGTCGGCTGCCTCGTCCTGAAGCGTCAGCAGCACGTCGCGCATAAGCGTCCGCGCGCTCGCCAGCGCTTCCATGATACCCGAACGCTCGCGCGCGTTGAGTTCGCGCTTGTTGCGGTCCTCAAGCTGCTTCAATGCTCCACGCGACAGGTAATCGGCGTTTTGCTCGAGCACCTTTTCCTGCGTGGACTTGACCTCGGCGAGCGGCGCCTTAACGGCGACGATGAGCGACTTGGCGCGGCTGAGCACATCGGCCTCGTCGGCGGCGATGAGCGAATCGATGGCACGGACCATCTGGCGGCGAGCATCCTGGCGCTCGGCGCTCTTGAGGAACTCGATGCCACGCGTGGGGCTTCCCGCTACGGCGACGGCTATGCGGCAACGCGCAGGGTCCTGACCGGTGGCGCGACTCACGGCACGCGCGGCCACGGCGGGCGACACCAGCCGAAACGGCACGCACTGGCAGCGGCTCACGATGGTGGGCAACATCACGTCTGCCGAGGTGCCCAGCAAGATGAACATGACGCCCTCGGGCGGCTCCTCGAGTGTTTTGAGCAGCGCGTTAGCGGTGTTGGCGCGCAGCTGCTCGGCACGGTCGATGATGTAGACCTTGGCCTTGGCACGGATGGGCGCCAGGGGCACGTCGTCGAGCAGCTCGCGGGTCTGGGCGATGAGGTAGCCCGTGGCGCTCTCGGGCGTGTAATAGTGCACGTCGGGATGCGTATGGCGCGCGACGCGCACGCAGCTGTCGCATGCGCCGCAGCCATCCTGCTCGCACAGGAAGGCTTGGGCGAGCGCCCACGCGGCGTCGAGCTTGCCCGCGCCGGGCGCTCCCAAGAACAGATAGGCGTGCGATGCGCGACCGCTGGCGACGGCGTTGGTCAAAAAGTCGCGCACGCGCTCTTGGGTGTCGAGCTTGGCCAGCAGGCTTGCCTGAGCGGGGGCCATGTTACTCGGCCTCCTGGGCAAGCGCAGCGGTGACGGCGTCCTGGGAAATATCGAGGCCGTAGGCGCGAACCTGCTCGACCGTCTTCTCGAAGACTTCCTCGATGGTCGCGGTGGCGTCGATGAGCTTTACGCGGTTTGGCTCCTCGGCGGCAATTGCGCAAAAGCCCTGGTAGACACGCTCTTGGAATGCCATGCCCTTTGCCTCCATGCGATCTGCCGCACCACGGGCCGCCATGCGCAGCGCCGCCTGCTCGGGCGTGATGTGGTAGACGAGTGTGAGCGCCGGGTGCGTACCCGCGACGGCCAGGTTGTTGGCATCTCGCACCATCTGGCGATCAAGGCCGTCGGCAAATGCCTGATAGCAGGTTGTGGAATCGTAGAAGCGGTCGCACAGGACCACCCTGCCGGCAGCAAGGGCGGGGGCTATGACCTCGTGCACCAGCTGGGCACGCGCAGCCTCGTAGAGCAGCAACTCGCAGGTGTCGCCCATCGCCATATTGGCGGGGTCGAGCAGCAGGGCGCGGATCTTTTCGCTGATGGCGGTGCCGCCCGGTTCGCGCAGGCTCACAACCTGGTGGCCAGCGAGCTCGAGCGCGCGGGCAAGCAGGCGCGCCTGCGTGGACTTGCCGGCACCGTCGACGCCCTCGAGCGTGATAAAGCTATGTTGAGCAGGCTCAAAAGCCATGGGCGCAGCCCCTTCCTACAAGGCGCGTAAATGCAGATATATCAACTAAGCCATGATACCCCAGTGCTCGGCGCGTCCCCAATGGCTAAAGGCGCCTTTCCAAAGTTGCGGTGAAATAGGGACTGATTGAAGCTCTGAGACCGCCAAACAGTCCCTATTTCACCGCAACGTATGATGGGGAATTTTGAATGCTGGGTATAATCGTCGTATTGCATTGAAATGTGGCGAAAGGAGTGGCAATGTCTCGGTATTGCGCCTCGTGCGGCAAGCTTCTTGCAGATAATGCCAAGTTCTGCACCTCGTGCGGTGCACCCGTTGAGCAAACAGCCGCGAGCGATAGCCAGCCCGCTTTTGAGCAGACCGGCTCCCTTGATACGCCGCAAGCCAAGGCGGACGACCCCCTCGCCTATAGCCCCGACCCCGCCGCAAGGACCGAGGCCGTCGAGACCACGCAGCGCATACCCGTCGCGAGCGGCTCGCCCCAACAGCAGCCGGCTCCCGCATACGCGCCCGCTTCGCCACAGACCCCCGCTCCCAAAAAGAGCGGCACCGGGCCGCTTATCGCCGTTATCGTTGTGCTGGTGGCGATCATCATCGCCCTGGTCATCTTCTTTGCGATCAGACCGTTCGACAACGCCGCCACGCAGACGACTGCCGAGGTAGCTAAGCTGCACCATGACGTCGACGACGATGACCTAAAGCCTCTCGGCAATCCCAACAGCCTGTACGACGATGATGACGATGACGACGAGGATGGCGGCGAAGCAACGCTCTCCGAGCAGAACCTCTACCGTCGCCTGAGCGAATACTACGACCTGCTCGAAGATCTCGACAGCCAGGTCCGTGGCTGCGCGCAGAACTTCAACGGCAACTATCTGGAAGAGGATCGAACCACCCGTCAAAATCTCGCCGACGTCGCCGAGCGCACGGAGGACACCATCGAGCAGTATTACGACATCGTCGAGGACCTGGACGTCCCGACGAGCTCCAAGAACTACAGCTCCTGGAAGGATATCATCGCCCTGTACGACGACCTGGATCACCGCATTGACGCAATCTGTGATGCCTGGGAGATCAGCCTGAAATACGCCAAGCCTGCGGACCACAAGAATGAGATCGTGGCGCCGCTGTCGCGCGACAACGTGGCGGGCACCAATGACAATAAGTACCGCCTAGACTTTGAGGAGCGCTATCCCGGCGCCAAGCCTGTCGAGGTGAACTAGCGCTTTGTCGTTCCCGAGCCGGCAGTTAGGGACGTTCCTAAACTGCCGGCAGAAAAGGAACGTCCCTAACTGCCGGTCAAAAAAACGAGCGAGGATCGCGGGGTCCTCGCTCGTTTTTTTGGGCAATGTTTCGACTGCGCCGTTACTTGTCGGCGGCTGCTTTCTTGGCAGTCGACTTCTTCGCGGTCGTCTTCTTGGCGGCAGTGGCTTTCTTAGCCGTCGTCTTCTTTGCCGCGCTCGCCTTGGTTGTGGTCTTGCGACCGCGGGCGGGCTTCTTCTCCTTGGTCGGGCAGTCCATGTTGACGCAGATACGCCACGGACCGCGCGCCGTGTTGACCACCACGATGGGGGCGCCGCACTCGGGGCAGGTCTCGCCCGTCGCCTCGAGCTTGCCGCGCGCCGGCAGCGGATAGCTCACGCCGCAGTCATCGTAGTTGGTGCAGCGGATAAAGCGCTTGCCGCTCTTCTCGCTCTTGTGCGCGATCAGGTCGCCGTGACGTCCGGCCTCGGCACACACCTTGCACTCGCCCACCTTAAGATCGGGCTCGTAGTTGGTGGGGCACGTGGGGTTCACGCAGATCTCGAAGGCCTTCTGGCGGAATGGCTGGCACTTGATGCGCGGCGCGCCGCACTCGGGGCACACGGCGGCCTCGCCCTCGAGCGGGCTCACCTTGACGCCACTCGGCACCGGATAGGTCACGTCGCAGTCGGGCCAACCCATGCAGCCGATAAAGCTGCCGCGGGTCTTGGCGCTCGTCTTCATAACCAGGTCCTTGCCGCACTTGGGGCAGGCGCCCACGCGCGCATCGGCCGTGACGGCGTCGCTGATGGCGTCGCCCAGCTCCTGCGTATGCTTGAGCAGCTCGTCGAGCACGCCGGCCAGCAGTGCGCGCGAGTGCGTCACGACATGCTCTTCGGTATCCTCGCCGCGCTCCACACGGGTCATGTCGCCATCGAGCTCGCTGGTCATATCGGGGCTCGTGATGCGCGGGGCAAACTGCGTCAGCGCGTCGATGATGGCGATGCCCAGCTGGCTCGGCTCAACGGGATCGTTTTTGAGATAGCGCACGGCATACAGGCGCTCGATGATGCTCGCGCGCGTGGACTTGGTACCCAGGCCGCGCTTCTCCATCTCCTGCACGAGCTTGCCCTGGCTGTAGCGCGCGGGCGGCTCGGTCTGCTTGGCCTCGAGCTTAATGTCGAACACGTCGACCGTATCGCCCTGCTCCAGCGGCGGCATCTGCTCGTCGCGCTTGAGTCCATACGGGTACGCCTCGCGGAAACCCGGGGTCACGAGCACATCGCCCGAAGCTACGAACGGCTCGCCGTTGACGTCGAGCTCGAGCTTGGTGTTCTCGATGGTCGCGGGCCCCATGAGCGTTGCCAGGAAGCGACGGGCGATGAGGTCGTAGAGCTTGCGCTGGCCGCCGTCGAGCGTGGACGGATCTCCCTCGCCCGTGGGATAGATAGGCGGGTGGTCGGTGGTCTCGACCTTGCCGCGCGTGGGCTTCATGGGGCCGGCGAGCACCTTTTTGCACACGGGCGCCAGCGCCGGGTTGATCTTTGCCAGGTCGCTCACCACGGCGCCCAGATCGAGCGTCGCAGGGTACACGGTATTGTCGACACGCGGGTAGCTGATGAGACCGGCCATGTAGAGGGACTCGGCGATGCGCATCGTACGCGCAGGCGAGATGCCCTCGGCTGCGGCGGCAGCCTGCAGCGAGGTCGTCGCAAACGGCGTGGGCGGCTGCTGCTTACGCGAGCGCTTGGTCACCGCGGCAACGGTCGCCGTCTTGACGCCGTCGACGTGGCCGTACGCCATCTCGGCAGCATCCTTGTCGGTAAAGCGCGCCGTCTTGTGCGCGATCTTAAAGCGGTCGTCCTCGGCGGCACCCTGCGCGGCACCCATACCGCGAATCTGCCAATAGTCCTCGGGCACAAACGCCATGCGCTCGCGCTCGCGCTCGACCACCAGGGCAAGCGTCGGCGTCTGCACGCGGCCGGCAGAGCGCACGTTGCCAAAGCCGCCGAACTTGGCGAGCGTCAGATAGCGCGTGAGCACCGCGCCCCAAATGAGGTCGATGTGCTGACGGCTCTCGCCGGCGTCGGCCAGGTTCTGGTCGAGCGAGACGAGATTATCGAAGGCGTGCGTGATCTCGGCCTTGGTAAACGAAGAGTACTGGGCGCGGGCAACCGGCAAGTCGGGTGCCACCTCACGCACCTTGTTGAGGGCGTCCGAACCGATCAGTTCTCCCTCACGATCGAAGTCCGTGGCGATGATGACGCTGTCGGACTTTTTAGCGAGGTTCTTGAGCGAACGAATGAGTTCCTTCTCGGCCGGTAGCTTAATGACGGGCGCCCAGGTGAGGTAAGGCAGGCTCTCGAGCTTCCAGCCCTTGATGGAAATGCCATCGGCAAGGAACGGTTTGCGCTTGGTGTCGTACGGCGGGCGGGCCAAGCCATCGGGCATATCGGCCGGCAACATCTCACCGTCCTCGGTCACCGAATACCAACCCAGCTTTTTATCGAACAGCACGCTGTCGCAAAAATCGGGCGCCAGGATGTGACCGGCAAGGCCGATGGTCACGCACTCCTCGCCCTTCCACTCAAAACGGTAGATGGCGGTGTTGTACACCTTGTCCTTTTTGGGCTTACCCGTGGACAGCCGCTCGGCGATCTGACGCGCGGCGTCGTTTTTCTCGGCGATGATGAGCTTCAAAAGAGGCTCCTATCTCGTATCTCTGCGGCTACGCCCGCCCGTATGGCGGCCGACTTACGCCCTTGCTTGCTCAATCTGCCCGATGAGCCAATCGCACCAGGCATCCATGCCCTCGCCCTTGCGCGCGCTCACGGCAAACCGCGGCGCCTGCGGATTGAGGTCATCGAGTGTCTTAGTATACCTATCCATGTCAAAATCGAAAGCCGGAGCCACGTCGACCTTGTTGAGCAGCTGCGCGCCGGCGTGTTGGAAGATGCCCGGGTACTTGATGGGCTTGTCGTCGCCCTCGGGCACCGAGAGAATCATGATGGACAGGTTCTCGCCCAGGTCAAAGTCGACCGGGCAGACCAGGTTGCCCACGTTTTCGATAAAGATGACGTCGATGTTCTCCAGACCGACGGCCTGGTCGAAGGCATCGACGGCCTCCATGATCATGTTGCCCTCGAGGTGACACAGGCCGCCCGTGTTGATCTGGATGGCGGGCATGCCGGCTTCCTTCATGGTGATGGCGTCGACGTCCGAGGCGATATCGCCCTCGATGACAGCACAGCGCAGGCCGGCTTTGTCACGCAGGCGCTCGTTGGTGCCCAGAATCGTGGTGGTCTTGCCCGAGCCGGGGCTCGACAGCACATTGATCACGTAGGTGTTTGTCTCATTAAATCGCTGACGCAGCTGATCTGCCAGGCGCTCGTTGCGCGACAGAATCGGCGACGCGATATCAATCGTTTTCTCGGCCATACTTAGCGCTCCTTACTTTGGCCCCTTTATACCCCATCACCAGATGGCTAGCGGGCTAATCGTCGGGGGTTTCGATTTCGATACTTGCGATATCGAGCTCGCGGCCGTGCAGTAGGCGCACGTTGGCACCACCACACTGAGGACAGCGACAGTGGAAGCGATCGTGGTCGAAAACCTCGCCGCAGTCCAGACACTCGCTTTGTGGATGGACCTCCTCCACGGCAAGCTCGCAGCCGCGCGTGAGCGGGTCCTCGTCGCGAAACGTCTCCCACGCAAAGTCGAGCGCCTCGCGCACAACTTCGGTCATATCCCCGATACGCAGCGTTACCAAAACGGCGCGCGAGGCCCCCGCCCCACGCGCCGCGCGAATCACTGTATCGAGTATGCCGTTGACAATGCCAACCTCGTGCATACCGATTTACTCCTCGTCGTCCTCGTCGTCCGAGAACAGGTCCAGACGGCTCACGAACAGGCCCTCCTTGCCCTCGCGCGCGGTAATGACCACGCGAGCGATGGCGAGCGAAATCTCGTAGAGCGAGAGCAGGGCGCCATACATGAGACCCAGCGTAACGGGCGAGCCGTCGGGCGTAATCACAGCCGAACCCACGAGCAGGCCTACGTACACGTAGCGCCAGGCGCTGCGGAAGGCCGCATAGGACACGATGTGGAAAACGGACAGGTAGAAGATGATGAGCGGCAGCTCAAACGCCACACCAAAGCCGATCATAAAGAGCAGCTCCATGTTGACGTAGTTCTCCAGATCGGGCAACGCCGTAGCGACAGCCGAGGTCTCGCCGATGAGCCACTCAAAGCCCGCCGGGATGATGATGAAGTAGCAGAAGATGGCACCCAGGAAGAACAGCACCGTCGAGGCGAGCACCGTGGGCACAACCCACTTGCGCTCGTTGGGGCGCAGTGCCGGCAGGAAAAATGCCAGAATCTGCCAGATGATCATGGGCGTGCACATGACCACGGCCATCTTGATGGCAAGCGAGAAGCGCAGGCCAAAGCCGCCGAGCGTGGTGGTGATGTAAAACTTACCGTCCGGCACAAAGGAGCGGATGGGGTCCTCAAGAATATCGAGCACCACGGGCGTGGCAAAGTACAGCACGATGGCGGCGGCAAACACCGAAACGACCACGATGGTCAGGCGGCGACGGAGCTCTCCCAGGTGATCGAAGAGCGGCATGCGCGCAGGTCCGATCGGCATTACTCATCGCCTCCCTTCGGGGCGTCGGCGGCAGCAGCCTCGGCATCGTCCTCGACCTCGAGCTCGCGAGCGAGCTGGTCGACGACGGCCTTGCGCTTGCGGGGACGACGGGCGTAGAGGTCAGCCGTCGTGGGCTCTGCCGGCTCGGGCTCGGACTCTGCAGCAGGCTCGGGCTCGACGGCAGCAGCAGGCTCTGTACCCTCGGACTCCTCAGCAGCACCCTCGCCCTCGGCGGCAGCCTCGCTCGCGGCCTTCTCGGCAGCAAGGCGGGCACGACGCTCGGCAAAGGTCTCCTTCTTGGCGGGCGCTACCGTCTCGGCAGCATCCTCGTCCGCATCGGAATCGTCATCGACGGCAGCCTTCTTGGGCTTGACCGGAGCCGAAGCGGCCTCGCTTACCGGATCGATGATCTCGGACTGGACAACCGCCGTCATCTTTTCCTGCGTCTCGCGGAACTGACGGATGGCACGGCCGATCGTACGGCCCATCTGCGGGAGCTTATCCGGGCCAAACAGCAAAAAGCCGAAGACCACGATGATTGCCAGCTCACCTTCTCCAATACCAAACACACATACCTCCAAGGCTCGATGTGATTCGAGCCCGCACCGCGCCATTCGGCCGGAACTCGTCTATTCATTCGGTCAAGTATAGCGCCCGGACGCCAAAACGTCCGAGCGCATCACAAACATATGCCAAACGGCACGCCCTTTTGGGGCAAAGATTATGCAGCGGTGATCGAAATCTCCTGGTCGACACCCAACAGCTGAACCACGCGCATCACCGGGGGCTGCACATTGGTGCAGCTAAAGCGCTTGCCGTGGTCAACCGCGTGGTGCGCGGCGCCCACGAGCACGCCAATGCCCGTCGAATCAATGTAGCTCACCTGGGCAAAATCGAGCTCAACGGCCTCGGTGGGCTGCTCGAGTGCCAGGTCGATGGCATTGCGCAGGCTATCGGCATTAGAGATATCGATCTCACCGGTCACCTTAATGGTGTAGAGCTCTGGCGTGGGGTTTGTGGAAATACCCAAATCCATGTATACGCTCCTTTACGTATCGAAAGTGCGGATAGTACTAGGCGCGGACTTGCGGGGCCCTACGCGTTAGGCGCGCTCGGCACGCGCAAGCTCGGCAGCGACAAGCTTAACGGCCAGCACCAGCACATCGAGCGCGGCCTCCAGGTCCTCGACCGTGGGATAGCTCGGCGCGATGCGGATGTTGGTGTCGCGCGGGTCCTTGCCATAAGGCCAGGTGGCACCGGCCGGCGTGAGCTTGACGCCCAAGTCGGCGCAGAGCGCGGCGACCTTTTGGGCCGAGCCCTCGGGACCATCGAAGCTCACAAAGTAGCCGCCGCGGGGATGCGTCCAGGTGGCGCAACCCGTGTCGCCCAGGCCCTCGGTGAGCTTGCGCTCAACGGCCTCAAAGCGCGGGCGCAGGAACTCGGCATGCTTTTTCATGTGCTTCTTGACCGCCTCGATGGTGGGAAGGAAGCGCACGTGACGCAGCTGGTTGAGCTTGTCGGCGCTAATAAGACCAGCCTTCAGGCGCTTGGAGAACTCGGCGATGACCGCGGGGCTCGCACCGATAAAGCCGATGCCGGCGCCCGGGAAGGTGATCTTGGACGTCGAGGCAAAGGCCACCACGCGGTCCTCGGTGCCCGCCGCGCGAGCGAGGTCAAAGATGTTTGCGAGCTCGTCGGTCTCGTCGTACAGGTCGTGCACGCAGTAGGCGTTGTCCCAGAAGATACGGAAATCGGGCGCGGCCGTGGGCATCTCGACCAGGCGACGCACGGTGTCCTCGCTAAAGGTGATGCCCGTGGGGTTGGAATACTTGGGCACGCACCAGATACCCTTGATGGAGTCGTCGGCGGCAACCAGGCGCTCGACCTCGTCCATGTCGGGGCCGGCCTCGGTCATCGCGACGGGAACGTTCTCGATACCCAGGTCGGCGGTGATGCCAAAGTGGCGGTCGTAGCCGGGAACGGGGCACAGGAACTTGACCTTCTTGCCGTCGTGCGCGGCCTCGTAGGCGTCCCACGGCTCGCTGCCGCACGAGCCGCAGCGCCAGAACATGCCGGCGATGTCGTGCTCGATCAAAAGGCTCGACGAACCCAGCACGAGCGTCTGCTCGGCGGGGCAACCCAGGAACTCCCCCGCTAGCTTGCGTGCCGAGGGAATGCCCTCAAAACAGCCGTAGTTGGAACAGTCGACGTTGCCGTCGTGCAGGTCGGCATCGGCATTGAGGATATCGAGCATGGGTCGAGAGATGTCCACCTGGGAGGGCGACGGCTTGCCGCGGGCCATGTCGAGCGCCAAGCCCTTGGCCTTGACCTCGGCGACCTCGGCCTTGAGCGCCTCGATGGCGGCATCGAGTTCGGTGGTTTCCATCTTCTGGTAGATCGTCTGCATGGGTGCGACCTTTCACGAAGCGGTACGTTGCAATTTTTCTAAGTATAGACCGCCACCGTCGCAACGTTATGAAGCCGTGATAGATTAAGTTCATCGCAATCAATTACGAATCGCCGCGCATGCCGGCGTGGGGCGCCCAAGGAGGCACTATGGAGTACGGATCGTTTCAGGCCGAGGAATTCGGCGACTTGCAGCGCCTGGTCGACGGACTGTTTTACGACCGCCACGCCATCGACCGCCTGGATCTGATCGTACAGGCCGAAATCTTGGACCTGGCGCCCGACCTCATGGAGATCGTGAATCTTTTGCCGCCCGGCTACTACGACCGCCAGTCACTTTGCGACCAGCTCAACTCCGCCTTGGCCGCCCACGGCTGGGGCGCCGTCTACGGAACGGTGGAATAAGCCTCGAGGCCGGCGATTTGGCCCGCTTCCCGACCTTGGCGAGGCTTGTTTTAGGGCTTGTGGCCAAAAAAGGGCAAATATGAGTACTGTTACCTTTTTAGTAGCAGCGATTCTTGGTCGAAATCGGCAAAACTCGACTTGAAACTGGTAGCGCGCAGAGATGTGGTGTAAGAGGCGGGGAATGCCCCGCCTCCGCCCTTT
>ERZ836358.2893-NODE-2893-length-12224-cov-5.233544_pt1 | contig 12224 bp, 9 predicted proteins | sample MGYA00519942_ERZ836358 | MGnify/ENA primary metagenome ERZ836358 (study PRJEB31850, sample SAMEA3708798) | human gut metagenome | biome: human gut; feature: human-associated habitat; material: faeces | place: China | collected 2014 ...
CCTTGTTCAGCCAGTAGTACTCATCCAGAACGGTGTGGTTCTCGTCCTCGATGGAGGGGATGGAGCGGAACAGATCCCACATGCACTCAAAGTGGTTGTCCATCTCACGGCCGCCGCGCATGACATAGCCGATGTCCTGATATTTGTAGCCATCACAGGCGCCGCCGGGGATGGGGTCCTTCTCCAGAATATGGACATGCTCGCCCTTCATCTGGGCATCGCGGACCAGATAGCAGGCGGCAGACAGCGCTGCCAGACCGGAGCCGACCAGATACGCGGACTTGCCGTCCACGCCGTCCGGCTTTTTGGGCGTTGCAAAGGCTTCATAGTTACCGCTGGAATAATACATAACGCTACCTCCTGTAGTCATACGGCGCGGGCCGGTTTTTTCCGGGCCGTTGTGCCGTTTGTTGTTTGGTATGGCTTTAGTATACCCATGCCGCGGCCCGGTTACAATCAGCAAAAAATCCCGTTTGATAAGAATTTTATCAAACGGGACGAATTGTAAAGATTATGACCAATCTGTGACCGCCGGGCAGGGCTTACCGGTGCTTTGACCAAGCTGTGGCAAAGCCCACCACCCCGGCGCAGAGCGCGGCGGCCAGCGCCTCCACGGGGAAGGCATCGCCGGTCTGGGGCAGGGCGGCGGCGCGTACCGCCGGGGCGGCGGTGTTCTTGGCGGGCCGCGCCGCGGTGGTTTTCGCCTCTTCCGCAGGCGGGTCATAGCGGTTGGTAAACTTCACGCTGTCCGCCTTGGCGGTTTCGCCGCTGCGCACCGCCCACAATTCCGTATTCAGACCGCCGTCCGCGCGGCCCGTCACGCGGACGGTCACGGTGTAGCTGTGGGTGTCGTACACCGTATGCGCCGCCGTGCCGTCCGCCTGCGTGACGGTGTAGCGGTAGTCCCCCGGCGCATCAAAGGCAAAGCCGGTAAAATACGCCGTGCCGCTGCCCCGTATCGTCAGCGATGCCTGCGCCGGGGCGGGCGCAGCGTCCAGCGGCGTGATGCTCACCACGCAGGCGGCATCGGTGGCCGCGCCCTCGGTGCGCACCGTCACGGGCAGCACCGCCCCCGCGCGCGCCGCAAAAACCGGCAGCGGGCAGCACAGCGCCAGCAGCAGGGCCGCTGCCGTCAGCCAGGACCGCAGGGCCGTTGTGGCATACTTCATTGCATTTCATCTCCTTTTTCAACAGGGTGCAGCCACCCGAACACCACCACCCGGCCGTTTGTCTCGGCCCCGGCGCAGGTGGACAGCGCAAGGATGCCGGCCTGTGCATCGGCGCTGCAGGGGCGCTGCTGCACGGCGTTGGCCGCCAGATAGTCCAGCAGCGGCTGCACGCCGGTCTGGTACCGCGCGGGGTCATAGACGGCGCTGTCGTAGGCATCGGTACACAGGCAGGCGAACAGCTCCACGGTGTAGGCCGCATCGGGCAGGCTTACGCTGCCTCTCGTGTGGGCGGCAAAGAAATCTGCCTGCGCAAAGGCGGCTACATCGCCGAACATTGCGCCGTTTTCCATGTGGTGGCCGTACATAAGCGTGTAGGGGTCGGTCAGCCCGGCGGCGCAGCGGCTGTCAAGAAAGACCGAGCCGGACAGCGAAAACGCCCCCGTGACATCGCGGTTGATGTAATCCATATTCGTGGCCCCCTGCACAAAGGGGTAGTCGATATTCGTACCGTCAATGGTCAGCCAGCCGCAGACATCGGGGTTGCGGGCCTGCAGCTCGGCCAAAGTGGGGTTGTCCGCCGCCAGCGCTGCGGGCTTGTAGTGCAGCAGCTCCGCCCCCGCAAAGGCCCCGCGGCTGACGGCAGCGTCCTGCCAGATGGCAAACCCGCCGAAGGCGAGCAGCGCCAGCATAAGCAGCCCCGCCGCCGCGCTGACGGCCGCGCTGCCCGCGCGGGCCAGCCGGGCCGCCGCCCGCAGCATCAGCGGCCGCGGCGGCGCTTGCGGAAGAACACCGCGCCGCTGCCTGCAGCCAGCGCCAGCATGGCACCGTAGGGCGCGGCATCCAGCAGCAGGCCGGTGGGGGCTGGCGCCTCGCGGGTGTTCGTCACGGTGATGTCGGCATCCGCAGCCGTCATGGCGCGCTGCGCCAGCGTGCGGGTATCCTCCACCGTGCCGGTGGGTGTGGCCCAGTCTGTCGTGTACTTCGCAGCATCATCGCCTCCCTCCGCGATCGTGTAGAGGGCGCCCTCCGGCAGGCCGGTGACCTCGATTTTCTGATTTGCGCGGATCGTCTCGGTGATGGTTGCCTTGCCGTTCGCATCAAAGCTCAGCACCGTGCCTTCCCCGGTCAGCGCGCCCCCGGCCTCGCCGGTGCGGACCGTCACGGACGCCATGTGCTTTTCGACATCGGGGTCCTGCAGCGTCAGGGTAAAGTCAAAGCTGTCGCCGTAGTCGGCAAAATCACCGGCCAGCCTTTTGGTCAGTGAGAGCGCGTAGGTCGTGTAGCTGTTTGCGATAAAATCCACCTTGTCCCCGCCCGCCAGCGGCGCCAGCGCGGCATAGTCGATCTTAAAGCTTGTCCCGTTGGGGTCGGCGGCATCCGCATTGACGACACGGGCCTTCAGCAGGTAGGCGGGGGCGGCGGTCAGCCCCGCAATGCCGGGGTCGCGCTCGGTCAGGCGGTAGTAGTAGACGCCGGGCGTGGTAAATTTTGTCATATCGAACTGCACGGTGACATCGCTCTCGGCGGCAAGGCTGCCGTCAGCCCCCCGGGCAAAGACCGCCGTGACGGTGGGGCTGGCAATCTGGTCGGTGCTGCCGGGCGCTGCGCCCTCCTCCGGCTGGGCGGGCAGGTCGCCCTCCTGCGCACCGGTCACATCGAAGGTCATCGTGCCCAGCACGCCGCCCGCACCGGCGGCATCGGTCATATCAATGGCTTTTTTGAAGGTGACGCTGGCATCGCCGGTGGGCAGCCGGTCGGCGGCAAGCGCCGTGGTGGACAGCGCCCCCGCCAGCAGGGCCGCCGTAAGAACTGCAGAAAGCCTCTTTCTGTTCATAAGTAAGGTCTCCTCTCCAATATATGTGGGGTTTGGGTCATAACCCGCTGCGGCGCAGCAGGGCGATGACACGGCCGCGTATCTCACCGGTGCGGACCGGGCCGAGCCACCGGCTGTCGCGCGCACCCGCGCGGGCATCGCAAAGGATAAAATATTCGCCGTCCGCCAGCGTCAGGGGGTATTGTACGCCGTTTTCATATCGCGGCGTCTGCTCGTAGATGTCCGGCTCCGCCACCACGCTGCCGTTGATAAGCAGCAGCGCTGTGTCGGTGACCTCCACCGTATCGCCGCCGCGGGCGGCCACCCTGCCGGTATAGCGGGTGCCGTCCCTGTCAAAGACGACCGTCTCCCCCGCCGTATAGCTTTGCGGCAGGCGGTAGTACAAAAGCAGGTCGCCGGGCTTGATGTGGGGGTGCATCGTGTCGTCCGGCTGGATAGCCAGCCCGAACACCACCCCGAACAGCACTGCCAGCAGCGCTGCCAGCGCCCCCGCCCGCACCACAAACTCCCGTATCTCCGCCCATGCGGCGCGGCGGTCCTCCTGTGTTTCCAGCGCTCACACCCCCCTTCGGCGGCGGAGCAGCGCACAGACCAGCGCCGCCGCCACTGCCGTCAGCGCGGGCGCGGCGTCCCGGCGCAGCCCGGTGGGCGGTACGCCGTCCTTGTTGTTGCGGCAGGTCAGCGCCGTGCCGCTCTGCCCCACCGTGCCGGTCCATTGGCCGCCCTGCGTCACGGCGGTGCCGTCGGCAAAGCTTGTCTCATAATCAGCCAGCGCCTCCTCGCTGACGGTCAGGGTCTGCCCGGGCTTGAGATGCCCGATCGTCACGCTGCCCCGGTGGGGGATCGTGAAGCCCGCCGCCGTCAGCGCCGCACCGCCCGCAGCGGTCACGGCCGCGCGGTCGGCTGTCACCGGCACGCCGTCCACAGCCGCCGTAAAGGCAAAGGCGCGGCGGGTATCGCCGTAACCGCCCGTCACCTGCTTGGTGATCGTCAGGCTGCGCCACGGCGCGTACCGGTTTGTGATGACGGCCTGTGCCGTGGCGCCGGTCGTCACCTCCACCTCCGTCTGCGCCTCGGCGGCCGTTGTCGTGCAGTAGGCGCTTTCCAGATCGGGGTGGTCGGTCTCGGTCACGGTATACCGCCCGGCGGGCAGGCCGCCGACCGTGACGCTCTGCAGCCCGCGCAGCCCGAAGCGCAGCGCGCCGGGCGCAGCAAGGGTGCGCGTCTCGGCCGTGCCGTCCGCATAGGTCAGCGTATAGCTGCCGGCGGGCAGTTCGATGGAAAAGGTGTTTGTAACGGCGGCGGCCTCGGTGCGGTAGGCGTCCTGCTCCACAGCCTTTGTCAGCTGCAGGCTGCCGCTGCCCGCGACCGGGGGCTCCGGCTCGGTGCTGAACCAGACCTTGTCAAGCAGATTACCCTCCCGCCGGTCCCCGCTTGCGCAGGACAGTGCAAGAAAGAAGAACCGGCTCAGATACTGCCCCGCCGCCACCGTGTAATCACCCCGATGGGTCACCCATGCGGTGTTGCCGTCCGTCATCTCCCCGCCGACCATAAAGCTGCGGATTGCGACCGGCTGGCCGTTGTAGTCCACCGTCCGGTCCAGTGCGCTGCGCACGCTGCCGCCGGTCGTATCGGCCGAGGCCTGCGTCAGGATCTCGGTGATCTGCTGCGCCACTGCGACCGGCGCGATGAGCAGCGCCATCGAGTCACTGCCCGCGCGGCCCCGGTGCGCCAGTGACCAGTGCAGCGTGGTGCCGGGCACGGTCAGCACATCCTGATACAGTGCGCCGTAGGCCTGACAGTTCAGCTCGGCAAACTGGCTGCCGTCATAGGCGCCGGGGGTGTGGTAACAGACGGACGGGTCGTTGGGGTCGGTGCGTATCTCCCCGTCGATCCAATCGGTGTAGCTGCGGCCTGTGCCGTCCACAAGCTCTATGTAATGGCCGTTGACAAGGCTGTTCCAGTGGGGGGCCGCGCCGGTCGTTCGCCATACAATGGCAGGGTTGGTGTCGGCGTCCGCCGTCTGGATAAAGTGCGACCGCTTGGCCGCAAAGGGGTAGTACAGCGCACTGCTGTCGGCCACGGCGGGGGCCTCAAAGCTGCCGTTCTGCAGCTGGATGTAGTAGGCCACCCGGGTCTGGGCGGCCGCGGCGGTGCCGTCTGCGCCGGTGACCTCCACCTTATAGTAAAGCCTGTCCGCATCGCCGATGCCCGCCACGCAGGAATCGAGCGCCGCGTTGAGCCGCTGCTCGCTTCCTGCCTCGATGTTCCAGCCCGAGCCGGAGCAGACCTGCGGGGTCACGGTCTGCCAGTCGGCCCCGTCCCTGCTGCGGTACCATGTGTAGACGGCCCCCGGCAGCTTTTCGTCACTGCCGTTGACCTGCGCGGTCAGGCAGCCATCGGCGGCAATGCTGTCGATGAGCACCACCCCGGTCACGGCGGCCGGCTGGGCGGTCATCTCCGGCAGGGCGCGCAGCACCGGGGCGCATGCTGTCTCGGGCGTGGCCGTCTGCTGCGGTGCGGGGGCCGGGGTTTCGGTCGGTGCCGCCGTGGGCACCGGGGTCTGTGTGGGTGCGGGGGTCGGCTCCTCGCTTGGCGTGGGGGTCGGCTCTGTGGTTGCTTCCGGCGTTGGTTCCGGGGTTGGCTCCGGGGTCGGTTCTGCCGTTGGCTCTGCCGTTGGTTCCGGGGTCGGCTCCGGGGTTGGCTCCGGGGTCGGCTCTGCCGTTGGTTCCGGGGTCGGCTCTGCCGTTGGTTCCGGGGTCGGTTCTGCCGTTGGCTCCGGGGCGGGGGCCTCGGCCGGTGCCGGGTCGGGCGGGGCCTCGGCGGCCGCCGCTGCGGGCAGGGGCGGCTCCTCCTCCGCAAAGACTGCGCTGGCCATGCCCGCCGCCATACAGCAGGCCAAAAGCACAGCCAACAGACGCTTTTTCATAGGCATATTCCTCCTTTGCACAAATTCCTGCGCGGGCGGCTTGGCCATTGCAGGGATCGTCTTGGAGTATACAGGCCCGCCCGCGCAGAAGGCGTCGATGGCGGGAATGTGCCAAAACCTTACGCGCCGCGCCCTATTTCCACGCAGTGCGCAGGGCGGCGGCCTCGCTCTCGGCCAGCGCGGGGTAGTTGGGGTTGTCAAACAAGCTGGCGTAGCGGTAAAGTCCCACGCCCGTGATGCCGCTGCGCGCCAGCAGTGTCAGCTGGTCGGCCAGCGCATGGCCGCTGACCCACTCGCTGCCGCTGTCGGAGCCGTCCCCCGCGCCGATGCGGTAGGCCCCCAGCCCCGCATACAGCTGCACCCCCGCCGCCCGGGGCAGCGCCGCCCATTTGGCCGCCAGCCGGGGCAGGCTGTGCGCGGTATCGCCGTCCTTCTCATACGCCTGCCCCCAATAGAGCTGGGGCATCAGGTAGTCCACCGTCCCCTGCCGCAGCCAGCGGGCGGCGTCACTGTACTGCAGGGTGTAGTTCTGCTCGGGGTCGCCCGCCGGAGCCGCTCCGAACCGCACGCCGTACCGCTGCGCCGCCGCGTGGCACAGCTCCATCAGTGCGTTGACATTCTCCCGCCGCCAGTCGTCCAGACTCAGCGCCGTGCCGCTTGCCGCATAGTCGGCGGCGTCAAAATCAGCGTCCTGCACGGGGTAGAAATAATCGTCAAAATGGATGCCGTCCAGCGGGTAGCTGCGGCACAGCTCCGCCACCCCATCGGCAATATACTGCCGCACCGCCGCGCTGGACGGGTCAAGCACCGCGCCGCTGTCGGTATAGCGCACCCACTCGGGGTGAAGGCGCGCGGGGCTTTCGGCACAGAGCGCCGGGACCTGCCCTGCCTGCAGGCGATAGGGGTTGATCCACGCCTCCAGCTGCAGCCCCCGCGCATGGGCCGCCGCAATCATAACGGCAAGCGGGTCAAACCCGGGGTCCTGCCCCTGCGTGCCGGTACAGATATGGCTGAACGGAAAATACGCGCTGGGGTAGAGCGCATCCCCGAAGGGGCGTACCTGCGCAAGGACAACGGTTGCACCCAGCCCGGCGATGTCATCCAGCATCGCCTCCACATCCGCCGCAAAGGCTGCCTTCGTGGAGAAATCGACCTGCTGCCATTCCAGATAGCTGACCCAGACCGCGCGGTAGGGCACAGCAGCCGCAGGCTGTGCCGTGGCCGCGGGCGTTGGGGCCGCAGGCTCGTCCGCCCCGGCCGCCCTGCGCGGCAGCACGGCGAACGGCGCCAGAAAAAACACCGCCGCCAGCAGCAGGATATACCGGATATATCGCATCGTACCACCCCCTGTCCCACAAAGATATGCGCCCGCAGCCCCGATGATGCCGGTTTTTACCGTTTTTTACCCGCGCAAAATTTGACAGGAATTGGCAGGAAATGATATATTAGATATATATGTAACATTTTTTAGGGCACAAAGGCGGCGAAGCTATGACCAGAGACGAGGTCGAAAAGGAAATGATGCAATACCGCACGATTTTTCCGATCGTGCGGCTGCTGGACGCAGGGCAGGTGTGCGGCAACGCCCCGGTGGAGGGGCATTGCCCCTGCCATGAATTATGGCATAAGGATGACCCCTGCCAGAACTGCATCTCCCGTCAGGTGATGGAGGATCATGCCCAGCGCACCAAGCTGGAATATATGGGCCGCGATCTGTATCAGGTCACAGCGGTCTACCGCGAGGTGGACGGCGCGCCCTGCGTGCTGGAGCTGATCCAGCCGCTGGACTGCGACAATCTCATCGACCCCGAAAACAGCGACCGGCTGATGAGCAGCGTGTCCGGCTACCACATCAAGCTCTACCACGATGCCCTGACCGGCTGCTATAACCGCCGCTATTATGAGGATATCATCAAAGGCCGGAGCGAGCCGGCCGGCGTGGCGGTGCTGGACCTTGACGATTTCAAGCTGTACAACGACACCTACGGCCATCAGGCAGGCGATGCAGCCCTGCGCACCGCCGTGGAGGTCGTGCGCGGCTGCATCCGCAAAAGCGACCATCTGATCCGCTACGGCGGCGATGAGTTTTTGCTTGTGCTGCCCGGCATTGCACAGGCGGCGTTTGTTGCCAAGCTGGAGCGCATCCGCCAGCAGCTGCACACCGCCGTTGTACCCGGCTACACCCGGCTGCAGATCTCGGCCAGCATCGGCGGCGTGATGAGCCGCCCGGGCGAGAGCTGCGAGCAGGCGGCCTCCCGCGCGGACCGGCTGATGTATCAGGCCAAAAACCACAAAAACACCGTTGTGACCGAGGACACCACCGGCACCGCTGCCCCCTCGGCCGCCGGGCGGGACCGGCAGGCCCGCCAGAATATCCTGATCGTAGACGATTCCGAGATGAACCGCGCGATTCTGGCCGAGATCCTCGGCAGTGATTACAATATACTGGAGGCCTCCAACGGGCAGGAATGTCTGACGATGCTGGACCAGTACGACACCGCGATTGCGCTGATCCTGCTGGACATCGTCATGCCGGTGATGGACGGCTTTGAGGTCCTGAACACGATGAACCGCAGCCACCGGATCGAGGACATCCCGGTCATCATGATCTCAAGCGAGGACGCCGACACCGTTGTGCGCCGCGCCTATGAGCTGGGCGTCTCCGACTATGTGAGCCGCCCCTTTGACGCGGGGGTCGTCTACCGGCGCGTCTTTAACACGATCAAGCTCTACGCCAAGCAGCGGCGGCTCATCTCGCTGGTGACGAGCCAGATCCGTGAAAAAGAGAAGAACACCCAGATGCTGATCTCGATCCTGAGCGAGGCGGTCGAGTTCCGCAATGGCGAGAGCGGCACCCATGTGCTGCATATCAGCACGCTGACCCGGCACCTGCTGGGGCAGCTGACCCAAAAGACCGACCAGTACGCCCTGACGCCCGAACAGAAGGAGCTGATTGTCATGGCGTCATCGCTGCACGACATCGGCAAGATCGCAATCGACGATGCGATCCTGAACAAGCCCGGGCGGCTGACCCGCGAGGAGTTCGACATCATGAAGCGGCACACCACGATCGGCGCGGCGATGCTGGACCAGCTGCACCGCTACCGCAACGAGCCGCTGGTGCGCACCGCCTATGAGATCTGCCGCTGGCACCATGAGCGGTGGGACGGCCGCGGCTACCCCGATGGGCTGAGCGGCGACCAGATCCCGATCTCGGCGCAGGTGGTGGCGATGGCCGATGTCTATGACGCCCTTGTGAGCAAGCGCGTCTACAAGGACGCCTACGCGCCCGATGTGGCGGTGCAGATGATCCTGCACGGCGAATGCGGGGCCTTCAATCCCCTGCTGCTGGACTGCCTGACCGACCTGCAGGACACCTTCAAAGCCGAGCTTGCCGTCCCCGAGGCGTGATACCGTCCGCTTGCGGGCGATTTTCCTGTTACTTTGCAACCAGTTTTCAAAAATTCCGTTGTGAAACTACCATTTTGCTGCCTGTGCGCGGGCTTGGATTGGGAATTTTGCCGAAAATCGCCGTTTTCTGCCGCAGGGTGCCGCTTTCGGTTGAATAGCGGCGCTTGATGTGGTAAAATTGTACATGATTCATACGCAGGAACGGACAACCGCAAGCCGGCTGCCCTGCTTATATGATTTTGTACAGAAAGAATGAGAGGAATTTGGAGTTGCACGTCATTACAAAACGCGAAAAGATGCAGTACGCCTATGTGTTCCTGACGGATCTGCTGGCCCTGGCGGTCAGTATTCTGCTGTCGTGGCTGATCACTGACGGACTGTTCAATGTGCTGGTGCCCTACACTGCACGGGACTGGATGCAGACGCTCTGCGCGCTGGTACTGGCCTTTGTCGCGACCTTTTTCTGCTTTGACCAGTCCGAGAACATTGTCACCCGCCGCCCCGGTGCCGAGATAAAGCTCTCGCTCAAGTTCAACCTGATGCTCTGCGTCATCTACTCGGCCCTGATGCTGCTGACCAAGGCAACGATGCTCGACTCCCGCTATTTTGCGGTGACGGTGCCGCTCATCAACGCCTTGCTGCTGCCGCTCGCGCACGGTGCGCTCAAGCGGCTGCTGCTCCATTTCCAGCGCAGCTGGGGCATGGAGAGTCTGGTCGGCATCGTGACGACCACCGACCGCGCCGACCGCCTCATCAATGAGATCGGCAAGGACTGGTCCCGCCGCATTGTCGGCGTGGCGTTGTTGGAGGCCACGCATGAGATCGTCGGCACCGAGATCGACGGCATTGCGGTGAAGGCGAACTTCACCGATTTTATGGACTGGATCCGGCGCGAGGCGCTGGACGAGGTCTATGTCGATGTGCCGATGGACAGCGGCGAGAGCTTCATCCCCTATCTGGAGGAGATGGAGAGCATGGGCCTGACCGTGCATTTCTGCCTGCCGCTGCTTGACCGGATCGAGGAGGCCTGCTGCGATGAGACGAGCGCTGCGCGGCTGAGCCGCACGCTGGGCCGCTGCGCGGGGGGCAGCATCGTGACGATGGGCACCGTGGAACTGAAGCTGCGCGACCAGATCGCCAAGCGGTGCATGGACATCGTGGGCGGTCTGGTGGGCTGCATTCTCAGCATCCCGATCATTGCGATCGTGGCGATCCCCCTCAAGATCGAAAGCCCCGGCCCGCTCTTCTTCAAGCAGAAGCGCGTGGGCCGCAACGGACGGTACTTCTACATCCACAAGCTGCGCAGCATGTACATGGACGCTGAGGAGCGCAAAAAGGAGCTGATGGCCCAGAACGAGATGAACGGCCTGATGTTCAAGATGGAGGACGACCCCCGCGTGACCAAGGTGGGCAAGTTCATCCGCAAGACGAGCATTGACGAGCTGCCGCAGTTTTTTGATGTACTGCGCGGCGATATGAGCCTTGTGGGCACCCGCCCGCCGACAGTGGACGAGTACAAGCAGTACGAAAGCCACCACAAACGCCGCCTGTCGATGAAACCGGGCATCACCGGTCTGTGGCAGGTCAGCGGCCGCAGCAACATCGAGGACTTTGAGGAGGTCGTCAAGCTGGATGTGACCTACATCGACAACTGGTCACTCTGGAATGACATCAAGATTTTGTTCAAGACCGTGTATGTAGTCTTCGCCGGACGCGGGGCGAAATAAATAAAGCAGGGAGCCGCTCGACAAGTGGGCGGCTCCCATTTTTGTATATCTACCGGGAAACGAGCAAAGCCCCTCCGGTCATCGCTTCGTTCGACCACCTCCCCACTTTGTGGGGAGGCTTTTGCGGCCAAAGGCCGCCGAAAAGGCTCCTCGCTTTGCGGGGAGCTGGCCGAGCCTGCGAGGCCTGAGGGGCTTTGCAGCGCGGCCTTGATTTCGCACCTTCCACGCCAAAACGGGGTCTGCTTTGCGGCAGGCCCCGTTTTGGTTGGTATAGGAAAATAGAGAATGGCTTTTGGCTGCCCGCGTCAGACGATCTTGCGGGCTTTGTGGACGCCGGTCTTTAAGAACTCGACCCACTCGGCAATGTTCACGGCGTGGTCGCCGAGGCGCTCCAGATACTTGTCGATCATAAACAGGTCGAGCGCCGTCTCGGCATCATCGGGGTGTGCCGCAATGTAGGCGGCAATCTCCTTACTGATGCGGCCGAACATGGCATCGCACTCATCATCGCGGGCAATGATCTGCGCGGCGGTGGACAGATCGACCTGCACATAGGCCGCGATGGCGTCCTTGACCATGTGCAGCGCAATATCGCCCATGGCGTAAAGGTCATCCAGCACGCCGACGGTGCGCGCGCCCTCCGGGTGGAGGTGCAGTGTGATCTCGGCAATATCGCTGGCCTGATCGGCAATGCGCTCAATGTCGGTGACCATCTTGAGCGCCGTGGACACCTTGCGCAGGTCGCCCGCGACCGGCTGCTGGCGCAGGAACAGCGTTAAGCAGCGGTGCTCGATCTCATGCTCGGCCGAGTCGATCTCGCTGTCGCGGGCAATGACGCTGCGCGCCAGCTCAACATCGCCGGTGCGCAGGGCGGTCATGGCGCTCTCGATCGCACCGCCCGCCGCATGGCCCATCCGGGCCAGCATCGTGTCCAGCTGCAGCAGCTCGGCATCGTACATCTTCCGTACACTTGTACCCATGTTGCAATCCTCCTTAACCGAAGCGGCCCGAGATATAATCCTCGGTGCGCTTATCCACCGGCGTAGCAAAGACGCGCTCGGTGGGGCCCATCTCGACCAGTTCGCCCAGCAGGAAGAACGCCGTCTTATCGCTGATACGCGCGGCCTGCTGCATGTTGTGGGTGACCATGACGA
>ERZ836358.2894-NODE-2894-length-12223-cov-8.665023_pt1 | contig 12223 bp, 11 predicted proteins | sample MGYA00519942_ERZ836358 | MGnify/ENA primary metagenome ERZ836358 (study PRJEB31850, sample SAMEA3708798) | human gut metagenome | biome: human gut; feature: human-associated habitat; material: faeces | place: China | collected 2014 ...
CGCATCGTGACCATTCCCGGTGCGGATGTCTGCGCCTGCTGCGGCACCCACACCCGCACCACCGGTCAGGTGGGACAGATCAAGATCCTTGCCAGCGAGAACTACAAGGGCGGCGTGCGGCTGAGCGTGGTGTGCGGAGCCCGTGCACTGGCGGCGGCGCAGGCCATGCGCGCCCGGCAGGCGGAGATCGGCGCGCTGCTCTCTGCCAAGGCCGACCAGACCGCTGTGGCGGTGCACCGGGTCTACGATGAGTATACTGCGCTCAAGTTTACACACTTTGGACTGTGCAGCCAGCTGTTTGACGCCCTTGCGCAGCTGACCGCACCCGATGCGGATGCCATCCGTACCCTGCCGGGGCTGGACCCGGACGGGCTGCACCGACTGGCTGTCCGTCTGACCGAAGCCACCACCGGCCTGTGCGCCGCCCTGACCCCCACCGAAAAGGGCACCGGTTACTGCCTTGCCCGGCGGGACGGCGATGTGCGCGCCCTGACCAAAGCACTGAACGCCGCCCTGAACGGACGCGGCGGCGGCAAGCCCGGCATCTGTCAGGGCAGCTGCGCCGCCACCCCGGAGCAGGTGGAGAGATTTTTGAAGGAGAACAACAAACTATGAGAATGCGTTTCAAACCCTATGCCCACGACGAACTGATGGCCGCGGATTTCCATGTGCACGAACCCCTCATCTGGGGCGGCAAGTGGCACGGCCAGTATGCCCGCCCGGAGCAGCCCTTTATTCTGGAGCTGGGCTGCGGCAAGGGCGGCTTCATCTCTCAGCTGGCCTGCGCCCACCCGGAAAATAACTATCTGGGCATCGACATCACCGATAAGGTGCTTATCCTTGCCAAGCGCAAGATCGAAGCCGCCTATCAGGCAGCCGGACGCCCCATCGACAACGTCAAGATCATGAGCACCGATATCGAGCGCATCAAGGGCGTCATCACCCCGGAGGATGAAGTCAGCCGCATCTATATCAACTTCTGCAACCCGTGGAGCAAGAACGACTCCTCCCACAAGCACCGCCTTACCTACCCGCGCCAGCTGATCGCTTACCGCGAGTTTTTGAAGGACGGCGGCGAGATCTACTTCAAGACCGACGACGATGATCTGTTCCGGGACAGCGTAGAGTACTTCCCCGCTTCCGGCTACGACATCGAGTGGATCACCTACGACCTGCACGAGAACGAGCCGGAATGGAACATCCGCACCGAGCACGAGGGCATGTTCACCGAAATGGGCATCAAGATCAAGGCACTCATTGCCCGCAAAAAGCCCGGTGCCGACAGCGTGACATGGGTAGACCCCAAGGTGCTCAAGCGGATGGCACGCGAAGCTGCCGCTGCCGAAGCCGCCACGCAGGAAGGCGAAGGAAATGTCTGACCCCTGTGAGTTGTGCCTGAATAATGTTCAGGACGAATACGGCAGCTATTACTGCGCGCAGGGCGCTGCGCTGGACGAGGACGAGATGGCACGCTATCTTGCGCACAATACCGCTGCCTGTCCCTTTTTTGAGCCGGGGGACGAATATAAGATCGTATCCAAACAGAACTGAAGAACGGAGGTGCCTATGGTAAGCTTTCTTACCGATACCGTGGTATGCGGCTTTTCGCTGTACCATATTCTGGCCTATTTCCTGATCTATTCCTGCATAGGCTGGTGTCTGGAGGTCATCTATGCCGCCGCCACCACCGGTCAGCTGGTGAACCGGGGTTTCCTCAACGGCCCGGTCTGCCCCATCTACGGCTTTGGCATGGTCATCGTGCTGTTTGCCCTTACGCCCTTGCAGCACAGCATCCTGCTGCTGTATATAGGCGGCGTCATCCTGCCCAGTGCGCTGGAACTGGCGGGCGGCTGGGCGCTGTATAAGATCTACCACACTCGCTGGTGGGATTACAGCGATTTTCCCTTTAACATCGGGGGCTATATCTGTCTGGAATTCTGCCTGCTGTGGGGTGTGGGCACGCTGGTGGTCATGCGTATCGTGCACCCGGTGGTGGCTGACCTTGTAGACCTGATCCCGCCCTTTGTGGGGGTTATCCTCATGTGCTTTTTGTACGCCGTGTACGCGGTGGACGTGGTGGCTACCGCCATTGCTGCTTCTGCGCTGGCCGATACGCTGGACACCATGGAGCAGCTGGGCGACAGTATCCACGCCGTCAGCGATGCCATGACCCAGCTGCTGGGCACCACCACCCTGAACGCCGACAAGAAGCTGGACGAGGGACGGCTGCAATTCAAGCTTGCCGCCGCCGAAGCGCGGGATGCTGCCGGAAAGCGCCCCTCTGCCCGTGAGACCATGGCTGCCATCCGCGCCAAGGCCGCTGAGGCTACCGAGGCTGCCCGCCGCGCCAGCGAGGACGCCCGCCTGAACGCTGCCGAAGCTGCCAACGCCGCCCGCCTTGCTGCCAAGGGCACTGCCGAGCGCGCCGCCGAGCTGCTGCAATTGGAACAGCTGGCCGCAGAGCTGCAGCAGCGCAGCGAGGAAATGCAGGCGCAGCTGCTGCGCACCCCCCGCATCGTGGGCCCGCGCCGTATGCTGCGTGCCTACCCGAAGCTCCGGCACGGCAGCAAGCTGCGCAGTCTGCCCACATTGCGGGAGATGCTGCGCCGCGCCGAACAGGAAAACAAGGACGACAACAAGAATACCAAATGACCCCGAATGCCGCACCGGCTCCGCCGTGTGTGGCATTTTTGTTGCACTTCGCTCGAATAATGTTGTTAAAAAGTGTGAAAAAACTATTTCAAAACGACTTAAACCGTGTTATACTGATTATAAAGTATACAAACCGACCGCAATCGGCTTATCCGTATTGAAACTATCCAAATTGTGAGGAATCGTTATGTCAGAGGAACGAAAGACCAAAACAGATGCCGCCGCACCGGCATCTGCTGCGTTGGGGCGGATCGACCGCAAGGACGCATTTTTACAGGCCCTGCATACATTCCTGACCGCGCATCAGGGAACAGAATGGGCTGTTGCCGCTGTGGATATCCAGCACTTCAAGCTTTATAACGAGCTTTACGGCACCGAAAAGGGCGATGCTCTGCTGGAAACTGTAGCAAACTGTCTGCTGGGTTACAGCAGGCAGACCGGCTATCCTGTGGGCTATTTTGGAAACGATGACTTTTTCCTGTGCCTGCCGGACGAAAAGGCCGAGCAGACCGCCGTGCTTGCTACGCTGCAGGCCTGCATGGCTGCCGGAAGGCAGGATGTCACCTTCTTTATGGTAATGGGCGTGTGCCCTGTGCAGGCAAACCCCGGTGCAGATGCCGCCACCCTGTGCAACTACGCGCAGATTGCCGGTGTGACGACCGACAGCGGCTACCTGCACCGCTTTGAGCCCACCATGCTCAACGAGCTGAAAGAACAGCAGCAGCTGCTGGGCGAGCTGGAGCGCGCACTGGATAACCACGAATTCTGCTTCTTTTTGCAGCCCAAGTGCAACAGCATCACCCGCGCCATCGTGGGCATGGAGGCGCTGGTGCGCTGGAACCACCCCACCCGGGGCTGTGTTCCCCCTGCCGAGTTTATGCCGCTGCTGGAGCGCACCGGCCTTGTAACGAGGCTGGACCAGTACATCTGGGAATCCGTCTGCCAGACTTTGCAGAAGTGGCAGGAGAGCGGCAGCAACCTTGTGCCGGTATCGGTAAACGTTTCGGTGCAGGATATCCTGAACCTGGATGTGCCGCAGATCTTTGCGGATCTGGTGGAAAAATATAAGCTGGAGCCAAAGCTCCTGCTGGCCGAGATCACCGAGACCATGGTAGCCGAGGACACCCAGATGGTGGAAAGCGCCATTCAGGGCCTGCACCGCAAGGGCTTCTCGGTGATGATGGACGACTTCGGCAGCGGGTATTCCTCGCTGAATATGCTCAAGGATACCAACGTCGATGCCATCAAGCTGGACATGAAGCTCATCGACATGAATCAGGAGAACCGCAGCAAGGGCGTGCAGATCGTGGAGTCGGTGGTGGATATGGCACACCGGCTGAACCTGCCCATCATCGCCGAGGGTGTGGAGACCCCGGAGCAGGTGTCCATGCTGCAAGCCGCAGACTGTCTGTATTCGCAGGGCTACTACTTCTTCAAGCCCATGCCGGTGGAAAACGCCGAAAAACTGCTGGCAGATCCCACCAATCAGGATTACTGGGATCTGCGCCGCGACCTGATGCGCCGCGACCGCCGGGTGGAGAACCCGGGCACCGAAAAGACTGCGCTGGCCTTGCAGGCCTACCAGATCTTTACCGATAACGTGCTGGTGATCGCGCTGCTGAACCTTGCCACCGGTGCGTACCGGGTGATCAAGCGGGACGCCCGCCTGCTGGATCCGGATCTGGAAAAAGAAGAAGATTTTGTCAACTACTGCGACCGTCTGGTGAACGAGAAGATCGTGCACGAGGAGGACGCAGACCTGTTCTTGGAGCAGACCGATCTGGAGGCCTTGCGCTCTGTGCTGTACCACGCCACTGCGCCGGAGTTCTACCGCTACCGCGAGAACGTGTCCGGCCAGTATATCTGGGTCACCACAGAGGTGCTGCCCTGCCGGGGCTGCTGCGCCCAGAACCCGTGGGCGACCGTGCTGGTGCGCAACGACGCACAGGCCGACCAGCTCAGCGAGGAGCTGGACTTCTCTTACAGCCACGATACCCTGACCGGCCTTGCCAACCGCAGCCGGTACGAAGCCGACCTGCGGGAGCTGCCCAACAGCGGGTACGAATCCGTGGTGTGCACCTACATTGATGTGGTCGGGATGCACGAGGTAAACGAGCATCTGGGTCACCGCAGCGGCGACACCCTGCTGTGCTGTCTGGCAAATGCCGCCCGCAAGTTCTTTGCCACCAGCCGGGTGTACCGCATCGGCAGCGATGAATTTGTCATCCTGACCCCCAACGAGCCGCCTTACAGCGTGTGGAGCACTGCGGACCGGATGCGCGCCTTTTTGAAGGAAAAGGACTATGTTATTTCCGTAGGCATCCAGCAGACCGCCGACCTGCGCCATCTGGACGAAGCTGTGGCCAAGGCTGAGGCTGCCATGCGGCAGGACCGGCAGGCTTACTACGACCACAACGGCCGCGCCCGCCAGCTGGAAGGCCTGAACGAAAAGATGGAGCGCACCCTGCAGGAAAAGCGGGATGCCGAGCACTTTTTAAAGGTGCTTGCCCCCAAGTACAAGACTGTAATCGTGGTGGACTTGCAGGAGGACACCGTGCGCCCCGTTATTGTGCCGGACGACTTCCAGTCCGTTCTGGACACCTGCGGCGGCTCTTTCCGCGCCGCACTGACCAACTACCGCGACACGCTGGTGGCACCGGAAGACCGGGACGGCTTTGCGGATCTGCTGGACTTCGGCCTTGTGCGCAGCACCGTGTTCAGCAGCAACCTGCTGGAGCATCGCTACCGCAAGACGGATGGCCGCAGCTTCTGCATCCGTGTGACCCCCTACTCCCGCAGCGGCTCCCACATCAACGAGGTGCTGTGGATCTTCGCGGATGAAGAGGTAGAGTAAAATATTTTTATAAGCATAAAAGCAGCCAGACCGCCCGGTCTGGCTGCTTTTGCGTTTTGCTGTAAATAAAAATACTTTTCCGCTGAAAATCGTCCCGCGTCCGCGCGGCTCAGTGATAAAAGGTGTCAAAGTTCACCTGACGGTAGAACCGCTGCTGCAGCTGGTCAAAGCTTTCGCAGTTTTGCGCCAGCAGCCACATACTTTTGGTCACTACGGCCTCAATGGTCATATCGTGGGCTTCCAAAAAGCGGAAGCGGTTGCGCACCCGCTTGCCCACCTCGTACACGCCCACGTCGCTGCCCTCGTAGGTGACCTGCGTGGTCATGATGAGCACCTTGTGGGTGGTCTCGTAGTCGCCCAGCCCGGCGGCAAAGGCGTCCATCAGCTGCTGCGGGATGCCGCCCACGCCGAAACTCTCCACGATGACGCAGTCGTACAGGTGGAAGATCTCCGGGATGAGCGCCGGGGACATGCCCGGGGTCAGCTTGAGCAGGAACACCCGGCTGTCCAGCGTGCGGCTGAACTCCACCGGGCCGGTGGGCCACGGCGAGGGAATGTACCGCACCAGCCGGTCGCCCTGCACCAGCGCCAATTCTGGGAAGTTGACCGAGGCAAAGGCGTCGTAGCTGATGGTCTTGTTCTTCTTGGCGCGGGTGCCCGCGATGACGTGCCCGCCGAACACCACCATCACGCCCCGGCTGCCGGGGTCCAGCGCGCAGATGACGCTGTCGCGCAGGTTTTTCTTCGCATCGGTGATCTCGTTGGAGATGGGCTGCTGCGCACCGGTGAGGATGATCGGCTTGTCCGCGTTCTGGATGAGGTAGGACAGCGCCGCCGCCGAATAGGCCAGCGTATCGGTGCCGTGGCAGATGATGAAGCCATCGTAGAGCGCATAATTCTCCTGCACGGCCCGCGCCATCAGCAGCCAGTGTTCGGGGCCGAGGTCTGTGCTGTCGATGCTGCACAGCGCCAGCGTCTCCGGGCAGCACAGCTCGTTCAGTTCCGGCAGATGGGCCAGCAGTTCCTCGCTGGTCAGAACGGGCCGCAGCCCCTGTGCGGTGCGCACACTGGCGATGGTGCCGCCGGTGGTGATAAAAAGCAAACGCTGCTTGGACATGTTCGGTGCCTCCCTGGGTCAAATTCAGTCGATTCAGTATAACACACTCGGCCCCGGATGAAAAGTGTGCAGTTTTGAGACCTGGTCACAGATTTTTGCGGGAAAAGGTGTATACTAGAAGAAAAACTTCAGGAGGCTTCCCATGCCCAACATCGTCATCATCGGTTCCGGCCCGGCCGGCGTGTCGGCCGCTCTGTACACGGCCCGCGCAGGGGTCGAAACGACCGTTCTCACCAAAGGGCCCGGCGCACTGGACCGCGCCGCACACATCCAGAACTACTACGGCTTTGCCGAACCCATCTCCGGTGCCGAACTGGAACGCCGGGGCATCGAAGGGGCCAGAGCGCTGGGGGTGCAGTTCGTTACCACCGAGGCCGTGGGCCTGACTTACACCGACAAGCTCACCGTCGAGACGCTGGCGGGCGAGTTCCCCGCCGATGCCGTCATCCTGGCCACCGGCGCTTCCCGCGCCGCGCCGAAGATCCCCGGTCTGGCAGGGCTGGAAGGCCATGGCGTGAGCTGCTGCGCCACCTGCGACGCCTTTTTCTACCGGGGAAAGGATGTGGCGGTGCTGGGCAGCGGCGAATATGCCCTGCATGAGGTACAGGCCCTTCTGCCAGTGGTAAAGAGCGTCACCCTCCTGACCAACGGGGCCCCGCTGACGGCACAGTTCCCACCGGAGGTGACAGTCTGCCCCGAAACAGTGGACGCCATCCTCGGCGAACAGACCGTCACCGGTGTGCAGCTGAACGGCGGCCGACAGGTGCCCCTGTCCGGCGTGTTCGTGGCGCTGGGCGTGGCGGGCAGCACGGCGCTGGCCCGCAAGCTGGGGGCCGAAGTAGAGGGAAACCGCATCGTCGTGGATGAGAAGATGCAGACCACCCTGCCCGGCCTCTACGCCGCCGGGGACTGCACCGGCGGGCTGCTGCAGGTCGCCAAGGCCGTTTATGAGGGAGCACTTGCAGGCACCGAAGCTGCCAAAGCGGTGCGGAAAGGATAACACCATGTCCGATGTGCAAAATACTCCGGTCAACCGGAACTGTCTGGCCTGCGCTTTCCCATTCTGGGACCAGCTCACGCCGGAGGAACAGGCGCAGCTCTGCCGCTTCACCCGACCGGTACGCTACCGGAAAGGGGAGCGGGTCCACAGTCCAGTCGAGAACTGCGTGGGCATCCTGTTGCTGCGGTCGGGCCAGCTGCGGGCCTATCTGCTCTCGGAGGATGGGCGGGACATCACGCTCTACCGGCTGTTTCCCGGCGAAGTCTGCATCCTGTCGGCATCCTGCGTGATGGATTCCGTCAACTTTGACCTGTACATTGATGCCGAGGAGGACACCGAGGCCTACTGCATCGGCGCAGGCGTGTTCCGCCAGCTGATGCAGCAGAACGTCCATGTCCGCTGCTACGCCTACCAGATGACCGCCGAGCGCTTCTCCGACACCATGTGGACCATGCAGCAGATCCTGTTCATGAGCGCCGACCGGCGGCTGGCCATCTTCCTCACCGATGAGCTGGCCAAGACCGGCGGCACGGATGTCCGCATGACCCACGACCAGATCGCCCGCTACATGGGCTCCGCCCGCGAGGTCGTCAGCCGCCTGCTGAAATACTTTGCCGGGGAGGGCCTTGTCCGCCTTTACCGCGGCGGTGTCACCGTACTGGACAAAGAACGGCTGAAGCAGATCGCCAACGGCACATAAAACGCATCAAAAAAGGACGTCTCATCCTGCGACGAGACGTCCTTTTTTATCTTACAAAATCTCAGCTCTTGCAGCCGGATTCCTCTTCCACGCCGGTGAAATCGCTGGCCTCAGCGATCTTGGTGACGTCGAACTTGCCCGTCTCATCCTTGGGGGCGACGGCGGGGCCGGCCTCCACCGGGTTCACGGGTGCTTCCTCGGCCACAGGCTTTTCCTCGGCCGTCTCCGGCTGTGCAGCGGGAGCCTCCGGCTCTTCGGATGCCTTTTCCTCGGATGCCTTCTCGAAGGCCGGGGGCCATGCGTCGCCCGGCTCAGCGGTCCTGGCCTCGCCTTCGGCGTAGGCTTCGGCTGCCTTGGCGGCCTCTGCGGGGTCCTTTTCAGCCTCTTCGGGGAACTCCACCTCTTCGACGTGGAGCGGGCCCTTGTCGTTCAGAACTTTGTCCAGCACCACGATGGCGGCACCGGTGGCGGCGACGGCAGCAGCCGCGCCCAGAACGCGAAACAACGTTTTCATGGTGAGATCCTCCTTGATGTGATTTCAGTGTGCGGATTAAGAGAATGTGACGACATCGTTCAGCGGTTTTTCGGCGGGTTCGACCGAGATGGCGGTCAGCACCGGGCCTTTGCCGCGGTAGATGTTGTGGAACTTGTAATTGACCTTTGCGGTCACAGTGACCCAGGCGCGCTGCTCCAGCGCCTTGTAGCCATCGTAGGAGCAGGGGAAGCCGACGAACTGGATGTCCTGCACACAGCAGGTCATGGCAAAGCGGCCGGGCACGAAGCTGTTCTTGCCCGCGCGGTTGGTCTGGCAGACCTGCGCCAGGAACTTCACGGTCTTGCCCGCGTACTTCTGGGGCTCGTCCTGGCAGTCCATATACCAGATGCCGAAATCGTCGTCACCGATCTCCACCACCGGCTTGTTCAGGTCGAAGGGGAGGGGGTCGGGGATATCATCGTAGGCCACGCTGCCGTCGGCGAACTCATAGGCGATGTCGCACTTGCGGGATGCCTGACGCACCAGCTTGTGCAGTTCCTGACGGGCGGCGTCGTTGTTGACGGTCTCCGCGCGGTTGAAGACGATCAGCTCACTGCGGGCGATCTTGTCCAGCAGCAGAGCGCGCATGGAGTTGTCGCGGGCATAGGTGAGGGCCGTGGTGCCGTCGGCCGTGGCGATGCACTGGTAGACGATCCAGTTTTCGGGCAGATTGTTGGCCAGGTCCTGCAGCAGCCACATGCCGTTGTACTCGATGACCACGCGGCCTGCATCTGCTTCCTTGGCCAGTTTGGCCAGGTTCTGGGGGTTCAGTTCTGCCTTGTCCTCCAGATTGTAGAGGGTCACGCCGGGGAAGGCGAATTTCTTCTGATTGTATTCCTCTTCGCCCTCTTCGCAGACCAGCAGCAGGGTCTTGTCGCCGGAGTCGAAGTTGGGGTCTTCAAAGGTCTCCTGGATGAATTTGGTCTTTCCGCTTTCGAGGAAGCCCACAAACAGGTAGACCGGGATCTCATTTGCCATAAACGGTTTTCCTCCTCTGTGTTGTCCGGGCTCAGCAGCCGAACAGGCCGGCAATGGCCTTCTCGTCCAGCTTGGAGCCGATGACGACCAGCTTGCCGCCGACGTCTGCACCGCGGGAACGGACTTCCCACTCGCCGGGCACATAGTCAAACTCCAGCCAGCCGTCTGCGCCGCCGTCCACGATGCCCTTGGAGCGCAGGATCATGCCGTACTTGCCGGTATCCAGCTCGGTCAGCGCATGCTCGATGTCAGCCTTTGCAATCTTCTTGGCGGTCTCGACGCCCCAGCTGGTGAAGACCTCATCGGCATCGTGGCCATCGTGATGGTGGTGGTGGTGATGACCGCAGCAGCAGTGGCCGTCCTCATCGTGATGATGTTCGTGCTCCTCCTCATCATGGTCGTGATGGTGGTGGCAGCAATGGTCATGGTCGTGATCATCGTCATCGTGGTCGTGATGATGCTCATGTTCGTCCTCGTCGTCATCGTCATCATCATCGTCGTCGTGATGGTGATGGCCGCAGCTGCACACGCCGTTCTCATCGTAATGATGATGGTGATGCTCGTGCTCTTCTTCCTCGTCCTCGTGGGCATGCTCCTCATTGGCCTTGGCTGCCATGGCGATCAGCTCTGCCTTGAAGTCGTCCTTCGTGGACATAGCGTTCAAAATCTGCTCACCGGTCAGGGCATCCCACGCGGTGGTGACGATGGTGGCGGTGGGGTTCTTCTCGCGCAGCATAGCCACCGCCGCAGCGATCTTCTCTTCGCTGGCGGTCTGGGTGCGGCTCAGGATGATGCAGCTTGCATGGCTGATCTGGTCATCGTAGAACTCGCCGAAGTTCTTCATATACATCTTGACCTTGTTCACGTCAGCCACGGTGACAAAGCTGTTCAGCTGCACGTCCAGGTGCTCGGCCACGCCCTCGACGGCACGGGTCACATCGGACAGCTTGCCCACGCCCGACGGCTCGATGACGATGCGGTCGGGGTGATACTGCTCCACCACCTGCTGCAAGGCGGCGCGGAAATCGCCCACCAGCGAGCAGCAGATGCAGCCGGCGTTCAGCTCGTTGATCTGGATGCCGGACTCCTTCAAAAAGCCGCCGTCGATGCCGATCTCGCCGAACTCGTTCTCGATCAGAACGACCTTCTGGCCCACAAAGGACTCCTTGATGAGCTTTTTGATGAGGGTGGTCTTACCGGCACCAAGGAAGCCGGAGAAAATATCGATCTTGGTCATAATGCTGTTGCCTCTTTCTTTTTTTCCAAAGTCCGCAAATCGGAACCTTCAAGCAATCCGAGCCGCCGAGTGCTGGCTCAAAAATCTTTACACTCCTATTATAACAAGCCTGTCAATGGGAAACCGCCCTTTTTCATGAGAAAATTGTAACATTTTTTGAAGTTTGCCCGCGTTTTGCGGAAAAGGGCGGTTGCGGGGAGGTGGACGGCCCTTCCACACACCAATCCATGAATTGCCGGATGTCCTTGATTTCCAGACCGGAGCGTTTCAGGCACTCAATTACACGTAGTGCTTCAATCTCTTTCTCACTGAATTTACGGATGCCGGAAATTCTTTCCATTTCCGGAAAAAGCCCCTGCTTGTCATAATAGCGCAAAGTTGAAATCGGAAGTCCAAACATTTCCGAAACCTGTCCAATCGTATACATGTATGCCTCCACAAAAAGTTAACAAATTTATTTTGCAAACCTCTTGACCTAAAGTTAGGTTTAGGTTTTATCATTAGTATAGCAGTTATACAGAAAGATTGCAATGGCTAACATGGATTATGAAAAAAGTTATATCGTTGTTACTCATACTTTTCATGTGTTTTGCCTTATCTGCCTGCAATAGCAGTCAAAATGCCGAAACAACAGAAACTACCGGGTATACCGTTTCAGAAGAAAGTAATGCCGCAAAAGAAGAAAGTAGCAGCACACAACAAGATGAGAATGGAGATACAGAGACTATGAAAGTTCTAGTAGCATACTTTTCCCGCACTGGTGAAAATTATGGTGTCGGGCATATTGAAAAAAGGAAACACTCACATAATAGCAGATATGATTGCAGAACAGGTAGATGCTGACCTATTCGAAATCAGCACCGTTGTGCCATATCCCGATGAATACGAAGCTTGTACAGAAACCGCAAAGCAGGAGCAGGAAGAAGATGCCCGTCCTGAACTGTCAGCTACCGTGGAAAACATGGAAGATTATGATGTTGTCTTTCTCGGTTACCCGATTTGGTGGAGCGACATGCCGATGGCAGTCTACACATTTCTTGAGAGTTATGATTTTTCGGGAAAGACAATCATTCCGTTCTGTACCCACGAAGGCAGTGGTCTTTCTTCCACCGACAGCAGCATTGCTGAAATCTGCACAGGTGCAGATGTT
>ERZ836358.2897-NODE-2897-length-12220-cov-3.326182_pt1 | contig 12220 bp, 8 predicted proteins | sample MGYA00519942_ERZ836358 | MGnify/ENA primary metagenome ERZ836358 (study PRJEB31850, sample SAMEA3708798) | human gut metagenome | biome: human gut; feature: human-associated habitat; material: faeces | place: China | collected 2014 ...
ATGAAGGTTATCAAAGATGAATTATTAGAAATCTTTGAGCGTTTATGTCAAATGCCAAGATTTACACTTTCAATTATAAAAGAATTTGGAAGCTTTATTTTATTGAATAAAGAAGTTGCTGAAAGATTATTTAATCATTTTGAAAGATTAAATCCAGATCAGTTAGAAAATAATATTGTTATTTCATATCTCAAATCACTTTATCAAAATAATCATGAACAATATATCGATGCATGTGAAGATATTCTACGTTTTGTAATGAATGATGTGTTGACTTTTGCTAATCATGATTTACAAAAAGAAATAGGAAATAGAATTTTAGAAATAGAAGGATATGATTTACTTATCGATTTATTTTCAAAAGATTATAATACATTCTTATTTGTATGTTTTCCAATTTCAACATTTCCACCAGAATATAAAGAAATTATGCGTTTGGAATTAGAAAAAGCAATTCGTTTCTATGCAGCAAGGATGAATCATGATGAATATCGTCTTACTTCATTTGAACAGGTAGCTAATATTAATAGATTATTAATGGAAGAATATAAGGAGGAATATTCAAATGGTAAAGAATAATAAAACAGCAATTAAAGGATTATTAGTTTTAGGAGGTGTTTCTACTGCAGCAGCATCTGTTTACACATTATCCAAAAAATATGCAAAAAAATTATTATACAGACATCATAAACAAGAAGATAGACCAAGTATTTTAGAAACAAAATTCAATAGTCAAAATATTTATATAAAAAATGATCAAGATATTCAATTAAGAGGAATTTTGATTCCTAAAGAAAACCCTCAAATGACAGTTTTAATTTCACATCCATTTGGTTTACAGGCAAAAGATATGCAATTATATGTTCCATATTTTGAAGACCATTTGCCAGAAGCACAAATCTTATTAATAGATGCTTGTGCACATGGACAAAGTGATGGTTATATTAGAGGATTTGGAATCAAGGATGTCAATGATTTAGTATGTTGGAATAAGTACCTATTAGAAACTTATGGGAAAGATCATAAAATATTAATGTATGGTAAAGAACAAGGAGCAAATACAATTTTAAATGCTTCAGGTAGACATGTTTTAAAAAATGTTGAAGCTATTATTTCAGATGGGGCTTATACGTCACCATATGATATTATTGGATATCGTTTAGAAGCAGATTATAAGATTTCAAAATATCCAGCAATTTCAATTATTGCACGTCATATAAAAAAAGCTGTGCATATTGATTTAAAAGAAAATACAACAAAATATGTTAGACACAATGATATACCTACATTGTATTTTCATGCAAAAGATGACGATTTTGTACCATTAAAGATGGTTTATCCGCTATATAATAAAAATAGAGGAGAAAAAGTATTGTTTGTCTTAAAAGATGAAAAATACTTATATGAACTTGTTGAAAACGATGACTTTAAACAAACATTAAGTCAGTTTATCAAAAAATATATGAAATAAGGAGAAAAAGAATGTATTTTAAAGAAACAAAAGGATTTCCTAAAGATTTTCTTTGGGGAAGTGCATCTGCTGCTTATCAAGTAGAAGGTGGCTGGGATGCAGATGGTAAAGGTGTTTCCAACTGGGACAAATTTGTAAGAATTCCAGGAAAGACTTTTAAAGCAACAACAGGTGATAAGGCCGTTGATCATTATCATCGTTACAAAGAAGATGTCAAGTTGATGGCAGAAATGGGATTGAAAACATATCGTTTTTCAATTGCTTGGACACGTATTTATCCAAATGGAAATGGTGAAGTCAATGAAAAAGGTTTAGAATTTTACGATAATCTTATCAATGAATTATTAAAATATGGAATTGAACCTATGGTTACAGTTTATCACTGGGATATGCCACAAGCTTTAGAAGACCAATATCACGGTTGGGAAAGCAGAAAAATTGTTGATGATTATGTAAATTATGCTACAACATTATTTAAAAGATATGGAGATCGTGTAAAATATTGGATTACAATGAATGAACAAAATATCTTTACAGGACATGGATGGTTAGAAGGAATGCATCCACCAGGAAAAGTAGATGATATGAAAACATTCTATCAAGTCAATCATCATGCCAATATTGCACATGCTAAAAGTGTTATAGCTTTAAAAGAACTTCATCCAGAAGCAAAAGTAGGGGCTTCATTTGCTTATAGTCCAAGTTATGCTTATGATCGTAAACCTGAAAATGCAATGGCTAAAGCGGACTATGATGATTTACAAAATTATTATTGGATGGATGCTTATGCTTATGGACGTTATCCACGTGCTGCTATTCAATATTTAAAATCATTAGGGTGTGCTCCTGTCTTTGAAGAAGGTGATGAAGCATTAATGAAAAAAGCAGCTTCACTTATTGATTTCATGGGTGTGAACTATTATCAAACATGTGTTGTTGAATATAATGATATTAATGGTGTTGGTAGTGATCATACAATGAATAACACTGGTAAAAAAGGTACCGCTAAAGTTCAAGGTGTACCGGGTCTTTATAAAAAACCACAAAATGAGTTTTTACCAACAACAGATTGGGATTGGACAATTGATCCAATGGGAATTAGAATGTGTTGTCGTGAAATTACTTCGCGTTATGATTTACCAATCGTTATTTCCGAAAATGGTTTAGGTGCATTTGATAAATTAGAAGATGGACAAATTCATGATCCATATCGTATTGATTATTTAAAACGTCATATCGAAGAACTTAAAAAAGCATGTGATGATGGTTGTCGTGTTCTTGCTTATTGTACATGGTCTTATACTGATTTATTAAGCTGGCTAAACGGATATCAAAAACGTTATGGTTTTGTTTATATTGATCGTGAAGAAGATGAAAATTCAGGTACTTTAAATAGATACAAAAAAGATTCATATTATTGGTATAAAAAAGTAATTGAAACAAATGGAGAAGAATTATAGGAAACAATGTTTCCTATTTTCTTTAGGGGGTTAAGATGTATAACTTTGCAAGTGATTATTTAGAAGGAGCTCATCCACAAGTGATGGAAGCTTTAAATAAGACAAATTTTATTCAAACAGTAGGATATGGGGAAGATCAATATTGTCAAAAAGCTAAAGATAAAATAAAAGCAATATTAGAAAATGAAAATGTAGATATTCATTTTTTAGTAGGTGGTACACAGACAAATATGATTATGATTTCTTCAGCATTAAAAGATTATCAAGCTGTTATTGCTGTTGATAGTGGACATATCAATGTTCATGAAACAGGAGCTGTTGAATTTACCGGGCATAAGATTTTAACAAAGCCACATCAAGATGGAAAGATGATTCCTGAAATGATTGATGAAATCATGCGTGAACATCCTGATGAACATATGGTGCAACCTAAAATGGTATATATTTCACAAACAACAGAATATGGTACGTACTATACTTTAGAAGAATTAAAAGCCATTTATGAATGCTGTCAAAAAAATAATTTATATTTATTTATAGATGGAGCAAGACTTGGAAGTGCACTTGTCTTGAAAGATGCACCAACTTTACAAGAGATGGCGCTTTATAGTGATGTTTTCTATATTGGTGGTACAAAAATGGGAGCCTTATTTGGTGAATGTTTAGTTATTATTAATGATGAATTAAAAACCGATTTTAGATATCATATTAAACAAAAAGGTGCCATGCTTGCTAAAGGAAGATTATTAGGAGTTCAATTTAATGCTTTATTTGAAAATGATTTATATCTAGAAATAGGAAAACATGAAAATGAATGTGCTGATATATTAAGAAAAGGATTCAAAGATAAAGGCTATAAGATGTATATTGAAAGTCCTTCTAATCAAATATTTCCAATTGTTGATCAACAAACGTTGGAAAAAATAAATAAAAACTATATAACAACGTATATGTTTAAAATAGATGACCAACATACATGTATACGTCTAGTTACATCATGGGCAACGTCCAAAGAAATATGTGAACAATTTATAGAAGAATTATAATTGATACATACTATTTTATTGTAAATAAATAGATAACGTAGTAGAATATGACTAGGATTTATTATCCTAAATTTCGAGAAATGGAGATAATAAAAATGAATAAAACTGAATTAGTAGAAGCTATTGCTTCAAGCACTGAATTAACAAAAACTGATGTAGATAAAGTAGAAACTGCTTTAGTTGAAGTTGTTACTGATGCTTTAGCTAAAGGAGATAAAGTTTCTTTAAAAGGTTTTGGTAATTTTGAAGTTCGTACTCGTAGTGAAAGAACAGGTAGAAACCCAAGAACTGGTGAAACAATGACAATTGCTGCAAGTAAAGCACCTGCATTTAAAGCAAGTTCTGCATTAAAAAAAGCTGTTAATAAATAATAATAGAAAACCGATGAGTTTGTTACTCATCGGTTTTTGTATTTTCAATTGTAATATTTAATTTATAATGATCTTTAATTTCTGGAATAGCCTGTAGATATGTGGTTAAGGTTTGTTCAGCTTTTGTTTTAGACTTTTCTAAAATACCATTAGAAATAGCTTCTTTTTCATTTTTTTTCTTTTCTTTAGTCGCAAAAGATTTATAATCGTTAATACTTATCTGATTGAAAATATTTGATGATTCATCATATACTTCAATAGAGTTTTCATCAATTTCATGACTTAAAATTTTTGCAGCAGGTAAAGTAATATTTAATTGCTCATTATCGATACTTATTTTAGCCTGTTTTAAATCAATCCCTGCTTTAATAGATCCATCATATGTAATAATAAAAGTTTTTTGTGTTAAAGGAATTTTCCAACCATTAAAAGATAATTTATTAGAAAATTTTCCTACCTTACTATAATCATATGAATAAAGTGCAAGCTCATTAATTTCAGTTAATTGATTTTTAATGGTTGTTGAAGTAATTTTATCATTGTTACTACCACTTGCATAATGAACACCTGCAAAAAAGATTGCAATAACTAAAACTATAATTGCTATAACACCACCAATAGCCTTTTTTGACTTTCCAAGAGTATCTAATATTTTCATGTCATCACCCACGAAGATTATATCATAATTTGTCGAAGTAAGATATTATAGGTATAAAAAAGAATGGTTTTAGAAATTATATCTAAAACCATTCTTTTTCTTATTTAACGATTTTACCGTAAACTTCTCTACCACAAGCTGCTGCATTACTTTCATCAGTATCAATATGCATAGCTGTTGCATATGAAGCGCTTACACGACAAACAACATCACCAAAGATCAAAGAACGTCCATCTGTATTAATTTCAACTTTAACGATTTCTTTATCTTTTACTCCAAATTTTTCAGCATCTTCAGGTGTTAAGTGAATATGTCTTTTTGCAGCAATCACGCCACAAGGAATTTCAACTTCTCCTGCAGGACCAACTAATTTACATCCAGCAGTTCCTTCGATATCTCCTGATTCTCTAATTAATGCTTGAACCCCAATGCTTCTAGCGTCAGTTAAAGAAATTTCTACTTGAGTTTCTTTTCTTGTAGGTCCTAAAACAGACATATTTAATTCTCCTTTAGGTCCAATTACTTTTACTCTTTCAACACAAGCGAATTGACCAGGTTGAGATAAATCTTTTTTATTTGTTAATTGATGACCTTCACCAAATAAAGTTGCTAAATCTTTATCACTTAAGTGAATATGTCTAGCAGAAGTTTCGACAATAAACATATCTTCCATATTTTTCTCCTCTTTCCATATATTAATACTACATTTATTCTACTCTTTTTCTCATTTAATGCCAATAAATTAAAAAAAAATAAAAAATATTTTTCTCATTTTTGAAATAAATTTATTAATTTGCTAAAAAAAGATTATCAAATCATTGATAAAACATTAAAAAATGTATACAATATAACTATTTTTTAGGAAAATCATAAAAAAAGCGCTAATCTTTACACATATTACTAAATGTGCTATTCTAACTGTACAAAAAAAGGAGGAACCTTTATGAACAAAGAAAATGTAGGTTTATATGATCAGTCATTTGAACATGATAACTGCGGAATAGGGGCCGTTGTTAATATCAAAGGATTAAAAACTTATAAAACAGTAGATGATGCTTTAAAAATCGTTGAACAATTAGAACATCGTGCTGGAAAGGATGCAGCAGGGGAAACTGGAGATGGTGTAGGAATCTTAACACAAATACCAGATGAATATTTTCAAAAGATTATTAAAGATTTTACATTACCTCAAAAAGGACATTATGGAGTTGGAATGTTCTTTATGCCTCAAGATGAAAAAGTACGTTTACGTGTCAAAAAAATGTTTGAAACAGTTGTTAAAAAAGAAGGATTAGAATTTTTAGGTTGGCGTGCTGTACCAACTGTACCTAGTGTTTTAGGGAAAAAAGCATTAGATGCCATGCCATATATTGTCCAAGTATTTATTAAAAAACCTCATGGCGTAAATTGTGGTTTAGATTTTGATAGAAAATTATATCAAGTGAGAAGAATTTTTGAACAAAGTCAATTTGAAGATACTTATGTATGTTCACTTTCAAGTCGTACAATTGTTTATAAAGGAATGTTCTTAGTACAACAACTTCGATTATTCTTTAAAGATTTACAAGATAAAAGTTATAAAAGTGCCATTGCTTTAGTTCATTCACGTTTCTCAACAAATACAATGCCATCATGGAAAAGAGCCCATCCTAATAGATTTATTGTTCACAATGGTGAAATCAATACAATTAAAGGAAATGCGAATAACATGCTCTGTCGAGAAGAAAACATGCAAACAGATGTTGTGGATACTTCAAAAATATATCCAGTTGTTGATGTCAATGGTTCCGATTCAGCTATGTTAGATAATACATTGGAATTTTTAGTAATGTCAGGTATGGAACTTCCAAGAGCTGTCATGATGTGTATTCCAGAACCTTATGAAAATGATAAAAGCATGTCACAAGCAAAAAAAGATTTCTATGAATATAATGCTACACTTATGGAACCTTGGGATGGACCAGCATCTATCTTATTTAGTGATGGAGACATCATGGGGGCTATCTTAGATAGAAATGGTTTAAGACCATCACGTTATTACATTACAAAAGATCATTATTTAGTATTATCTTCAGAAGTAGGATCATTAGATATTCCAGCTAAAGATATTATTTTAAAAGAAAGACTAAGACCTGGAAAAATGTTATTAGTTGATACTGTTAAAGGTGAACTTATTGAAGATGATGTTTTAAAGGAAACGTATGCAACAAAACAACCTTATGGAGAATGGTTGGAAAGCAATTTAATTAATTTAAAAGATATGAGAATTCCTAGTATTAGAGTAGAAAGATACGAAGGAGAAGAATTAACTAAATTACAAAAGATTCATGGTTATAGTTATGAAGATACAAACTATATTAAAAATTTAGCTTTAACTGGTAATGAAAATATTGTAGCAATGGGAAATGATACACCAATTGCAGCTTTATCAACAAAACATCCACCATTATTTAATTACTTTAAACAATTGTTTGCACAAGTAACCAATCCACCAATCGATGCTATTCGTGAAGAAATCATTACTTCAACAAGTATTTGTATTGGTCGAGATGGAAATATGTTGGAAGATAAACCAGAAAACTGTCATTTATTAAAAATCAATCACCCTATTTTAAGTAATACAGATATTTTAAAAATCAAAAACTTGAAAAAAGAAGGCTTTAAAGTAGGTGAAGTTAATATTACATATATTAAAAATACTTCATTAGAAAAAGCAATTGATCGTGTTTTTGTAGAAGTAGATAAACGTTATCATGAAGGATGTAATATTGTTATTTTATCAGATAGGGCAGTAGATGATAACCATTTACCAATTCCTTCGTTATTAGCTGTTGGAGCTGTTAACTCTTATTTAGTAAGAACTAAAAAACGTAACAGTTTAGCTTTAATTCTTGAATCAGCTGAACCAAGAGAAGTACATCATTATGCGACATTGCTTGGATATGGTGTTTCAGCTATCAATGGTTATTTAGCACAAGATACAATCTTTGATTTAATTGATCAAGGTTTATTAGATAAAGATTATTATGCAGCCGTTGATGATTATAATAGTGGTATTTTACATGGTATTGTTAAAATTGCTTCTAAAATGGGAATTAGTACAATTCAATCTTATCGTGGATCGCAAAACTTTGAAGCAATCGGTTTATCAAGTGATTTAGTGAATAAATATTTTTCTAAAACAGTAAGTCGTATTGAAGGAAAAACAATTAAAGATATTGAAAAAGATGTCGAATATAGACATGATCAAGTATATGATCCACTTGGATTAGATGTAGACATCTCATTAAACAGTGCCGGCGATCATAAAGAAAGATCAGGAAAAGAAGAACATTTATATAATCCAGCAACGATTCATAAATTACAACAAGCAACACGTTTAGGTGATTATCAATTATTTAAAGAATATTCAAAAATGATTGATGAAGAAGGAGCACATTTAAACTTAAGAGGTTTAATGCAATTTAAAAAAACAAAATCAATTCCAATTGAAGAAGTTGAACCTGTGGAATCAATTGTTAGAAGATTTAAAACAGGTGCGATGTCTTATGGATCAATTTCAAAAGAAGCACATGAAACAATGGCGATTGCAATGAATAGATTACATGGTAAGTCAAACAGTGGTGAAGGTGGAGAAGATCCAGAAAGATTTGAAACACTTCCTAATGGTGATAGTAAATGTTCAGCTATTAAACAAGTTGCCTCAGGACGTTTTGGAGTAACAAGTGAATACTTATGTAGTGCCAATGAAATTCAAATTAAAATGGCACAAGGAGCAAAACCAGGAGAAGGTGGACACTTACCAGGTGGTAAAGTTTATCCATGGGTTGCCAAAACAAGACACTCTACACCAGGGGTTAGCTTAATTTCACCACCACCACATCATGATATTTATTCAATTGAAGACCTAGCACAATTGATTTATGACTTAAAGAACGCTAATAAAGAAGCACGTATTTCAGTTAAACTTGTATCAGAAGCTGGTGTTGGAACAGTTGCTGCCGGTGTTGCTAAAGCAGGTGCTGGTGTTATCCTTATTTCAGGATATGATGGAGGGACAGGGGCTGCTCCTAAAAACTCAGTTTATAATGCAGGTCTTCCATGGGAATTAGGTTTAGCAGAAGCTCATCAAACATTGATCATGAATGATTTAAGAAGTCGTGTTGTTATTGAAACAGATGGTAAACTCATGACAGGTAGAGATCTCGCAATTGCTACTTTACTTGGAGCAGAAGAATTTGGTTTTGCGACAGCACCACTTGTAACAATGGGCTGCGTTATGATGAGAGTATGTAACTTAGATACATGTCCAGTAGGGGTTGCTACACAAAATCCTATTTTAAGAAAACGTTTTAAAGGTAAACCTGAATATGTTGAAAACTTTATGCGTTTCATTGCTCAAGAATTAAGAGAATATATGGCTCAGCTTGGATTCAAAACAGTTGATGAAATGGTTGGTCGTAGTGATTTATTAGAACCTAAGGATGATGTTGAAAATATTGATTTATCAAAAATCTTAAATAATCCATTTACATCTAGTAAACATAGTCGTCATGAAAAAAATAATGAATATGATTTCAAATTAAATGAAGTCAAAGATACAACAGTTCTTTATAAACAATTTAAAGAAGCTTTAGATAAACATCAAGGTAAAGAAATTGATGTCCATGTTACAAATATCGATCGTTCATTTGGAACACTCTTTGGATCAGAAATTACGAAGAAATATGGAACATCATTAGAAGAAGATACTTTCAAAGTTAACTGCTATGGAGCAGGTGGTCAATCATTTGGTGCTTTCATTCCTCAAGGTTTAACATTACATCTTTATGGAGATAGTAATGACTACTTTGGAAAAGGCTTATCAGGTGGTAAATTAATTGTGGTACCACCAAAAGATTCAACAATTAAACCAGAAGATAATATTATCATTGGTAACGTTGCTTTATATGGAGCAACATCTGGTGAAGTTTATATCAATGGAGTTGCTGGTGAAAGATTTGCCGTACGTAACTCAGGAGCACATGCCGTTGTTGAAGGTATTGGAGATCATGGTCTTGAATATATGACAGGTGGTATGGTTGTTGTTTTAGGAAAAACAGGGCGTAACTTTGCTGCTGGTATGTCTGGAGGTATTGCTTATGTCTATGATCCAGATAATACATTCTATGAATATGTCAATAAAGAACTCGTAGAATATAAAAATGTGAAATCACGTTATGATGAAGATCAATTAAAAGAAATGATTCAAAAACATTATCAATATACAAATTCAAATGTTGCGAAAAAGATTTTAGATGACTTTGGAAATGAAGTTGCACACTTCAAAAAAGTTGTTCCTCATGATTATAAACGTATGATGTCACTTATTAGTTCATTTGAACAACAAGGACTTACAAATGAACAAGCAAAAGTAGAAGCATTCAATGCTTTTAAGAAAGGAATGTAGATTATGGGAAAGCCAACAGGATTTTTAGAAATAGAAAGACAAGTATCAACAGAAGTTGAACCATTAAAACGTATTAAGAACTTTAATGAATTTCATAAACCATTATCTCGTGATGAACAATCATGCCAAGGAGCTCGCTGCATGGATTGTGGAGTTCCTTTCTGTCAAAATGGAAAAATGATTCAAGGAATGGTATCAGGTTGTCCACTAAACAACTTGATACCTGAATGGAATGATTTAATTTTCCATAAAAATTATAAAGCCGCTGTAAAAAGACTTTTAAAAACAAATAATTTTCCAGAATTCACATCAAGAGTATGTCCTGCTTTATGTGAAGCAGCATGTACTTGTGGATTAAATGGAAATCCCGCTACCGTAAGAGAAAATGAAAATGCAATTATTGAAACAGCTTATGCTTCCAATTGGATGCAACCCCATCCACCTAAACATCGTATTGATAAAAAAATAGCAATTATTGGGTCAGGTCCTTCAGGACTTGCAGCAGCCGATCAATTAAATAAAAGAGGTTATCAAGTAACAGTCTTTGAAAGAGAAGATCGTTTAGGAGGGCTATTAATGTATGGTATTCCTAACATGAAACTTGAAAAACATATTATTGATCGTCGTATTGAATTAATGGAAGAAGAAGGTGTTGTTTTTAAAACAGATGCCGGTATTGAAAATAAAAAACAAGTTCAACAATTATATAAAGAATTTGATCGTGTTATTCTTGCTTGTGGTAGTAAAAAAGCTAGAGATATTAAAGCACCAGGGAGAGATGCTAAAGGTATTTACTTTGCTGTTGATTATTTAACTGGAATTACTAAATCATTACTTAATAGTCAATTAGAAGATCAAACTTTTGTTGAAACAAAAGGTAAAAATGTACTTGTTATTGGTGGTGGAGATACTGGTAATGATTGTGTTGGTTCAGCTATTCGTTTAGGATGTAAAGCAGTTATTCAATTAGAAATGATGCCAGAACCACCTCATGAACGTTTGGATTCAAATCCATGGCCTGAATGGCCACGTGTGAAAAAGACAGATTATGGACAAAATGAATCTATTGCTGTCTTTGGACATGATCCTCGTCTTTATCAAACAACTGTTAAAGAGTTTATTAAAGATGATAAAGGAAATGTAAAACAAGTCGTTATTGTCTCACTTGAATCAAAACAAGTAGAAGGTCGCATGCAAATGGTTCCTGTTAAAGGAAGCGAAAAAACATTAGATGCAGATATTGTTTTAATTGCTGCAGGATTTGTAGGCTGCGAAGATTATGTTGCTAAAGCTTTTGATGTAAAACTTACACCAAGAGGAAATGTGGCAGATGAAAATTACCAAACAAATCAAAAACAATTGTATGTTGCTGGTGATATGCGTAGAGGTCAATCTTTAGTTGTTTGGGCAATTAGAGAAGGACGTGAAGTGGCACGTGCAGTTGATGAAGATTTAATGGGGTATTCTAATTTATAGGATATCAAAATATACTCACAATCATTGATAGAAAACCTTGGGATATTCTCGAGGGCTAAAAGTTAGAGAATATTCTCTAGCTTTTTTTGTAAATATTATTTACAATGATTACTTTTATAAGCTGATTTTTGTAAATGTTGGTTTAAATGATAAGAGAATATTTTATAGGTTTATAACCTTATGGTATAATGATAAAAAAGAAGACGGAGGTAGTATATGGCTTTACAAAAAGACTTTTTATGGGGTGGAGCGTTAGCTGCTCACCAATTTGAAGGAGGAGTATTAAATA
>ERZ836358.2903-NODE-2903-length-12189-cov-2.737926_pt1 | contig 12189 bp, 10 predicted proteins | sample MGYA00519942_ERZ836358 | MGnify/ENA primary metagenome ERZ836358 (study PRJEB31850, sample SAMEA3708798) | human gut metagenome | biome: human gut; feature: human-associated habitat; material: faeces | place: China | collected 2014 ...
GCATGACGGCCTTGGTGGACGTATGCCAGTCGGTACCCTCTCCGGTGAAGCGGCCCAACTCCAGATGGAACCACGCATCCAACAGATCATAGATGTCCCGGTAGTGGTAATAAAAGGTGTTGGAGCTGATATCGCACCGCTTTACAAGGGCCGTCACGGTGATCTTGTCGAAGGGCATCTCCTCCAGCATCTCCCCAAAGGCCCGCATGATGGCCTTTTGTGTGTATAGCGCCATGAACGCACCTCCTGTTCTTCACCGTATTATAACAGGAGACGCCCTCCGGCGCAAGGGGTGCCTTCCGGCGGTGGAAATATGCCAAAAACCGGCACGATTTCCTATGCTGCGGACTGGAACTTTCCGGGTTTCCCGGCGGCTTTCCTTCATTTTTTCGCATTGTGAAACCTTTTTTTATTGACTTGTGCTTTCCAACCATGGTACAATAAATTTTGCGTGCAACTTTGGACGTTTTATGTAAATTATCAGGGGATGGGTACGGAACAGCCCGCCCCGGAAAAGGATGTGACAGTCCATGCTGATGTGTGTGTTTCTGTTTCTGCTGTGGCTTATTTTCAACGGGCGGGTGACGCTGGAGATCTGCCTGTTCGGCATCGTCGTAACGGGGCTTGTATATGCCTTCTGCGTCGCCGTGCTGGGGTATCATCCCCGGAACGAGCGGCGGGTGCTGGGGCGGCTGGGGCGGTATCTTCAATACGGCGTGACGCTGGTATGGGAGATCGTGAAGGCCAATGTGCAGACCATGAAGGTCATTCTCTCCCCCAAGGCTGCCTACCGCCCTGCCGTGGTGCGGCTGCAGGTGCCGCTGGAGGAGGCCAGCTCCCGTGTGCTGCTGTCCAACTCCATCACCCTGACCCCCGGCACCGTCACCATCCGGCAGCAGGAGGAGGAATTTCTGGTACTGTGTCTGGATAAGGACGGCGGTGAGGCCATCCCGGACTGGAATCTGGTTCGTATTCTGAAGAAGCTGGAGGGCAGCAAGTGATGGATCTGATCGAGCAGTGCTATAATTATCTGTTCTGGGGCGCTCTGGTGGTGCTGGCTGTGGGCATTCTTGCGGCGCTGGTGTATATCATCCGGGCCAGGCTGACGGTGGACCGCATCATCGGCATCAACCTCATCGGCACGCTGGTGGCCATTATCATCGCCATCCTGGCCTATCTGCTGGGCGAGGACTACCTGGTGGACGTGGCCATCGTGTATGTGGTGCTGTCGTTTATCGCCGTGATGATGCTCTGTCGCATTTACATCAATCTCTATCAGCGCAATCAGCGGAAAAAGGAGGAGGCGTCCCATGATCGGTGAATGGATCCGCTTCGGCGTGACGGCCCTATGCGTGGTGGGGGGGCTTTTCGCCCTGCTTACGGCGCTGCTGGGCCTGTTCCGCTTTGACTATGCCCTGAACCGGCTCCATGCTGCCGCCATTGCCGATACGCTGGCGCTGGGGCTGGTACTGCTGGGCGTCATGGTGGCGGTGGGCTTCCGGGCCGTGCTGTGGAAGCTGGTGCTGGTGCTGGTGATCCAGTGGTATACCTCTCCCCTGTCCAGCCATATGCTGGCGCAATTCGAATACCGGGCCGGGCAGGAGGATCTGGCCCGCTATCTGGAGCTGCCGGAGGAGACGGAGGAGGTGAGCGCCCCATGAGCACCGTGTTCCGTCTATTGCTGCTGGCGGGTCTGCTGGTGTGCGCCGTGGCCACGGCGCTGGTGAAAAAGCCCCTGCGGGCGGTCATCATCTACATGGCCTACTCCATCATCATGTCCGTCATCTGGATCCTGCTGGAGGCGCCCGATCTGGCCCTGACCGAGGCCGCCGTAGGCGCAGGCATCACCGGCATTCTGTTCTTCCTGACGCTGCGGCGCATCGACCGCATCGACCGGGATGCCGACGTGGAGGAGACGCAAGGAGAGGAGGAACCCCATGAAGAAAACGAAGCGACCCACTGAGCAGGAACTGCTGCACCAGTGGCTGGAGGGCGATCTGGACCTGACTCAGCAGCTGTATGTGGAGAAGGACGAGCCGCAGCCGGAGGCTGTGGAGCCCTATCAGCCCAAGCGGGATCGGGACACCTTCCTACGCTCCCTGCGGCGCTCCCTGCGGCTTTATAATGTGCTGGCCTTCCTGCTGTGCGCCGTGTTTGCGGCGCTGATGCTGATGACGGTGGCCAACCTCCCCCGCTACGGCTCGGCGGATGCACCCACCGTCAATGAGGTGGCCCAGCGCTATGTGGAGCAGGGTACGGAGGAGACCGGGGCCGTCAACACCGTGGCGGGTATGATTCTGGACTACCGTGCTTTCGATACGCTGGGTGAGTCCTTTGTGCTGTTCACCGCCGTGTGCGCCGTGACCATCCTCATGAATCTCTCCCCCAAAAAGCGCCGCCCCCTGCCCAAGGAGGTGGTGAACTACGCCGCCGATCCCATTGTGGCCGGGGTGTGCCGGGGGCTGATCCCGGTGATCCTGCTGTTCGGCGTATACATCCTTCTCAACGGCCATCTCTCCCCCGGCGGAGGCTTCTCCGGCGGAGCGGTGCTGGCGGCGGGTCTGATGATCTATGCGCTGGTATGGGGCGACGAGGCCGCCTCCCGCACCTTCCGGGCCTCCATTCTCCGGGCGGTGGTGGTGTGCTCTCTGGGCTTTTACTGTCTGGCCAAGAGCTACTCCTTCTTCACCGGCGCCAACCATCTGCACTCCATCATCTCGCCCGGCACGCCGGGGAACATTCTCTCCGGTGGTCTGATCCTGCCGCTGAACGTGGCGGTGGGACTGGTGGTGTGCTGCACCATGTATAGCTTTTATATGTACTTCCGAAGGGGGGAGCTGTAAAAAATGCATCTGGAAAATCTCCCCTTTAACTATGAGGAGGCTGTGGCGGTGCTGCTGTTCGTCATCGGCTTTTGTATGCTGCTGTTCTCCCGGAATCTCATCAAGAAGGTCATCGGACTGGACATCATGGACAGCGGCGTCTTTCTGCTGCTGGCGGACCGGGGCTACATCGCCGGGCGCACCGCTCCCATCATCGTGGACGGCGTCACGGACATGAGCCGGTATGTCAATCCCATTCCCGCCGGTCTGGTGCTGACGGGCATTGTGGTCTCCGTCAGCGTGTCGGCGGTGATGCTGTCGCTGACGGTGCGGATCTACAAGACGTATCGGACACTGGACGTGGATAAGCTCTACATGATGATCTCCCATAAGAAAAAGAGGAGGGACCGCCGATGAGCTTCGTGCAGAACTTCCCCCTCTTTGCCATCATTCTGTCGCTGGTATGCGCTGTGATCTCCTTTGCCGCCAACGACCGCTGGGCCAGAGGTCTGACGTTGTTCCTGCTGAGCGTCAGCGTCTGTATGCAGGCGGCGCTGCTGGTGTTCTGCGCCGTGAACGGCACCAGCTACTCCTATATGATGGGTCATTACCCCGCCCCGTGGGGCAACGAGATCACCGTGGGGGTGCTGGAGTCCTTCATGGCCCTGCTGTTTGCGGCGGTGATGCTGATGAGCGTGCTGGGTGGGATGCCCCGCATCCGCCGGGACATCCCGGAGCACCGAATGAGGCTTTACTGGGTGATGATCGATCTGGCCCACGTGGCTCTGCTGGCCCTGTGCTACACCAATGATATCTTCACCGCCTACGTGTTCATTGAGGTACTGACCATCGCCTCCTGCTGCCTGCTGGCGGCCCGTGACGGCGGACGGCCCCTGCTGGCCGCCGTGCGGTACATGATCTTTTCTCTGGTGGGCTCCGGGCTGTTTCTCATCGGCGTCATCTTCACCTACTCCATTACGGGCCAGCTGCTGTTCCCACAGCTGAAGGAGTCCATTGCCCTGCTGTGGGCCGACGGCACCTACCGCTTCTCCATGACCGTGGCCATCGGTCTGATGGTGGGCGGACTTGCCATTAAGAGCGGCCTGTTTCCCTTCCACTTCTGGATGCCCGACACCTATGGTCGGGCCACCCCCGCCTCCGCCGGTATCCTGTCGGGAGTGGTGTCCAAGGGATACATCTTCCTGCTCATCAAGATCATCTATCAGGTCATCGGCATCGAGGTCTTTGCCGCCAGCGGTATTCAGGACCTGCTGCTGGTGCTGGGCATCGGCGGCATGGTGGTGTGCAGCATTTCCGCCATTCAGACGGGGCGGCTGCGGACCATGATCGCCTACTCCTCCGGCGCACAAATCGGATACATCTACATGGGGCTGGGCATGGGGACCCAAGCCGCCCTTCTGGCGGCGCTGCTGCAGATCGTGGCCCACGCCGTCACCAAGCCCATGCTGTTCCTCTCCGGGGCAGGGCTGGCCGGGGCATCCGGCGGCCATCAGGACTTCCGTTCCCTGCGGGGGGCGGCCCATCGGGCTCCGGCAGCAGGCGTGCTGTTCACCATAGGCGCTCTGTCCATGGTGGGTATTCCCATTTTCGCCGGGTTCATCCCCAAGCTGTACTTCGCCACCGCTGCCGCCGCCACCGTCGGGTGGCGAGTCTGGGCGGTATGGCTGGCGCTGGGGGCCTCCACGGTGCTGAACGTGCTCTACTTCCTCTACACCGCCATGCTGATCTGGGTGCCGGAGGAGACGGAACACGCCCAGCGTCCCAAACGCTTCTCCCCCCTGCCTACGGCGGGGCTGGCGGCCATGAATCTGGCCGTTGGCCTTGGCTCCGCCGCCGTGACGGAGCTGTTCGCCATGGGCATGGGTCTATTCTGCGGCTGACCGGAAAGGAACAGGTGACCATCTATGCTGATTCTCTTGATCGCACTGCCCCTGCTGACCGGTCTGGCGGCAGCGCTCCCCTTCCCCAGCCGCCGGGGGCGGCTCACGTTTCTGCTGACCATGCAGATCATCGAAACGGCGCTGGTGGTCTGGACACTGGTGTCCGGACGCAGCTATACCACCAACATCTGGCACCTGACGGAGTCCCTGACCATCGCCATGAAGCTGGACGGTGTAGCAGCCGTGTTTTCCGCCCTGACGGCGGTGGCTTGGCTGCTGGCCCTCATCTACTCTGTGGAGTACATGAGTCACTCCCAAAATGAGGCACGGTTTTATGTGTTCCTCTTTCTGTCGGAGGGGATGCTGCTGGGGACGGCTTTGTCGGCAGACTTCGTATCTATGTACGTCTTTTACGAGCTCACCAGTCTCTGCTCCATGCCGCTGGTGCTCCATGAGCTGACCCACGACGCCGTTACCGGCGCTATGAAGTACCTCTACTACTCCATTGGCGGCGCCTTCTTCGTGCTGTTCGGCATCGTGGTACTCTACACCAATACCTCCACCCTGGACTTCGCCCCAGGCGGCACCCTCATTGCCGGGCAGCACACGGGACTGGAGCTGCTGGCGGTGTTCTTCGTGGTGCTGGGCTTTGGCACAAAGGCAGGCCTGTTCCCCATGCACAACTGGCTGCCCTCGGCCCACCCGGTGGCTCCCGCTCCTGCCAGCGCCCTGCTGTCGGGCATCATTACCAAGGCGGGCGTCATCGGTATCATCCGGGTACTGTACTTCATCGCCGGCCCCTCTGCGCTGCGGGGTACATGGGTTCAGACGGCCTGTCTGGTGCTGGCGCTGGGGACGGTGTTCATAGGCTCCATGCTGGCCTACGGCGAACGGGACTTCAAGAAGCGGCTGGCCTACTCCAGTATCTCCCAGATCTCCTACGTGCTGACGGCACTGTTCCTGCTAACGGAGGACGGCCTCACCGGCGGCCTTTTGCAGGTATTCTTCCACGCATGGGCCAAGATCGGTCTCTTCCTCATTGCCGGCGTCATCATCCATCTGGCAGGGCTGCGGAACGTGGAGGACTTCCGGGGACTGGGACGGCGCCTGCCGGTGACGTTTTTGTGTCTGGTGTTCGTCTCTCTGTCGCTGGTAGGTATCCCGCCCTTCGGGGGATTTGTCAGCAAGTGGGCCATCTCTCTGGCGGCACTGGACGGACTCGGCGGCCCTCTGGCCTATCTGGTCCCGGCGGTGCTGCTGGTGTCGGCACTGCTGACGGCGGGATACCTGTTCGCCCCCATCGTCAGCGCCTTCTTCCCCGGCGAGGGCTTCGCCGGGGAGCCACGGCTCCGGGAGCCTCCGGCCATGACCCTGCCGCTGGTGGTGCTGGCGGCGGTGTGTCTGGTGCTGGGTCTGTTCCCCGACCGGCTGACGGCGCTGTTCCAGTCTCTGGCAGCGCAGGTGCTTTAAGGAGGTGCGGGTAAATGAACGGACTTTATCTGACGCTTCCCATTTTCCTGCCGCTGGTGGGCGGGCTTGCCTCGTACCTGATCCGCTTCCCCAGCACTCGCAGCCGCCATCTGTTCTATGGGGTGCTGATCTGCCTGACCTCGGCGATAACATGGCTCTCCATTCTCCGCTGCGGCAGCGAGAGCTTCCAGCTGCTGCGCTTCACGGAGGAGCTGACCCTTACCCTGCGGATGGACGGCGCTTCCCGGCTCTTTGCGGGGCTGGCCGCTACCCTGTGGCCCTTTACCATGCTGTACGCCTTCGACTACATGAGCCACGAGAAGCATCTGTCCATGTTCTGGTCGTTTTTCACCGTCTCCTTCGGCGTAACGCTGGGAGTGGCCTTCGCCGGAAACATGATGACCATGTATCTGTTCTATGAGCTGCTGACACTGGCCACTCTTCCGCTGGTGATGCAGCCCATGTCCACCACCGCCCGGAAGGCCGGCGTCAAGTACGCCGTCTACTCCATGAGCGGGGCGGCGCTGGCCTTTATCGGGCTGGTTTTTCTCGTTGTCAACGATGCGCAGGACTTCACACTGGGCGGCCATCTGGCGGGCTACACCGGCGATCGGCAGCTGCTGCTGGCGGTATTCGTGCTGGCCTTTGTGGGCTTCGGCGTTAAGGCGGCCATCTGGCCCCTGCACGCATGGCTGCCCGCTGCGGCGGTGGCCCCCACACCGGTGACGGCGCTCCTCCATGCGGTGGCCGTGGTGAAATCCGGCGCCTTCGCCTGTATCCGCCTGATCTACTACGCCTTCGGCACGGAGATCCTGGTGGGGACGTGGGCGCAGCAGGCGGTGATGACTCTGACCCTTATCACCATCCTGTTCGCCTCCTGTATGTCGGTGAAGCAGCGGCACTTCAAGCGGCGGCTGGCCTACTCCACGGTGTCGAACCTGTCGTACATCCTCTTCGCCGCTACCATTATGACCCTTCCGGCGCTGACGGCGGCCTTTCTGCACCTCATCGTCCACTCCGTGGTGAAGATCCTGGCCTTCTTCACCGCCGGAGCCGTACTGCATTACAGTCACCGGGAGTACGTCCATCAGCTGGAGGGGCTGGGCAAGCGGATGCCCGTGACCTTCGTGTGCTACACGGTGGCGGCCTGCGCCCTGACGGGCGTCCCCCCCTTCACCGGCTTTGTCAGCAAGTGGTACATGGCTCTGGCGGCGGTGGACACCTATCAGCCCCTGCCCATCATCGGCTTCGGCGTGCTGCTGGTGTCGGCGCTGCTGACGGCTATCTATATGTTCCAGATCGCAGTCCGGGCATGGTTCCCCCGGCACAGCGCTCCGGCCATTCCGGAGGGCTCCGTCCATGAGGCGGGGTGGCAGATGCTGGTACCCATGGTGGTGCTGGCGGCGGCCTGCCTGCTGATGGGCCTGATGCCCCAGGGGCTGCTGGATCTGATCCGAGAGGCGGTGACACTGTGACGACCTTCTATCTGCTGATCCTGTTTATGCTGCCCGCCGTCATGGCTGTCGGCATCGCTATCCCACGGCGGAGGGAGCTCTCCGCTCAGTGGGTCGGAGAGCTGGTCATCGCCACGGCGCTGCTGGTGCTGGGGGCCATGCTGGCCCTGTGCCGTCTGCCGGTAGGGACAGTCATCGTCTCCCCCGTAGTGGGGCTGTCCTTCACCTTTGGCGGCTTCCAGCGGCTCTATGGGCTGGTGGTGTGCTTCATGTGGCTCATCTGCGCCATGCTGTCGCCCCAGTATTTCCGGGGCCATCACCACCTGCGGCGGTACTATTTCTTCTTCCTCATTTGCCTGAGCTTTACGCTGGGCGTGTTCCTGTCGGCGGATCTCAAGACCACCTTCCTGTTCTTCGAGCTTATGAGCCTCGGCTCCTATGTGTGGGTGGTGCAGGAGGAGACGCCGCAGGCGCTGGACGCCGGAAAGACCTATCTGACCATCGCTGTTCTGGGCGGTCTTGTGACGCTGATGGGGCTGTTCCTGCTCCAGCATCTGACGGGGACACTGGTGCTGTCGGAGCTGAAGGATGCCTGCGCCGCCGTAACGGACCGCACGGCCCTGTGGTGGGCGGCTCTGTGCGTGTTCTTCGGCTTCGCCGCCAAGGCGGGTGTGTTCCCGCTGCACATCTGGCTGCCCAAGGCCCACCCGGTGGCCCCGGCCCCCGCCAGCGCTCTGCTGTCGGGCGTGCTGACTAAGGCGGGTATTTTCGGTATTCTGGTCGTCACCGTCTACCTGCTGCCGGGCAACCGCAGCTGGGGCGTTCTGGTGCTGATACTGGGCTGCATCACCATGGTACTGGGCGCCGTAATGGCGGTGTTCTCCACCAACCTCAAGTACATTCTGGCCTGCTCCTCCCTGTCCCAGATCGGGTTCATTCTGGTGGGCGTGGCCATGCTGACCCTGCTGGGGGAGCACAACGCGCTGGCCGCCCACGGTACGGTGCTGTATATGCTGAACCACTCGCTGGTGAAGCTGACCCTCTTTCTCTTTGCCGGTGTGGTGTATTACAACACCCACCAGCTGGATCTGAACCGCATCCGTGGCTTCGGGCGAGGTAAGCCCCTGCTCCACGGACTGTTTCTGTGCGGAGCCTGCTCTCTGGCCGGTATCCCCGGCTTTCTGGGCTACGTCAGCAAGACGCTGGTCCACGAGGCGGTGGTGGAGCTGGCGGTGGAGACCGGCAGCACCGCCATTACGGTGGTAGAGTGGCTGTTCCTGCTATCCGGCGGATTGACGGTGGCCTATCTCACCAAAATCTATGTGGCGGTATTCTGGCAGACGGCACCGGCAGATGCCCACGCCGCCTCCCGGCGCTGGGGAACGCCCCTCTCCGTGGCGGCGCTGATGCTGGCAGCGATACCGCTGCCGATGCTGGGTCTGCTGCCCCATGGGCTGTCGGAGAAAATCGCCGCCGCTACCCTCTCCTTCACCGGCGGTCATGATTTCTCCCATGCCGTCCACTATCTGGCTTGGGAGAACCTCAAGGGCGTGGTCATCTCCCTGTCCATCGGTATGCTGGTATATTTCCTGCTGATCCGGCCCCTTCTCACGGAGCGTCGGGACGGCGAGATTCGCTACCGCTCCCTGTGGCCGGCGTGGCTCAGCTTGGAGGAGAGCGTCTACAAGCCCCTCTTCCGGTGGCTCATCCGGGTACTGATGACCCTGTGCCGGGTGGCATGCGACCTGTTGGACCTACTGGTGCTGGTGATGCGCCGCACCCTGCTGCGGGATACCCGTGACCACGTCCGCCGCTCGCCCCATAGCTCTGTGGTGCGGGCCATGTCCCACAACAGCAAGTACTCCCAAGAGGAGACGGCAGATCACGTAGGTACCGTACTGGACACCTTCCAGCGGATGGAGGGAAGTCTCTCCTTTGCCCTGCTGATGGCGTGTCTGGGTCTGTGCCTGATCCTGCTGTGCGTCATCCTCCACGTGTTCGGATAAGCAAAAAGCCCCCGCAGGAAACGGAAGCGTTTCCTGCGGGGCTTTTGTATGCTCACTTACTTTTCGTGAAAGCGGACGGCAGCCAGTACGGCGGTCTTGCCGTCGGGCTTCCGCACAGCCATGCGGCAGATGCTGCCCTCCCGGCGGCAGAGAACCGACAGCTCCTCCCCCTCGAAGCAGGGAGCGGCATAGTGGACCTCCATGGAGGCGATTTCCCCGCCTGCCAGCACGCTGGCCGGGAAGCAGTCCAGCAGCAGCCGCACATAGGCCACATTGTTCATATGGTGGCCCATATCGATGTCCGTAGAACGCACCGTATGCCGCTGCACCAGCTCCTCCGGCAGCAGGTCGTCCCGGAACCGGGCGGGGGCCTCCGTGATGCCCTCCCGCTCCGCAAAGAGGAAATCCTCCGGGAAGCCAGACTGGGCAAAGGGAATGAGCCGCCCCTTCTCCCCCAGCACCGCCCACTGGGTGCGGCCCAGCGCCAGCAGCTGATCTCCCTGCCGCAGGCTGTAGCTGCGGAAGCAGCGCAGGGATCTCCCCTCGCAGTGCTCCGGCCATGTGGCCGCCGTCACCTCCTGCGCCAGAGCAGGCCATTGAAAAAAGTCCACCCGACTGTGGAGAGTCAGCCAGAAGGCGCCACGTTGCGCCATGGCTGCACCGCCTACGCCGATGCGCTCGGCGTGTTCTGCGGCAATGGCCTGAAACATAGTGAAGGCCGCCAGCGGCGACATCCGGGCCGATGCCCCGCAGTAGTCCGGGGACAGGGTGAAGTTCTTCTCAAAAAAGCCTTGCAGTTGGGTCATAACGCACCTCCGGGGAAAATGTTTTTTAGTATCATACCACATTTTCCCATTTCCGGCAACCCGCCGAAAAAACAGCCTCCTCCGCCTGTAAGGCGGAGGGGGCTATTTTCAGGTTATGTGGCTATTTGGGAAGAAGATCAATCCTCACGCTTCTTGGCGGAGAGCACCAGCACAGCGGCCACAGACAGAGTCGCTGCCATGACCCACACGGTAACGGTCATGCCGTCTCCGGTCTCCGGAGACTGGGTATCCTTGCCGGTATCGGGCTTGGTATCCGGGTTGGGGGTGGGCTCAGGGGTCTCGCCGGACTCCACGTTGAAGTCGGTACCCAGGAGCTTACTGTAAATGGCGTTGGTAGCCAGACGGTAGTCATCGGTCTGGTGGGCCTTATTGGTGATGCTGGTGCAGAACACCGTCATATCCAGTCCGTTGGCCTGATAGTCGATAGCCACGGCGTGGCCCTTCAGGCCCGCCTCAGGATCGTCGATGCCGTTCCACCAGCCGGCCTTGTAGAAGTCATCCTCGCTGCTGGCCCGCATGAGCACGGCGGCCTCCTCCGGGTAAGCGGAAATGATGGAGCCGCCCTTGGTGTAGGTGGTAAAGTCGCCGTCGGCGGCATAGCTGGCAGTGATGAGGCTGTCGGCATACTCCACGTTGAACAGGGCCTCGTAGTCGTTATAGACCTCCTCGGGGCCGTACATTCCCTCCTCGATGATCCACTGGATGTCGAAGTCGAAGCCGGGGATGGTGGCCTTGGCGTACTCCAGGATGTTGGCGCTGGCGCCCACGAAGGGCAGGCCCGCCTTTACCGCAGCCTGCACGTCCTCCTCCGGCTCGTTGCTGGAGAACACCACGTTGGCCTCGGAAACATCGCTGGTGGTCTTGAAGTTCATCTGGCGGCTGAAGGCGAAGCGGTCAAAGTGGTCGTCGTCCACATAGACCTTAGGCTCGGTGATGACCTTGGCCTTGGGCACATCCGCCACATGGGTAATCTCGATGACATACTGGTCGTCGATCTGACCGGCATCCTTGTGGTCGATGACGAAGTCGCCCTTGCTGTAATGATCGCCGGCCTCAGTGATGAAACCCACGGTGACGCCCTTGGCCAGCAGGTCATTGACGGCGTTGACGGCGGCCAGACCGTTGTTGCTGATAACGGTGGCGGTGTTTCCGTAGGTGGTGACCCATGCCGTGCCGTACTCCACGGTGTTGGCGTCGGCGGTCTTACCCTCGAACACACCGGCCTTGGTGATGGCGGTACAGTCAAAGCCACGCAGCTCCGGGAAGTTGGTGACGGACTCACTGTAAAGCCCCGTCCAGTTCTTCACGATCTTGCCCTTATACAGAACGGCGTTGGCGAAGCTGCGGCTGATCTGGTGCATATCGATGACGAAGGCGCCGGCCTTATAGGTCACACCGTCCACCGTCACGTCCTCGGTGAGCTTCTCCACCTGCACGCCGTTGCGGATGAAGTACTCCTGCATGAAGTAGGCGTCGGCGATATCCCGCTGGGAATCGGCATCGGTGGGAATGACGTAGTACTCCGGATAGAACTTACCGTACTCGTCCTTTTCACGGAAGTTGGCCTCCACCTGATTGTCCTGGGTAACGAACCACTTCTCGGTCTCCGGGGACTCCTCGTTGTTCAGCGCCCGCCGGAAGAACTCCAGCTGGTTCAGGTACAGGTCGTCCTTGTTCTCGGCCACGTAGGCGGTATGGCCGATGAGGCC
>ERZ836358.2911-NODE-2911-length-12163-cov-12.925586_pt1 | contig 12163 bp, 7 predicted proteins | sample MGYA00519942_ERZ836358 | MGnify/ENA primary metagenome ERZ836358 (study PRJEB31850, sample SAMEA3708798) | human gut metagenome | biome: human gut; feature: human-associated habitat; material: faeces | place: China | collected 2014 ...
TGAGAGGGTTCGTTCCCCCAAAAGCAACAAGGCCGTCCGGCATTCGTCGGACGGCCTTGCTGCACTTATTGGAAAGGATCGATCAGGAGATGGCAATTGTTATTTCGCCAGACCCAGCTTTTTCAGCCGGTTCCATGCGCGGATGACCTGTACCTTGGTCACACGCTTGCCGGGCAAGAATACCCGCGCCCCTGTCAGCCTGCAATGCTATGTCTGTATTCAGTGTACCACAATTTACCCGCTTTGGACGGTTTTGGGCACGAATCGCCCCGCAAATGCGCTGAAACGACCCGGTGCACCACACGCACCCGCAAAAACAGAAAACCGCCCGGTTTGCGGTTACCGGACGGTTTTCTGCTCTATAGGAATTACGGGAATGGCATATTGAACAGAGCACTGCTCTGTGCCTGTAGTATACCACGAACGGCGGCAAAAATGGAGCAATTCTGCGTGAATGGCCCTTGAAATGCATCGAATCGCCCTGAAAAGCCCCAAAAAAGCCCTTGCGCACCCTTTTGGGACGCAAAAAAGGGACTGCCGCACAGCGCTGTGCAGCAGTCCCTGCGGGGTTATAAGGGGTTAAGGGGCAGCGGTTTTAGCCGCGCTGCTGGTAGGTCTTCCAAGTGCGGATGACCTCCAAGCGGCCCACGCGGCTGCCGGGCTTGAAGTTGCCGTCCTGTGCAGACATCAGGCCGGTATCCACGACCCAGCGGATAGCCTGCAGCTCTGCGGCATCTGCTGCCACATCGTTGAACAGTGCAGTGCTCTGGGTTGCAGGCTTGCCTGCGGCGGTCCACAGTGCAACTGCCAGCTGCTGGCGGTTAGCGGGGATGGCCATGCCCTCGGGCAGGACGCTCTTCAGGTAGGCCGTGGTGCCTGCGATATAGGCACCCACGCCAATGGCTGCGCCGCCCACAGCGGCTACTGCCACAATGGCTGCACCGCCGCCGTCACTGTCACCGCCGGGTGCGGGGGTGGGGTCGGGGTCGGGCTTAGTAAGCGTATCGAACGCAGCCATCAGATCCACATCACGGTCGGGCATGGTGAATTCCAGCACGCGTGCGGTGCTCTGCTCCTCGGTCAGCTCCAGACCGGTGCAGCTCCAGCTCTTGAACACGCTGGTCTCGGTGTCCTCGTCTGCGGTGGCCTTGAGCTCTGTACCCACAGGCACAGCTGTCAGGTCGGCAACAGTGCCGCCGTCCTTCAGAGTGACCTTTGCATTGGTGACCTTGAGCTCATAGGTCTCGGGAGCGTTCTCGGTGTACTGTGCTTTCAGCGTAACCTTGTTTGCGGGCATCGTGAAGGAGATGGTCGCCTTGGTGGTGTCCACGTCAGTGGGCAGACCGGTCACTTTCCAACCGGTGAAGGTGTAACCGTCCTTCTCGGCTGCGGTGAAGCTGAGCTTCTCACCTGCAACGTGCTCGGTAGACTTGTCGTCCACGGTCAGGGTGTACTTCGACTCAGACACAGTATAGGTGTCCACTTCGTACTGGTTGCCAACGTAGTGGTCACTATCATTCACCACGATGTAGACAGAGTAGGTGCCTGCCTTGGTGGGCTTCGTCACAGACGGGAACGAGCCATCCTCCGAGACATACTGGATAGAATACAGCGGGGCATCGTCAAAATACATCTTGCCGTTATAGGTTGCAGTTTGGGTCTTGGAGTCATACGCAAAGTCGGCTCTGCTCGGGGTATATTTGCGTACCACCTCGCCGATATCAAGCGAGCCTTCTGTGTACTTGTCGCCCTCTTGCGCTACGATGCGCTGCTTGTAGACGCCGTACTCGTCATACGGCGGGTAGGTTGCAAACACCTTGTTGTCGGAGGTGCGCACATAGACGAGGCTCAATTTGCCCACGCCATCCTTTTTGCAGGTAATGCCCGGGACGAGCGTGCTCCAGTCGATGTCAAAGTCGCTCTTGCTCAGGGAAGAGAAGGGCAGCTTTCCGGTGGCGGCCATGTTCACCACAATAGGCTCGCCGTCATTCTTGGCGGTGATAGTCAGCGAGCGGTCAATGGCAGAGGTGCCCTCGTTGTAATTGCTGGCTTCCGCACCGTTGATGTTCGTGACTGTATTGCTGAAGCGGATCTCTGCCTTGACATTACCGATAAGGTAAACCGCGTCTGTTGCTGCGGCATAGTCGTTGAGGCGTTCCACAGTGCCGTCCGTCATCATCAGCTTGCTCTGCTGCTGACCGGCGGCGAGGTATTTGCTTTCAATATAGCCGCAGCTCACCGTATTGGAAACAGCAGCCTTGCTGTCGCCGTCCGTTTTCAGGCTGCCAAGGATCATGGCATTCTGGATGACCGTTTTCTCCGTGGCATAGCTCGGCAGCTGGATATCGTGGAACACACCGCCGGTGACCTCGCTGTTCTGGTTCAGCTGGACCACAGCGTTGAATGCGCCGCCGGTGATCGTACCATAAGCGCGGACGACATCTTGGAAAGTGCCGCCTGCGATGGTGCTGTTGTCATCCGCGTAGACATCCTTCTGGAAGGTGCCGTCCTGAATGATGGTGTTCTCCGCACCAACAGAGCCCTCTGCCACGATGCCGGTGACGGTCACATTTGCAAAAGTGATCTGCTCCACGGCAATGGCCTTATGGTAGGGGTTGATGGCACCCGAAGCAAGATTCACCGGGTTGCCGTCCGGGGTGGTGATGTAAAGCGCCGCGCGTGTCCTTCCGTTCTCTTTCTTGGTGGCGTACTTCCAGCCCAAGCCCTCATAGAGGTTAGCCGTCATGCCCTCGCCGCTCACCGGCACACCGGTCACGCCGGTCAGGTCGGGCAGACCCTCTTCGGTAATGCGCAGGGGCTTGAGGTCGCTTGGATCGGTGGACTTATTCACAAAGATCTCTGCGCCGTCATTCTTGCCGGTAATGCGCAGCACCTTGCCGTCGGCAGAGGTGTTGGCGTTGTAGCTGCTGACCGGTGCATCGTTGATGCTCAGCACATCGGTGTTCAGGGTAAGTTCTGCGCTGCCTGCGCCCACCAGATAGATGATATTGGTGGAAAGAGGCAGAGTTCTGCCGTTCATCGCAGTCACACCGCCGTTGCGCACCACCAGCGTGCTGAGCTGCTGTCCTGCGGGCAGCAGCTTCTGGAGGCCGTCAGGCAACTCGCCCAGAACCGTATCCGAAATGGTGTAGGTGTTATTGCCATAGGTGCTGAAATTGCAGCTTTGGATCACCGCATTGGCAATAGAGCACGAGCCATTGCAGTACAGGGAATCGAAGGTGCCGCCGGTGATCTCGACCGCACTGTTCCCGTTGATCGAGCTGATGCCCGCGCTGACACTGTGGAAGGTGCCGCCGCTGATCTTACCGCTGGTGATATTCAGTCGGCCGTTTTTGCCAAACTCACCGCCGGTAACATTGGCATTGGTGATCTCGACATAGCAGTTGATGGAGCCATCGCTCCGCGCGCTGAAGTCGAAGTCTGCGCCGCCCTGATTCAGGATCTGCACAGTGCTTTCCTTGCTGCTGTCGTTGGGGTAGCAGTCATAACCCCAGCCGTTGCCCATGTAAACACGGTGCAGCTTTGCGTCCGTGTCCTCGTCCAGACTGTCCACATAGGTCACGCCGTTCAGGTCGGGCTGACCTTTACTGTTAAAGTGCAGTTCTGTGGTGGTGCCAAGCACCACAGGAACCAGCTTCATGGGTGCGTCGTCCTGCGCTGGGATCATGTTAAAGCTGGCGGAAAGCGTTTTTCCGTCATGGCTGATGCTGACCGTGGCAATCGTAGAGCCAAAGTATGTGAAGGGGTAGTTTTGGGTGCCTGCAGGCAGCGCCATGGCACTGCCGCCGGTAGAGACTACCGCCCATGCATCGCAGCCGGTGTCGCTTTCCACTGCCAGCTCCAGATCGTTCCCCTTACCGAAATGGCTATACTGCTTGATGAGATAGATATCCCCTGTTTCCTTTTGGCCGTTCAGGGTGCAGTTTTCCGGCAGCAGCAGCTGGTGTGCCTTCTGCTGCGTGTCGGGCTTCAGGCCGGAGATATCGCGGAAAAAGCCGCCCCAGACATAGCCGTCGTTCTGCACCAGCTTATCATAGGTGCCGCCGTCAATGGTGCCCAGATTCAGCTCCACATCGGCGTAGCTGCCGCCCAGAACGTAGACGCCGTACATATAGTCGGCCTCTATTAAAAGTGTGCCGGTGACAGTGCCATCCAGCAGATAAACCGTGTAACTATTAGCATTCTTGACGGTCACATTGCAGCTGACCGTGCCGTCCAGAATGTACTCGGTATCTTCACTGCCGGTACCGGTGATGGTCAGCCCGGTAGTTTCGTCAAAGCTCCAGCCGGTACCGGACGCTGCCTTGGGCAGACCGTTCGTACCGATCTTGATCTTGACCACCTGATTTTTTGTTTCAGAGTTCGTACCAACATCCTCATACTCGTTTTCCGAGCTGTAAGTGATGCTGTTGGTCTCTTCCGCCGCCGCGGAAGAAAGCCCTGCCCCTGCATCTGCAAATGCGGATACAGGGAGAATGGAGAGCATCATACTGAGTGCCAGTATCATGCTCACGATGCGTTTTTTCATGATATCCTCTCCTTTGTCGGTTGATTTGTCCGGCTATACCCCCAAACGGAACAGCCGGAACGGACAAAAACGCCAAGTTGAGTATAGCACCAAAATTCAAGGAAATAAAGCGCTTTTGCGGGCAGCACCTGCCAAAAAAAGGTGCAAAATTATGGGCAAAATCACGATACGGGGGGGGGTATGCTTTTCTCCCATAAAAAAGCAGTTCCGAAACGCCCGCAGGCGTTTCGGAACTGCTATAAAAATATTCTTTCCGCTCTTTATGCCCAAAGCACACGCGGCGGGCATTCAAAAGCGTTTTACTTGCCCGCCAGCAGCACCGCCAGCACGGCTTTCTGGACGTGCAGACGGTTTTCCGCCTCGTCAAAGATCTCCTGGGCGTGGGCCTCGAAGACGTCGGCGGTGATCTCCTCGCCCCGGTGGGCGGGCAGACAGTGCAGCACCAGCGCGTTGGGCTTTGCGTTTTCCAGCAGACGGCCGGTGAGCTGGAAGCCCACAAAATCCCGCAGACGCTGCTCGCTCTCGGCAGTGCCGGGGGCGGTGGTGTTCCATGCGGCGGTAGCTACGATGTCCGCATCCCGCAGGCCCTCGGCGGGGTCGGTGGTCAGGTGGAAGGCATTGCCGTATTTGTGGGCAAACATCAGCACATCCGCTGCCGGTCGGTAGCCCGGAGGACAGACGCAGGATACCTGCATCCCCGCCAAAAGGCCGCCCACGATCAGGCTGTTGGCCATGTTGCTGCCGTCGCCCACAAAGCAGAGCTTCAGCCCTGCCAGCGTGCCCCGGCGCTCCCGGATGGTCATCAGGTCAGCCAGCACCTGACAGGGGTGTGCGTAGTCGGTAAGGCCGTTGATCACCGGAATGCCGGAAAGCTCGGCCAGTTCCTCCAAGTCCCGCTGGCGGTAGGTGCGCCAGACGGCGCAGTCGTAGTAGCGCCCCAGCACCCGGGCGGTGTCCCGCAAAGGCTCGCCCCGCCCGGCCTGCAGCTCGGCGGTATTCATGTAGTTGCCAAGGCCGCCCATCTGGTACACACCCACCTCAAAGCTGGTGCGGGTGCGGGTGGACGCTTTGGAAAACAGGAGCGCCACGCTTTTGCCCGCCAGCAGCGGCTCGGTGCGGCCCGCCTTGCAGTCCGCCTTCAGCTGGTCTGCCACATCCAGAATGTGGGTCAGCTCGGCGGGGGAAAGGTCGCTCATTTTCAGCAGATTTTTCATGCCTGCTCCTTCGGAGCCGTCGGCTCCATCTTGCCCAGCACATCGCTCAGGATCTCCAGCGCCATGTCCACATCGTGCTCGCTGAGGGTCAGCGGCGGCAGCAGGCGCAGGCGGGTCTTGGCTGTCAGCACCAGCAGGCCCGCTTCGCGGCAGGCGGCCAGCACATCTGCGGCCTTGAGGTCGTAGAACTCGATGCCCACCATCAGGCCGATGCCGGAAATGCTCTTGACATGGGGCAGCTTTGCGATGCCCGCACGCAGCTGGACGGCGCGCTCGTTGACATTGGCAAGGAAGCTCTGGTCCATGCGGTCCACCACCACGTTGGCACCGGCGCAGACCACCGGGTTGCCGCCGAAGGTGGAGCCATGGGTGCCGGGGCCCATGCCTTCGGCCACCTTTTCGTTCATCAGCACTGCGCCGATGGGCAGGCCGCCGCCCAGACCCTTGGCCAGCGTGACCACGTCCGGCTTGAGGTTGTAGTGCTCGCAGCACAGGAAGGTGCCGGTGCGGCCCACGCCGGTCTGCACCTCGTCCACGATGAGCACAAGGTCTTTTTCGTCGCAGAGCTTGCGCACGGCCTGCACGTAGTCCGGGTCCAGCGCCATCACACCGCCCTCACCCTGAATGAGTTCCAGCATCACGGCGCAGGTGGTGCGGTCCACCAGCTCCTCCAGCGCTTCGATATCGCCTGCCGGAGCATACAGGAAGCCCTCGTTGAAGGGGCCGAAGTAGTTGTGGAACACCTCCTGACCGGTGGCGGTCAGGGTGGCGATGGTGCGGCCGTGGAAGCTGTTCACCAGCGTGATGACCGTGGTGCGGTCCTTGCGGTAGTGGTCCACGCTGTACTTGCGCGCGGCCTTAATGGCACCCTCGTTGGCCTCGGCACCGGAGTTGCCGAAGAAAACCTTGCTCATGCCGGTGCGCTTGCACAGCTTTTTGGCCAGCTTGCCGCAGGGCGCGGTGTAGTAAAGGTTAGAGGTATGCTGCAGCTTGTGGGCCTGCTCCGAGACGGCTTCGGCCCAGTCCAGATCACAGTAGCCAAGGCTGTTCACGCCAATGCCGCTGGTAAAATCCAGATACTGCTGGCCCTCGGGGCCTGCGGCGCGCAGGCCGTGGCCTTTTTCCAGCACAATAGGGTTGCGGTTATAGGTGTGCAGGACGTATTCGCCGTCCCGCTTGATGACTTTTTCAGAATCCATAGGTGTACCCTCCTGTGAACAGAAACTGTGAACAGAAAACCCTCTCAGGCGCTTTCGCGCCAGAAAATGCTGGCAAAGGCTTGAGAGGGTCATTTTTCTTATTATACCGCCTGCACGGCACCGGCGCAATGCTTATTCGCGGTGGCTGCGGCGGTAAAAGCGGGTGCCGGAGCCGCGGTTGGAGAACAGCTCCAGCAGGATGGAGTGGGGCACGCGGCCATCGATGATGACCGCCTCGTGCACGCCCTGATAGATGGCATCGGCCATGCCGCCGATCTTGGGGATCATGCCGCCCGCAATGATGCCGGCGGACTTATAGCCCTCGATCTCGGACACCTCCACCTCGGGGATGAGGGTGCTCTCGTCGTCCTTATCCCGCAGCAGGCCCGCGATATCGGTCATGGACACCAGCTTCTCAGCCTTGAGCGCAATGGCGATCTGCGCAGCGGCGGTGTCGGCGTTCACGTTGTAGGCCTGACCCAGATCGTCCATGCCCACCGTGGCGATCACGGGGATGAAGCCGCCGTCCAGCAGGCTTGCGATCAGGGTAGCGTCCACATGCACGATCTCGCCCACATGGCCCAGCTGGGGGTCCAGCTCGGTGCAGCGCAGCATCTGGCCGTCCATGCCGCACAGGCCCACGCCGCGGCCGCGCAGCTTTGCCACCAGATCCTTGTTCACCTTACCGGCCAACACCTGCTGCACGATCTCCATGGTAGCATCGTCGGTCACCCGCAGACCGTTTGCGAAATGGCTCTCCACGCCCACTTTCTTCAGCATCTCGTTGATGGCCGGGCCGCCGCCGTGCACCAGCACCACGCGCACACCCAGCAGGGTAAGGGTGACCAGATCGTTCATGACGGCATTTTTCAGTTCTTCGTTGATCATGGCATTGCCGCCGTACTTTACCACCATGGTCTTTCCGTGATACTTCTGGATGTAGGGTGTCGCCTCAGAGAAAAGGCGCGCCATTTCTTCGTTTTTCATAAGATTTCCTCTGAACCCTCTCAGTCAATGCCTTGCGGCATTGCCAGATTCCCCTTTTTGTCGCTCACGCGACATCTTCCCCCGGCGCGGGGGAAGTCTGTCCTCTCAAGGGGGAGCCTTTGCTGGACGGGTCACTTTATTTCATAAAATCAGCTGCTTGTCGTTCGTTTTAAGCTCCCCCTTCGGGGGAGCTGGCGCGCAGCGCCTGAGAGGGTTATCAGGTGCGGTAGTCGCCGTTGATCTTGACGTAATCGTAGGTCAGATCGCAGCCCCATGCCTTTGCGGATGCATCGCCGGTGCCCATGTCCACCTTGACCAGCACATCGTGCTCAGCCAGCACCTTGGCGGCTTCGTCCTCGCTGTAGGGGTGATAGGCGGCGTTTTCGCACACATACACCTCACCGGCCTTGCTGGAAAGCCACACGCAGACCTTATCAATGGAGAAATCGCCGGGGGTGTAGCCGATGGCGCACAGGATGCGGCCCCAGTTGGCATCGCGGCCGAACACTGCGGCCTTGAACAGGTTGGAGCACACCACGCTGCGGCTGACGGCACGGGCGGTCTTCAGGTCGGGGGCGTGGGTCACTTCGCAGGTGATGAGGTGGGTGGCACCCTCGCCGTCACCGGCGTGCTCGGCACACATGTGCTCTGCAATGGCGGTGAGCGCGGCAACAAAGGCATCGTAGTCCGCGTTCTCCTCGCAGATCTCCGGGTTGCCTGCAAGGCCGGAAGCCATGATGATCAAGGTATCGTTGGTGGAAGTGTCCAGATCCACGCTCATCTGGTTGTAGGTGCCGGGCACCACGGTCTTGAGGGCCTTTTCCAGCAGGATGGGCGAGACCGCCGCATCGGTGGTGTAGAAGGCCAGCATGGTGGCCATGTTGGGGGCGATCATGCCGCTGCCCTTGCCAATGGCACCCACCGTGCAGGTCTTGCCGCCCAGCTCGAACTGGATGGCGTATTCCTTTTTGTGGGTGTCGGTGGTCATGATGGCGGTGGCGGCATCGGTGCTGCCCTGCTCGTCCGCAGCCAGCTTTGCGGCGGCGGCAGGGATGCCCCGGGCAAAGGGGTCGATGACCATGGGCTGACCGATGACACCGGTGGAAGCGGGCAGAACGTCCTGCGGGTCGATGCCCAGCTCCTTGCCCACCAGCTCACAGCATTCTTCGGCCAGAGCCACGCCGTTGGCGGCGCAGGTGTTGGCGTTGCCGCTGTTCACGATGATCGCCTGTGCGTAGCCGTCCTTCAGGTGGGCGCGGTCCACCTTGATGGGTGCGCCGCAGACCTTGTTGGTGGTGTACACACCGGCGGCGGCACAGCGCACGTCCGCCTTGATGAGTGCCAGATCGTATTTTTCTGCATGGTTTGCGCGGATGCCGCAGTGCACGCCAGCCGCTGCAAAACCCTTGGGCGCGCAGATGCCGCCCGCAACTTCTTGATACTGCATAATGATCTTCCTTTCCCACAGGAAAACCCTCTCAGTCAATGCCTTGCGGCATTGCCAGCTCCCCCAAAGGGGGAGCTTTTCAGCAAGAGGGAAACGTTATCTTTTTTGCCAAAAGCTCCCCCTTCGGGGGAGCTGTCACCGTCAGGTGACTGAGAGGGTTTTCTTTTTTATTCCAACCCTTTGGTCTCTTCCAGCCCCAGCATCAGGTTCATGCACTGGACGGCCGCGCCGGAAGAGCCTTTGCCCAGATTATCGAACAGGGAGACCAGCATCATCTGGTCGCCTGCAGCGTTCACGGTCATGTACAGCTCCATGCGGTCGGTACCGGCCATGGCATTGGAGTACAGGCCGTTCTCCGGCAGGGCTTCGTTCAGAGCGTGCACCTTGACGGTGGCAGCATCCTTGTAATATGCCGCAATGCCCTCGGCCACCTGTTCGGCGGTGCTGCCCGCCAGCGTCAGATCCAGCGGCACCAGCACCTGCATGCCGCAGTAGTAATCGCACACCACGGGCACGAACATGGGGGTGTGGGCAAGGCCGCTGATCTTCTGCATTTCCGGCAGGTGCTTATGGGCAAGGCCCAGACCGTAGCTCTTGGGTGCATCCAGCTTGCTGTGCGCCGGGCGATCAGCGCTCTCGTACTCGGCGATCATCTTTTTGCCGCCGCCGGAGTAGCCGGAGATGCCGGTACAGCTGAAGGGATAATCGGCCGGTGCAAGGCCCAGCTCCACCAGCGGGCGGGCAATGCTGATAAAGCCGCTGGCATAGCAGCCGGGCACTGCCACGCGGCAGGAATTTTTGATTTTTTCCTTCTGGCCCGCCAGCTCCGGGAAGCCGTAGTCCCATGCGGCATCGGTGCGGAAGGCGGTGGAGGTGTCCAGCACCTTCACGTCCGGGCGCAGCAGGGGCATGACCTCTTTGGAAGCGGCATCCGGCAGGCAGAGGAAGGCGAGGTCGGCGGAGTTGATCACCTTCGCGCGCTCGTTCACATCCTTGCGGCCCTCTGCGGAAATGGAAAGCAGCTCGATCTCCGGGCGTTGTGCCAGACGGTCGGCAATGCGCAGACCGGTGGTGCCGGAGGAGCCATCAATAAAAACTTTCACGCTCATGCGTTCTTTTCCTCCCACGCATCCAGCTGTGCGTTTGCCAGTGCGATCTGGTTGTTCACGCTGGCTTCGCTGGGGCCGCCGTAGCTGGTGCGGCCCTCGCAGCACTTGACCAGATCAATGGCATCGTAGATATCGTTCTCGAACAGAGCGCTGTAGCCCTTGAACTCGTCGAGGGTCAGCTCTTCAAGGGTCTTGTCCTTTGCGATGCAGTCGGACACCATGCAGCCGGTCAGCTTGTAGGCATCGCGGAAGGGCATCCCCTTCTTGGTGAGGTAGTCGGCGCAGTCGGTGGCGTTGATAAAGCCCTTGGCGGCGGCGCGGCGCATGTTGGCCGGAATGGTCTTCATGGTGTCCAGCATGGGAGTGACCGTCTTCAGGCACAGCTCCAGCGTATCCACTGCGTCGAAGATGGCTTCCTTATCTTCCTGCATGTCCTTGTTGTAGGCGAGGGGAATGCCCTTCATCATCACCAGCAGGGTGTTCAGGTCGCCGTAGACGCGGCCGGTCTTGCCGCGGATCAGCTCAGTAACATCCGGGTTCTTCTTCTGCGGCATGATGGAAGAGCCGGTGGTAAAGGCATCGTCCAGCTCAATGAACTTGAACTCCCAGCTGCACCAGAGGATGATCTCCTCGGAAAGACGGGACAGGTGCATCATGCAGATGGAGATGGCATTGGCCAGCTCGATGCAGAAATCGCGGTCGGACACGCCGTCCAGACTGTTGGCGCAGGGAGCCGCAAAGCCCAGCTTTTCGGCGGTGAACTGGCGGTCCAGCGGGTAGGTGGTGCCAGCCAGCGCGCCGCTGCCCAGCGGGCACTGTGCGTCCATGCGGGCGGTGGCATCCTCAAAGCGCTGCAGGTCGCGCAGCAGCATGGAGGCGTATGCCATCAGGGCATGGCCAAAGGTGATGGGCTGGGCACGCTGCAGATGGGTGTAGCCGGGCATGACGGCGGTGGTGTTCTCACCGGCCTTTTTGCAGATGACCTTGATGAGCTCCACAATGTAGGCCTGCAGGGTGTGGCTGTAATCCCGCAGGGTCAGGCGGATATCCAGCGCCACCTGATCGTTGCGGCTGCGGCCGGTGTGCAGCCGCTTGCCGGCGTCGCCGATGCGGGCGGTGAGGGTCTGCTCCACAAAGGTGTGCACATCCTCGGCATTGGGGTCGATCTCCAGCCTGCCGGCTGCCAGATCGTCGGCGATGGATGCCAGACCGTTGAGGATGTCCTCACAGTCCTTTTCCGAGATGATGCCCTGCTTTGCCAGCATGGCGGCGTGCACGCCGCTGCCGCGCATATCCTGCGCGATCATGCGCTGATCGAACCGGATGGAGGAGTTGAAGTCGTTCACGCGGGAATCCACGGCCTTGGAAAAACGGCCCTTCCAGAGTTGTTCTGCCATAGTTTTATCCTTTACTTTATGTCCAAACCCTCTCAGTCACGGCTTGCGCCGTGCCAGCTCCCCCGAGGGGGGAGCTTTTCTTCTGCCTGCGAAAGGCAAGAGCTTCCCCACTTGAAGAACGGCTTTGCCGAACTGCGCATAAAGCTCGCCCTTCGGGAGAGCTGGCAAACCCGTCAGGGTTTGACTGAGAGGGTTCGTTAATTTCTTCTAAAAACGGCAAAGCCGCCGCAGGGGAAAACGCTCCTGCGGCGGTGCCGCCGG
>ERZ836358.2924-NODE-2924-length-12131-cov-661.126118_pt1 | contig 12131 bp, 7 predicted proteins | sample MGYA00519942_ERZ836358 | MGnify/ENA primary metagenome ERZ836358 (study PRJEB31850, sample SAMEA3708798) | human gut metagenome | biome: human gut; feature: human-associated habitat; material: faeces | place: China | collected 2014 ...
CCACCTTATCCAATCGCTTTCTCATTTCAGACGGCGATATACCCATTTTTTGTGCCGAAGCCTCGATAGCCAACACCGTAAAGGCGAGGCGGTCAAACTCTGGGTCACTTTTCAGCAACAGTTCTCTATCTTCCATTCTTTACATAATATTGTATTTACATGCAAATTTAAAGATTTTCTCTGATATTCCACTAAATTTCGGAGTTAAATAAAGAAAAATAGCCCGATTTTGCTAATTTCTCTGCTGATAATGGAAGAAAAATCATCAGCTACGAAATTGTCAATCAATTCTTCAAGACTGATTTCTTTGGTAGAATCGCCAGATTCTGAAAGACTCATTGTCCTCATTTGACAGTATCGGCGAACATGTACCATCATAGCGCACCAATCGGTACAAAAAGATGTTAAGTTCTGCTCATGTATAATAATAACCGCCTATCTTTGCAGTAGAGTTTTAAAATTTGTATAGATATGGCACAAAGTAATGTAAACATGAGCAAATTAAAACGTTCATTTCAAATGCTAACGGCAAAAATACCGCAACGCACCATTTGCGAGCAACTACACATGGGACGTGGCGTACTGAACCGCTACAAGCCAGCGTTCAATGATGCAGCCGTGGAATGGGTCGCCTACTACGATACATCCCTCCAAACCTGCAGGATTCGCACTCCCAGGGACAAAGGTCCAGTCGAGGGTCTCGTTCAAAAGGCATACAATGCCGCCTACGCTCTGCTACATGACGAGGTGTTTTACAATCTACTGAACAACTATAGCGTGCCATACCAGTATGTCGGGCAAAAGTATGCTCCAAATCCTAGAAGAGAGATACGAGAGAAAGTCCGTCATTATCGCCTCGCAGCTTCCCATTGCCAAATGGTATGATTACATAGGTGATCCTACCTTGGCAGATGCCATAGCAGAACTGAAATCTTGGTACCGCTTGCAGTGATAGCATGGTACCGATTACAACGCTACGTGTGGTACCGATACAGCGCTATCGTCACATAATCCTACATTATAGACACAGGATTTTACTGGTGCGCCCGAAAAATTATGAAAATTTCCCTAAAGTGTCAAACTTGGGTTAAGTAATCTTATTTGTTATGAAGTACAAGCAACTGTTCGTTGTGGTTGACTGCGCCACAAGGCTATGGCGACTTTTGTTTTATGGGGAATACCAACAGGTTCTTCCCCATTTTTTATCTCACGCACATACGTGCGCGAGAGTGAAGATTGAGTTTCCTAGTTTAATCAAACAGCAATAACTAAAAATAGCATTTTTATCTAAACAAGATGCTAAGGATAATCTTGAGTCCACTTCAAAATATGCCCCTTTTTAAAGTGGACTCAGGACATTATTATTGATGTACCACAAGTTTTCATCTTCCTTGAATTTCAATTCCATAAAGGTGCGATTAGAACTATGTTAAAGTAAGACTTAAAGGAGATTTCTACAGTAATTTCAATTCCATAAAGGTGCGATTAGAACCCTTATGTCTGCTGAAATGGCAAACCAACAATCATTTCAATTCCATAAAGGTGCGATTAGAACTTGCTGTTGTTGTTGTCTTGCCGACACCACCTTTAATTTCAATTCCATAAAGGTGCGATTAGAACATACTGCTCAAGCTGTTGCCGACAAACTTTTCTATGATTTCAATTCCATAAAGGTGCGATTAGAACAACATGAGATTTACGGATGAAGAAGAAACCGTAGAGAATTTCAATTCCATAAAGGTGCGATTAGAACCACAAAAAGATGTGAATGAACTTCACAATATTTTATTTCAATTCCATAAAGGTGCGATTAGAACATACCTATGAAAAACACTAGCCTTTTGGTTCTTTATTTCAATTCCATAAAGGTGCGATTAGAACGTAATGATGCGATGAATCAGATAGCCTATTTCCTATTTCAATTCCATAAAGGTGCGATTAGAACGGCTTTTCTGTTTCATCTATGCAAAGTGGATAACCAATTTCAATTCCATAAAGGTGCGATTAGAACAAGTATCTCTCAACAACATCATATCTGCTATTACTTATTTCAATTCCATAAAGGTGCGATTAGAACTATACAATTTCTCGTTTGAGTACTTTTTACTCTTATTTCAATTCCATAAAGGTGCGATTAGAACTCCATCATGAGATAAGGGTTGAGACCAGCAGCTTCAATTTCAATTCCATAAAGGTGCGATTAGAACCAATACCTATGAAAAACACTAGCCTTTGTTACTTATTTCAATTCCATAAAGGTGCGATTAGAACCTCTTACGGGTTCTCAGTCTTCTTACTACAATCAGAATTTCAATTCCATAAAGGTGCGATTAGAACAGAAATTTCTGTTAATGCTGCAAATGCTCTCCTCCTATTTCAATTCCATAAAGGTGCGAGTAGAACTTGAAAGACGCTACATTTGATTTAGCTGTTAAAAATTTCAATTCCATAAAGGTGCGATTAGAACTTGCTTGCTATCACTACCTTTAACCTCAACTGCATCATTTCAATTCCATAAAGGTGCGATTAGAACCAAGACGTTGCTTGATAGTTCTTCTAAGCTCTTTAATTTCAATTCCATAAAGGTGCGATTAGAACATAAGGTTTGTAACGACCATTATACTTACCGCCAAATTTCAATTCCATAAAGGTGCGATTAGAACCTGCGGCTGTTGCTGACTTGTACCCATATCCAATAAATTTCAATTCCATAAAGGTGCGATTAGAACTTCTTTCACCCATCCATTCTTCTCTAGAATCTCTGATTTCAATTCCATAAAGGTGCGATTAGAACAATATCGGGTATGTCCTCGCTTTTTGCAAACGCCATTATTTCAATTCCATAAAGGTGCGATTAGAACAACAAACACCGGAAAGTTCTACATCAAAGATGCAATTTCAATTCCATAAAGGTGCGATTAGAACTCTAAAAGGTGTTCTTATGCCCTGTCCTATATCCGATATTTCAATTCCATAAAGGTGCGATTAGAACCATGTAGTCGATTTGTCTCTCAACGCTTTCGACAACTATTTCAATTCCATAAAGGTGCGATTAGAACTCTCGTGAAGAACCTCTTTGACAGGTAACTGTCAAATTTCAATTCCATAAAGGTGCGATTAGAACCTCCAATTCTGAAGCCGGAATGGTAAGCAGATAACTCATTTCAATTCCATAAAGGTGCGATTAGAACTCTTTTAACCACAAAACTTTCCACGATACAATGAAATTTCAATTCCATAAAGGTGCGATTAGAACAGGGTGTAATTGTTAACGTGTTTTGCTTCTTTTTTATTTCAATTCCATAAAGGTGCGATTAGAACATGTTGGCAAGTAGCATGCGAAATCTCGAAAGAACAATTTCAATTCCATAAAGGTGCGATTAGAACCACCATGACCGTATAGCAAGAATCTACCATATCTTATTTCAATTCCATAAAGGTGCGATTAGAACAGTATTATGGAGAAAAAAATCGTTTTTACATTATATTTCAATTCCATAAAGGTGCGATTAGAACCCTTTGACCTTTCGCATCGTAATATGTTTACGGCAAAGGTATTTCAATTCCATAAAGGTGCGATTAGAACATGCTTATCTTCTTAAGTTCATTAATCGTACTTCTGTATTTCAATTCCATAAAGGTGCGATTAGAACACCTCGGACAAATCCCCCCTCTGCCCCACCCATATAATTTCAATTCCATAAAGGTGCGATTAGAACTAAACATACCCCTAATAGCTGAGATATTCGCTATGAATTTCAATTCCATAAAGGTGCGATTAGAACTCTGTTCCGTTATCGGTGAGGGCTCAACAGCAAAATTTCAATTCCATAAAGGTGCGATTAGAACAGTAATCAATCTAGCTATCGAATATTGTATCGACCAATTTCAATTCCATAAAGGTGCGATTAGAACGTTGCTATCCTGCGCAGCGTCACGGAATTTGTTGATTTCAATTCCATAAAGGTGCGATTAGAACTATTCTGAGTATAAGACCTCTTATGATAGATACAAATTTCAATTCCATAAAGGTGCGATTAGAACATATGAAACCAGCTATCAAATGCGTCAATCTTGATATTTCAATTCCATAAAGGTGCGATTAGAACGTTACGCCTATATTAGCAAGATATTCTCTTATCCTATTTCAATTCCATAAAGGTGCGATTAGAACTCGCCAACCCTGAAAGCTTGAAACTCATCATTATAATTTCAATTCCATAAAGGTGCGATTAGAACCTTAATAATCTCTTGCTTTATTCCTTCAGCATATTGATTTCAATTCCATAAAGGTGCGATTAGAACTCAACAGTTTTAAAAGCTTTGAACTCATCATTATAATTTCAATTCCATAAAGGTGCGATTAGAACAGCGGTTAGGAGCAGAATGAGAATCCTCATAACCTATTTCAATTCCATAAAGGTGCGATTAGAACTTTAAGTCTTCCGCTCTCGGTGCTGGTATTATAGCATTTCAATTCCATAAAGGTGCGATTAGAACGCTTATTATTCTGACAAGCGATACATTTACCGCAATTTCAATTCCATAAAGGTGCGATTAGAACTTAATATGTCGTAACTGATAAATGTTATAATAGTATTTCAATTCCATAAAGGTGCGATTAGAACATCATCCCAGCCAGCGGCACGACAGAGATACGAAAATTTCAATTCCATAAAGGTGCGATTAGAACAACTCCTTCTTTGATTGTCTGACCTATAACACCCAAATTTCAATTCCATAAAGGTGCGATTAGAACTTTAGAAAAGTTGCTCGGATTCCAAACTAGTTGTATTTCAATTCCATAAAGGTGCGATTAGAACAAGATGGCTGCTGCTGAACTTGAGCAACTGCGTGAATTTCAATTCCATAAAGGTGCGATTAGAACTTTCAGAAGTATTGCGTTAAGCGAGCATTGAAAGTATTTCAATTCCATAAAGGTGCGATTAGAACGGTGATATTAAACAACAGAACTCTAATATATACGAATTTCAATTCCATAAAGGTGCGATTAGAACAGATTGTTAATGCTTCTTCCGAGAATTGGATTATCATTTCAATTCCATAAAGGTGCGATTAGAACACTACTTTCACAAGCAGAAGCACATAGATGAAAAATATTTCAATTCCATAAAGGTGCGATTAGAACTTACCTGCCCACATTCTGTTATGCGTGTTTATAAGATTTCAATTCCATAAAGGTGCGATTAGAACATTCCAGCAGCATAAGGTCTGTTACCTGGTACACTATTTCAATTCCATAAAGGTGCGATTAGAACTTGCAGGGCGCACGCTGTCGTTTCCGCATATTGCAATTTCAATTCCATAAAGGTGCGATTAGAACCAGTGGTATGAGCGGTATGTTATCCAGAGCCAAGCAAATTTCAATTCCATAAAGGTGCGATTAGAACATTAAAACTCTTGATAAAGTTACGTTCCATTTCCTCATTTCAATTCCATAAAGGTGCGATTAGAACAGCCTGCAAGGGAAAAAGTCGCCCTGCTTCGAGACATTTCAATTCCATAAAGGTGCGATTAGAACGAGAACCCACCAATGCCCGTTCCGCTTATAAACAGATATTTCAATTCCATAAAGGTGCGATTAGAACGGGCGTGAAGCCAGTCGCATAGAACTCCCCAGAGCCAATTTCAATTCCATAAAGGTGCGATTAGAACCCAGTTAGGAGGTGGTGTTCCTATCGTAGTAAACAAATTTCAATTCCATAAAGGTGCGATTAGAACACACCATCAAAAATGATGATGCAGGGCGATATGATATTTCAATTCCATAAAGGTGCGATTAGAACATTAAAACCTTTTTCATTTATTGTGACTTAACCGATTTCAATTCCATAAAGGTGCGATTAGAACATTCGCAGGTTATGAACATGACACATACCGCTGCTGGATTTCAATTCCATAAAGGTGCGATTAGAACTTATCAGGTGATAAGTTGAAGAAACTTAATATGTTATTTCAATTCCATAAAGGTGCGATTAGAACACACAGACTTTAAACCCACGTCACAAGAGGCGCAATTTCAATTCCATAAAGGTGCGATTAGAACTCCATCATTGAACAAATCTCTTACTAACTCTTCAATTTCAATTCCATAAAGGTGCGATTAGAACAGAAATAGTTAAAAACTCGCCCATCCACCACACTATTTCAATTCCATAAAGGTGCGATTAGAACATTGGCTCCTGAGTTGTTTAACTGCCGTCCTGATTATTTCAATTCCATAAAGGTGCGATTAGAACTCTGCTCGGCTCTTGCTATCGTGACCAAAGTCCGTTATTTCAATTCCATAAAGGTGCGATTAGAACAGCAAAACACGTTAACAATTGCACCCTCCTTCCTATTTCAATTCCATAAAGGTGCGATTAGAACATTCGTTTCCTTTAGAGTAGCGCACAGTGAAAAAATTTCAATTCCATAAAGGTGCGATTAGAACAGAACCACTTTTAATACTTTCCATATTAATTTGTCTATTTCAATTCCATAAAGGTGCGATTAGAACTCCATAATTATTACGTAAGTTCTTATAAGTATCCATATTTCAATTCCATAAAGGTGCGATTAGAACAATGCTGGTACCTGGTTACGTTCTAACGCTACAAATTTCAATTCCATAAAGGTGCGATTAGAACACCTTTTGTCTCTGAATGGAGCAAAGGTCTTAGTATTTCAATTCCATAAAGGTGCGATTAGAACTCTAGTGGGTGTGTTCCTTATCCGGTGGGTGCAGTCATTTCAATTCCATAAAGGTGCGATTAGAACCTCCTACCCTTACTTTTTTTCCGCAGTGAGGGCAGAATTTCAATTCCATAAAGGTGCGATTAGAACGATAAGGAACACACCCACTAGATACCAGGCTGCACCCACATTTCAATTCCATAAAGGTGCGATTAGAACATTAAATTATCCTTCGTAGGCGTTCAGCACCCACATTTCAATTCCATAAAGGTGCGATTAGAACGGTAGAGTTCAAAAACACGATCAGCAAGGAAGGCATTTCAATTCCATAAAGGTGCGATTAGAACACCAAGATGCTGAATGAAGATTTCCGCATCTATGCCGATTTCAATTCCATAAAGGTGCGATTAGAACCCGTTAAGTCTTGGGCGTAAATGCCCGAAAAGTCTATGGGTTTGTGGGTGCAAAGATACAAAAAAATCTTCAGAAAAATGTCGATGCCTAAAAATATTATCTTTGCGGCCTTACGACAACCTGCCTATTTATGGAGGTTTCAATAAGTCAAAGAGCACTTTTGGAGGTTTTGCATAATCAAAATCCAGCAATTAGAACCACATCGACAACTCTTTATAAAAAATTATCGGTAGACATTCTTTCTTTTCCAAGAATCTGTTTGTTCATATTATACCCCATTTTATTGGTGAAAACAATGACACTATCCTCGGATTCATCAATGATAGCTTTCATCTTCATTTGCAATTCCCGAAGTTTAGCTTCAGATAATTCTCCCTCCAAAACTGAGTTCTGAATCCAACACAAATACTGGCGGCAAAGCTTCAACATTTTGCCAACTCGCTTCTCACCTACATCATAAACTATAATCACATACATATCACCAATACATTTTAAAAGGTTTATATTCTTCTATTCCCAAAATATCTTTCAGTAGCTTATAGCATTCAAGTTTTATAAGATGCTTATAGCTTACATTACGTCCTAAAGAACGATGACGGAATGTCTCATCATAACGCTCTTCCATGGCCTTTACAAAAATTTTCTTTCCCTTTTCGTTCAAAAGACATCTGTTGAGTTTCTTATCAAAATGACTGGTGCTTAAAGCATGCTTATTGAGTACCTTGAAGATGACTCTATCCACGATAATAGGTTTGAAGATCTCGGATATATCAAGACATAACGAAAAACGCCTTTCTCCTGGAGTATGCAGAAAGCTTATCGTTGGATTGAGCTGAGTTTGATGAACTGCCCGGAGAGTTTCAGTATAACACATCATGTTGCCAAAAGATATGAGAGCATTTACCTCGTTCTCTGGCGGTTGCTTGGTTCTTGATCCCATGTTGAAATCATCGAGAATGATATCGAATGCAGCATAATATGCCTGTCTGATATTTCCCTCAATTCCCATTATCTCATCTACAGCCTTAGCATCTGGCAAAGTATTACTCAATCTTTTAATAGTATCGATAATATCTTGCAGGTCTTTTCCTCTACGATTATAATAGTTGAGGTTCATAACCATATTCCAAGCTGCTCCCTGAATGAATTTACGAGCCAATTCTACCCTTTTCTTCTTATTTTGGTACGCAGATGTTTGTGCCAACAATGCCTTGCCAGAAAGAAGACTTTCCCTTGGCATGAAGCTTCCGGTATAGTTCTCATAATAGTCGAAGAAGTGGACTGGAATACCTTTCTGCCCCAGAAAGTTGAACAAAGCGCTATTTGTCCGCAGACTTCCAAAGGCATACAGTTCCGCAACATCCTCAATAGGAATGTATCGAGGTTGCTGCTTGATTTCTTCATTATCTTCATTCACGATAACAGGCGTGAACTTCAGCGTATTATCTCTGCGTTCCATGATGCCTGGATTGAACAGATAGAAACTTCTTTTCATTCTTCTTCCTCCAACTCGTTTATATAACAAAAATCGAAATAACTACAATTCTTACAGATGCCTTTCTTAACTTTAGACGGGCAAACATCTTGAGAGATTATCTTAATAATGTCTTTAGATATAACCTGAATGTCATCTCTATCGACATCTGTCAAGATTACTTCTTTTGTCTTTCTCAAAAGAGGATATTCCAAGATGCCCTTCACGCCATCAATTCCATGTTGCTCGAAAACATACATGTAATATTTCAGTTGCCATTCATGAGCTTTATCCACCTTATTAGATTTCTTTATCTCATGGATGACCTTGTTCTTGGCATCATAGTAATCTACTTTGATACCATCAATCTCCACTTCCTCATACTTTGATGTACGTTGCGGATAACTTGATTCATGCACCAGCTTTCCTTCATAGACCAAGTCTGATTCTTGTTCCATATTGATACCATTGGCAAACAGCCATAGTTTGCGATGGCAAAGCTGGTAATAGTTGAAATGAGTACCTGTTACTATCATAAGAAATTGTCCTCCTCATTATCTGTTAGATCAATACCTATATCAAATGTATAAAAACCATCACGTATAACATTAATAAAGATTGGTTCGTTAGCCCCTATAGTAATTCTGCAATTTGAATCAATCCTATGTTCTTTCCTGCCTTTATCCAATAAATATACAGGTAAGCTTATGGAATAGGACAGTACAAACTCCATATATTCGGAATAATTGTAAAAATGCGTACACTTAGGCTTAATAATAAAAGCAGTTCCTTGTGGGCCTATATCACGGCTTCTCCAACTGTTGGAATGAGTATCATCATCATTCCATTTCTCAACTGGGTTTATTAGCCAATTATTAATAAACATTTGTTCCAATGATTTTACGTTAGTTTGGGCTTTTACACTGAAAATTGTTTCTTCTGCATACACTTTATTTAGAATATTGACTAAATCTTGTGCAGAATATATACCACATTTAAGTATGTCCATAGTAGACAACAATGCCTTACATGGAATCCATGACTTCTCACTTTGAGAATATGAGCCGTACGGTGCAGGATAGAGAAAGTTGTCCTTGTATGGTATCAATACATACATTTCACCAACAGAATGATCAAATCGACATAATCTTCCTGCTCTCTGCATAAGTCTGTCTATAGGACATACCTCACTAATCATTAGTTCGGAACTAATATTGATACTGATTTCTCCTATTTGTGTAAGAATAGCTATTCCTTTAGCAGTACCATTGCCCCATGCCTTTCTCCCTAAATTATCAAGTAACATGTTTTCCTTATGTTGTTTGTCTTTTTCTGTAAACCTACTGTGATACAGAATTATAGGGATATCTTTGCCGCTTTCCAATACAAGGGTTCTTATTTTCTTGTATACTTTTATGGCTTTATCTACTGTGTTAAGGTAAATAATAGCATTACCTTTTTCTATACAATATTCCAACAAATAGTTTATATCCTGTATATTGTCATATTCTATCTGTTTTCTTATATTGAAACATTTTTTATATCTATCGCTATCTTTGTCTTCCAATATTCTTTCAATGTTGAATCCTGCTTTTCTATATAATTGTAAAGCTGATTCTGGCAAAGACGCACTCATTATCATAACTGGAACTTTCCAATTATGAAGCACTTTTAATAGGAAGAGAATATTGGCAAGGGTAAAATCATCATAGAAATCTGCTTCATCAATAACTACACAAGAGTTGGCGAGATTGCTACAAATCAGATGATGGTTTTCTTGAGTAAAGGTTAAAGACATCAACAAGTGATCAATGGTACATACTGTAATTGGTGTTGCAAGAAGTTTTGCCATTTTTTGTTGAGCCAATGCTTCCGTCATATCCATTTCTCCATTTTGCACTTTCGAATACTTTGAGTACCAAGCACTGGAATGATACAAGCCTGTATCAGACAAGGTGGATGCTACGTTTACAGAGAGAGCATTTGCCGTAAATCGAGTTGGCATAGCTATTACAAGACGATCGGCTTTGTGAGCGGCTATCTGGCGAGAGGCCCATAATAAAGAGGCATCTGTTTTTCCTGCTCCTGTTGGAGCGCGTACAAGCAGAATCTCATTATCCCAATTGTCCTCTACAAGTTTTTGTATCCCCCGTTTGTCAGCAAAGGGAAAGTGATAATCAAAGAACGATAGTTTGGGAACAAATTCGTTATCTTCTTTTGCACTTGCTCTATGGTCGGCAAACTGAAGTAACCCTCTAATAGTGTCAAATTCTAATAACTTGTCACATACTAAAGTCAAATTCTCTTTTTCTGATATATCATTGGATGTCTTGCGAAATACATTCCAGAATTGCTTAAAAGAAGGATTGCTCATCCATTTGTCCTCAAAGCCAAGTCCTAATTTTCCATGATGCGCTGCTATAGCCGCCAATATAGGAATAGGCATATTGGTGGTAACAGCTTTATCTAATGAATAGAATTCATGTCGTAGACCGACATTTCTAAGATGGCATCCGGCTTCGTTACGTTTTTCAGAACTGTATTCTTTAAAAAAAATATCAGGATGTTTTTGTTTCCACAATTGATAATTATGGAAATCCTTCCTACATGCTTCTTGCCATTTTTTGCATGCTTTACCATTATCATGCCATTTCGCAGAGACAGACAAACGCATTGCCAGATCTTTACCGGTCAACTTTTTGTATTTCTCGCAAGTGCTTATAAAAATCTGGCATATATCGGATACTTCAGACACAACATCAGAACGATGCTGTCCTAATGTTATGCCTGAAGGTTTAGCCAATATATTGTTGCGTTTGTCTACTTCCATTTTTATACTAATTTATGGTTATACATTGTTACTCAAACAAAGAAGGAGTATCGTCTATCTTCTTTTCTTGCTTCTTTGTCTTGGTCGTCTTTGTTTCTTTTGTGTTTACATATACATCTTCAAAACTTCTCACCTTACTGTCGTCAGAATCGCATGTGTATAGTTCATTTGACTTCAAAAACTCGAGAGCCTCATTATAAGCTTTCAATACACTATTTTCTGTATGGTCATCACCAATAAAGTATTTAGCCCCTCTTTCATCCAATTCATTCAGAATGTTCGCACGTTCAATTTCTCCAGCCTCAAAATAGCGAGCTGCTTTTCTGCTAAGAATAGTATCAAATACGATTATCACTTGTTGAGGCTCGCCACATACTGCATTACGTGCCTGATTGGCATAATCGTTCATCAAGCGGGTTGCATTAAGATAAAGTAAAGCTCTGCGCTTTCTTTCTGCTTCTGTTGCATGCTTATAATACACAGTACCAACATTAAACGATTTTTCATAACTATATGCCTTTGATATACTAAGTGAGGTTATATCAAGAAAGAAATTCATACGCATAATATCTCCCTGGCTGAATTCACGTGTTGCAATTGCTTGCTCATTAGCGTTTTCGCCTTCGGTATTGACTCTCAATCGCATAAGAAGGTCACGACCTACCCTTAATTCCGCAACACTATAATTTAACTTTATTTATAAGTTCCTGAGCAACA
>ERZ836358.2954-NODE-2954-length-11994-cov-2.641343_pt1 | contig 11994 bp, 12 predicted proteins | sample MGYA00519942_ERZ836358 | MGnify/ENA primary metagenome ERZ836358 (study PRJEB31850, sample SAMEA3708798) | human gut metagenome | biome: human gut; feature: human-associated habitat; material: faeces | place: China | collected 2014 ...
GGGCGCGCTCTATTGGCTGGCCTCCACCTGCACTGCCTGCGTCGAGCGCATGGCGATCCAGCCCGGCAGGCGCGTGCTCGTCCTCGGCGGCGGCGCGGCAGGGCTGATGCTGCTCCAGCTGCTGAAAAAGAAAATGCCCTCGATCCTCGCCGTCAGCGAGCCGGTCGCGGCGAAGCGCTCCCTCGCTCACAAGCTCGGTGCCGACCTCGTGATCGACCCAGCCACCGAACGCATTGAGGAGCTCATTCTCATGTATTCTGACGGTCAGGGGTTCGACGTCGTGATCGACGCCGCCGGCGAGCTGTCTGCCATTGAAAACGCCGTCGGCCTCATCGATCAGATCCTCCCGCTCGACGAATTTCAGCACGCGATGCAGCTCTACGGCAGCCGCCAATGCTTACGAATTCTTTTGAAAATCTGACCGCAAAAAATTCCACCTCTCATTTCTCCCGTTCTGTTCCTGTGCGCCGCCGGACGTCGATGCTTTTCGTTCCGGCGGCGTTTTTTGCACTTTTTCCCAAAAATGTTTTTCCTGATTTTAGCGATCCTTGCGCTTGCATTTTTGTAGTATGGTTATTTTGCACAATATAAGCATTGGAATTCTGTTAATTTTTCACGTAAACGTCACTTTTACGCACCTTCGGCAGCTCTTCTCCGGTAAGTGCAAAAAATCGGTCGTATTTTCAGGGAAATCACACAGAATTGACGTTGAGCCGTCAAAAATCTCGTACTAAAATAGAACATGCAGAGGGAATCACCCTCAAAACAAGAAGAAGGAGAGAAAGCAATGTCCGACATCGAAAAGCAAGCGGAACTTGCCACGAACATCAAGCTGTCGTTCCGGCAGCGACTAGACTACTCCATCTCCGAGTTCGGTTACAACTCCATCTACTACTGGATCAGCGCCTTTATGCGGTGTTCCTGACAGACCAGATGGGAATTGCCGCCGGAGCCGTCTCGTTTCTGACGCTCTTTGTCCGCATCTTTGACGGCATCAACGACCCGATCATCGGCTCCATGGCCGACCGCTCGGTCGATAAGGGCAAAGGCAAGTACAAGCCTTGGGTGCGCTGGCCATGTCCCTTTCCATCGTCGCCCTGTTCGCCATGCAGGCTTCCTGGAGCTACACCTTCAAAATGATCTACATGTGGGTCACCTACCTGCTGGTCACCATTTTCTCCACCTGCTGTAATATGCCCTTCGGCGCGCTGAACGGCGTTTTGACGTCCGATTCCGGCGAACGCGCCAAGCTGTCCGGCCTGCGCATGGTCTTCGCCAACGTCGGTGCGAGCTGGGCCGGCCTGATCGCAGTCCCCCTGATCGTGTTCTTCTCCGGCGTGGGCGACGGCACCACGCAGACCCCGCGCGGCTATCTGCTGGCCGTCATCGTCTGCACGGTGCTTGGCGTCGTCATCGAGCGGCTTGCCTATAAGCCCCTGCGCTCGGCGCCCAGCCTCGCGGTCCTGATCACCGCCATCGGCGTGAGCTATTTCCTCCAGAACTCCGCGCTTCTCATCTGGAAGGCAGCCGCGCGTGTCTATCCCCCGGTGGTTGAGGGTTCGATGCAGCTGTTCGGCGGCAAGCTGACCGTCTCCTATGTGTCTCTTCTTACGATCGCGGCCTGCGTCGTCATCATGATCGGTCTCACCACGTTCGTCAACAAGAGCAAGATGGGCAAGGCCATGCGTGCCTGCTCGGAGGATAAGGCGGCGGCCCAGCTCATGGGCATCAACGTCAACGCCACCATTTCCGCAACGTTCGCCATCGGCTCGGCGCTCGCCGCCATCGCCGGCGTGCTGCTCTGCTCGTTCAATACGTCGCTCATGCCGACGACCGGCTCCATGCCCGGCATCAAGGCCTTCACTGCGGCGGTGTTCGGCGGCATCGGCTCCATCCCCGGCGCGTTCCTCGGCGGCCTGCTCCTCGGCATCATCGAGGCCATGGCCAAGGCGTACATCTCGACGAACCTTGCCAACTCCATCGTGTTCGCCGTGCTGATCGTCGTGCTGCTCGTCAAGCCTGCCGGACTTCTCGGCAAGTCCGTGACGGAGAAAGTGTGAGGTGGCCGGAATGACACAGAAAATGAACAAATTCAACTCTCTCAAGAAGACCACAAAGGTCGACTTTGCGACCTATCTCGGCGTGATCGTCGTCTTTATCATCACGACGATCCTGCAGAACAACGGTTCGCTCAAGCGCTCCGCCATCGGTCTGCTCGTCCCCATCTGCTGCTACATGTCCATGGCCGTGTCGCTGAACCTGACGGTCGGTATCCTCGGTGAGCTGAGCCTCGGCCACGCGGGCTTTATGAGCGTCGGCGCATTTTCCGGCATCGTCGCCTCGCAGAGCCTGATGGGCGCGATCCCGAACGCTCCCGTGCGTCTCGCCATCTCGATGGTCGTCGGCGCGATCTTCGCTGCCATCGTCGGCCTTCTCATCGGCACGCCGGTGCTCCGCTTACAGGGCGACTACCTCGCCATCGTCACGCTGGCCTTCGGCGAGATCATCAAAGAGCTCATCAACTGCCTCATCATCGGCTACGATGAAAACGGCCTGCACTTCATCTTCAACCCCGCCGGCAACAAGACGGTCGACGACCTCGGTCTGAGTGCCTCGGGCACCGCTATCATCAAGGGCGCGCAGGGTGCGACCGGCACCGCCACGATCGCAACGTTCACCGCGGGCTTCATCCTCGTGATGATCACGCTCATCGTCGTGCTGAACCTGACCCGTTCGCGTGCGGGCCGCGCGATCATGGCCATCCGTGATAACCGCATCGCCGCGCAGGCCATCGGCCTGAACCTGACGAAGTACAAGCTCATGGCGTTCGTCACCTCCGCCGCCCTCGCGGGCGCGGCAGGCGCGCTCTACGGCCTGAACTACTCTTCCCTTCAGGCGACGAAGTTCAACTTCAACCTCTCCATCCTCGTGCTGGTGTTCGTGGTGCTCGGCGGCCTTGGCAACATCTGGGGCTCGCTCGTCGCCGCTGCGGCGCTGACGATCCTGCCCGAGGCGCTGCGTCAGTTTGCCGACTTCCGTATGCTCATCTACGCGATCGTGCTGATCTTCGTCATGCTCGCGACCAACAATCCGCAGGCCAAGGCGTTCTTCCAGAAACTTCTGCCCCATCACCGCGCCAGTGCTGAAAAGGAGGATTGACCATGACACAGAAAGAAAAAGCCAAGCTCGTTCCCGTCTCCCGTGAACCGGCGCTGCTCACCGAGCGCGACGCGGACAAGTCCCCCGTGCTCGAGTGCATCGACCTCGGCATCACGTTCGGCGGTCTGAAAGCGGTCGACAACTTCAATGTGACCATCGGCCGCACCGAGATCACCGGCCTCATCGGCCCGAACGGCGCCGGTAAGACGACGGTCTTCAACCTGCTCACCAAGGTCTATCAGCCCACCCACGGCACGATTCTCTTAAACGGCAAAGACATCCATGACCTCAACACCGCGCAGGTCAACCGCGCGGGCATCGCACGTACGTTCCAGAATATCCGCCTTTTCGGCGAGCTGAGCGTGGAAGAAAACATCACCGTCGCGATGGACACGCAGATGCACTACACGATGCCCGAGGGCATTTTCCGCCTGCCCCGCTTCTGGAAGGAAGAGCGCGTCATGCATGAGCGCGCGATGGAGCTTCTGTCCATCTTCCACATGGAAGACCTTGCAAACGCCAAGGCGAACTCCCTGCCTTACGGCGCGCAGCGCAGACTGGAAATTCTCCGTGCGCTGGCCACGAACCCGAGTCTGCTGCTTCTTGACGAGCCCGCCGCCGGCATGAACCCGAGCGAGACGGCTGAGCTGATGGAAAACATCCGCTCCATCCGCGATACGTTCAAGATCGCGGTGCTGCTCATCGAGCACGACATGAACCTCGTCATGAACATCTGCGAGGGCATTGCCGTTTTGAACTTCGGCCATGTCATCGCCAAGGGCACACCCGAAGACATTCAGAACAATCCCGAGGTCATTGAAGCCTACCTCGGCAAGCAGAAGGAGGCCTAACGATGGGACAGATCTTACAGGTGAACGATCTTCACGTTTACTACGGCAGCATCCACGCCGTCAAGGGCGTTTCCTTCGAGGTCAACGAGGGTGAGGTCGTCACGCTGATCGGTGCGAACGGCGCGGGTAAGTCGACCGTTCTGAACACGGTCTCCGGCCTTTTGCACCCCAAGCACGGCAGCGTCGTTTTCGAGGGCAAGGACTTAAAGGGCGTCCCCGCGCACAAGATCGTCGAGCACGGTCTTGCGCAGGTCCCGGAAGGCCGTCACGTCTTTTTGCAGATGACGGTCGAGGATAACCTCGAAATGGGCGCCTACACCCAGCCGAACTCCACCATTGAAGCGGGCATTGCGGACGTCTACGAGCGCTTCCCGCGCCTCAAAGAGCGCCGCAAGCAGATCGCCGGTACGCTCTCCGGCGGTGAGCAGCAGATGCTCGCCATGGGCAGAGCGCTCATGTCGAAGCCGAAGCTTCTGATGCTCGACGAGCCGTCTATGGGCCTCGCTCCGATCCTCGTTGAGCAGATCTTTGACATCATCCGCGAGCTGCACACTGCGGGCACGACGATCCTGCTCGTCGAGCAGAACGCGCAGGCCGCGCTCTCCGTCGCCGACCGCGCGTACGTGCTTGAAACGGGCCGTATCACGCTCTCCGGCACCGGTAAGGAACTTATGGCGAGCGACGCCGTCCGCAAGGCCTACCTCGGCGGTTAAATCTCCCGCAAACGCAAAGAGTCATCCGAAAGGATGGCTCTTTTTTTGTGCAGTTTTGCCGCCGTGCAAAATTTCCGCCCAACCTGCTGCACATTTGCCAAAGATATGGTATACTGACAGAACAAGCGCCGCGAAACCGCGGCGCGCCGACACAGGATCGGAGGGATCGGATTGTTCAAAATTCTCATTGCGGAGGACGACCGCGAGCTGCGCCAGCTCTTCGCCCACGTGCTCACCAAAAACGGTTACACTGTCCTCGGCGTCTCCAACGGCGAAGAGGCGCTTGCCGCGCTCGAGCAGAGCTATTACGATCTCATCATCTCCGACATCATGATGCCGAAGATGGACGGCTACGAGCTTGTGCGCTCGATCCGCGAGAGCGGTTCGTCCATCCCCATTATGATGATCACCGCCAAGGACGCCTTTGACGACATGCGCCTCGGCTTCCTCTCCGGCAGCGACGACTATATGGTCAAGCCCATCAACATCGGGGAAATGGTACTGCGCGTGAGCGCGCTGCTGCGCCGCGCCCAGATGGCGAGCGAGCGCCGTCAGGTCATCGGCGGCACGGTGATGGAGTGCGACTCGCTCAGCGTCACCGTCGACGGCGAGAGCATGGTGCTGCCGCAGAAGGAATTCATGCTGCTCTACAAGATGGCGTCGTTCCCCGGCCGCATCTTCACGCGCCAGCAGCTCATGGACGACATCTGGGGCTATGATTCCAGCACCGACACCCACACCGTCGATGTCCACATCGCGCGCCTGCGCGAGCGCTTCCGCGACAATCCCGACTTCAAGATCGTCACGATGCGCGGCGTGGGATATAAGGTGGTGCGCACATGAAAAAGCGGCGCAACAAATTCTTCGATATCCGCGTGCAGTTTTTCTTCATCTGCATGGCGGGCTTTATCGGCGTGGCGCTGCTCGCCGCGCTCGCGGCCTGGGGACTTGAGCATCTCGGCGTCAACGTGCCGATATTCGTGTGGCTGCTCATCTTCACGCTGCTGCTCGGCAGCGCGACGGCGGCGGGCTTTTCCATCGCGTTCTTCGCGCCCATCTCGCGCCTGTCGCGCGCGATGAAGGAGGTCGCGGGCGGCAACTTCCGCGTGCATGTGGAGACGAAGAGCGTCTTTCGCGATATCCGCGACAGCTTTAACAGCTTCAACCTTATGGTCAGCGAGCTGAACGCGACCGAGACCTTGCAGACCGACTTCATCTCGAACGTCTCGCACGAGTTCAAAACTCCCATCAGCGCGATCGAGGGCTACGCCTCACTTTTGCAGGAGCACCAGCAATCCCCCGAGGAGCAGGCGGAGTACATCGACAAGATTCTCTTCAATACGCGCAGGCTTTCCGCCCTCGCGGGCAACATTCTGCTGCTTTCTAAGCTCGACAGCCAGTCCATCCACCCCCAGCGCTCGCGCTTCCGCCTCGACGAGCAGGTAAGGCAGTGCATTCTGGCCCTTGAGCGCAAGTGGACGGAAAAGGACGTCGACTTCGACGTCGACCTCGACTCCGTCGACTTCACGGGCTATGAAGGGCTCTTACAGCATGTGTGGATGAATCTCATCGACAACGCCGTCAAGTTCGGCCCGCGCGGCGGCCTGATCCGCATGCGACTCATCGAGGAAGACGGCAGTGTGCTCTTCACCATCGACAACGAGGGCAAAAGCATCCCCGACGAGGATAAGTCCCGCATTTTTAACAAATTCTATCAGGGGGACAGCTCGCACGAATCCGAGGGCAACGGTCTCGGCCTTGCGCTTGTGCGCAAGATCGTCGCCATCCACGGCGGCGAGGTCTGGGTCGAAGACCCGGTGAACGGCGGCTGCCGCTTCGCCGTGCGCCTGCCGGTAGAGAAGTGACCACCATTTTTCAACAAAAATTGAGATTCTCTTCATCATTTGTTCGAAACTCTATGCTATATTAAATCTTAACAGCCGCAGAGGCGGCTTTTCCCCGGCGTAGCGTCCCTGCGTCGGGCTTTTATCACGGGATAAGGAGAGGTGACGATGGGCTTTCTGCGCTGCTGCGTTTATTACGGAATTTTAGCCGTCGTGTCGTTTTTCATCGGGCGGCTGCTGCCAAAATCCTGGTTCCACGGCGACAGATTCCCCTACCGCTGCGCGAGCTGGGAAGCAAAGCTCTTCCGCTTTCTGCGCGTGCACGAGTGGCAGGACAAGGTGCCCGACATGAGCAAGATCGTCCCCAAGCTCATCCCCGCCAAAAAGCTGGGCACGGACTTTCGCGCGCAGCTTCCGCGCATGATCGAAGAGACCTGCGTCGCCGAGTTCACGCACTTTGCGCTCATCCTGCTCGGCTTTTACGCGCTGCGCCTCTGGCCCGGAACGGGCGGCGCGGTCGTCACCGCCATCTATATTCTATTCGGCAACCTGCCGTTTCTCATCATCCAGCGCTACAACCGGCCGCGGCTGCAAAAGCTTCTCGCCGCGCAGCAGCGCCGGAGCAGACGCAACCAAGAAGAACAACAGTAAAGGATCGGATCTTTTCATGAAAGTTTTGATTTTAAGCTGCAACACCGGCGAGGGGCACAACTCCTGCGCCGCGGCGCTCGAGGAGGAGTGCCGCAACCAAAACATTCCCTGCGACACCGAGGACGCGCTGCGCTTCATCTCGCCCGAGGTCTCGCGCTTTATCTCCAACTGGCACGTGCGCATCTACCGCCACGCGCCGGGTCTTTTCCGCGTGGGCTACCGCGCGGCAGAGGAGCATCCCGCCCAGTTTCACGAGGGTTCCGCGCTCTACCGCTATCTGACGCAGGGCGCGGAAAAGCTCTGCGGCTTCATTGCCGGCAGCGGGTACGACACGGTCATCTGCACCCACACGTTCGCGGCGCTGATGGTCAGCGAGGTCGTGAAGACGCACCTGCCGAATCTCAAGACCTGCTTCATCGCCACGGACTACACCTGTTCGCCCAGCGTGAAGGACAGCTCGCTCGACCGCTACTTTATCCCTGCCTCATCGCTCTCGGGCGATTTTCTCGGCGGCGGCGTGACGAGCGAGCGCCTGCGTGCCTGCGGCATCCCCGTGCGCCAGATGTTCCGCTCCAGCGTGCGCAAGGAGGACGCCAAGCGCGCGTTCGACATCCCCACTGACCACAAACATCTTGTGATGATGTGCGGCAGCATGGGCTGCGGCCCCATTATGAGCATTGCCCGCCGTATCGGGCGGAATTTGCCCGACAATCAGGACCTCACGATCGTCTGCGGCACGAACAAGCAGCTCTACCGCCGGCTCCAGCGCCGCTTCTATGATGCGAAAAACGTCCACGTCCGTTCGTATGTGAAGGACATGGCGCTTTTGATGGACTCCGCTGACCTCTACCTCACAAAGCCCGGCGGCATCAGCGTGACCGAGGCGGCCTCGATGCGCCTGCCGATGGTCTTTATCGACGCGGTCGCGGGCTGCGAGGAGTATAACAAGGATTTCTTCCTGCGCACGGGCGGCGCGGTCACAGGGCAGACGCCCAAGGAGATCGCGCGCACGAGCCTTCGCCTGCTCAGCGACAAGGACGCGCTTGAAAAGATGGGCGACGCGCTCGACGCCGCCGTGCCGCACAACGCCGCGGCCAACATCCTCTCCGAGATGAGTGAAGCCGAGGAGGAGGAGAAGGAGGAAGACCTCGCATGATCAAACCCAGTGTTGACTACCGCCAGTTCCGCTTCAGTAAGCTGAACACGCCGGAGTTCTCCCACGTGTGGCTGCTGCTCTACTGGCCGCTTTTCGGCCTCGGCTTTTCGTATGTCGAGCGCTTCTACCCCGTGGCGCACTACATCGAAATGCACTGCGCGCTCGACGACCTCATTCCTTTTAATGAATGGTTCCTCATTCCCTACATGTTCTGGTTCGTGTACCTCATCGGCGCGGTAGCTTACACGTTCTTTTTCGACGTGCCGGGCTTTCGCCGCATGATGCGCTTCGTGATGATCACCTACTCGGTGACGCTCATTATCTATTTTCTCTTTCCCACCTGTCAGATGCTCCGGCCTGAGGTCTTCCCGCGCGACAATGCCCTCACGCGCTTCATCGCGGGATTCTACGTGTTCGACACGAACACAAACGTCTGCCCGTCGCTGCATGTCATCGGCTCGATGGCGGCATTTTTCGCTTTCTGGTATGCGCCCATCTTCTCCAAGCGCGGCTGGCGCATTGCATCGACCGTTGCAGCATTTTTTATCAGCATTTCCACCGTCTTTATGAAGCAGCACTCCATTCTGGATGTCGCCGCAGCCATCCCGCTGTGCGCGATCGGCTATTATTTTGCCTACGTCAGAACGCCGAAAAAATCCCGCAGCGCCGTGCCGGATGTCACCCGATAAGAAACTTCATCCGCAGAAGCTCCGATCGCTTCTGCGGATGCTTCTTTTATACGGCTCTTTTTCCCTTTTCTTTTGCATATATTCGCGCATAATTGCATACTTTTGTGAATTTTCGGCTTTTCGCATGCATATTTGTGCACCTTGCATAGAAAGGCGTCGAAAGTTCTGGCATTTTTTGAGTTTTTAATCGTTGACAATGAATAAGTAAACATTTATACTAACGCTATCGTTTCTGAAGCGTATGAAAATTCGTTCAACGATCAAACATTATACAAGATGGAAAGAAATTGAAAAAGGAGCTATCAACCATGAAAAAGTTTACTGCACTGATGCTGGCTCTGATGATGAGCCTTTCGCTGGTCGCCTGCGGCAATAAGACCGACGACAGCAACAACGCCGATGATGCCAACACCGACAACAACACCGAGCAGACCGGCGGCACGCTGGTACTCGGCACCTCCGCTGACTACGCCCCGTACGAATTCATGTATGCCGATGACAGCGGCACGATGCAGTACGCCGGTATCGACATTTCCGCCGGTCAGTACATCGCCGATGAGCTTGGCAAGGAGCTTCAGGTCGAGAACATGAGCTTCGACTACCTGCTCACCTCCCTTGCCAAGGGCGATTTTGATATCGTCATGGCAGCCATTGAGGTCACGCCCGAGCGTCTCCAGTCCGCTGACTTCTCCGATCCCTACTACACCGACCTGCCGGCCATGATCCTTGTCAAGGCTGACGCCGCCGATCAGTACAACACCCTCGCCGACTTCGCCGGCAAGAGCGTTGGCGCACAGACCGCCACCACCAAGGAAGCCATCGTCACCGACCAGATGGAAGGCGCGAACCTCGTCTCCCTCTCCCTTGTGACTGACCTCGTCAACGAGCTTGTCTACGGCAAGGTCGACGCGATCGTCGTCGATGGCGCTGTCGCTGAGCAGTATGCAGAGTCCAACCCCGATCTGGTCGTCGCTGCCGCTTCCTCCGAGCTCGGTGAAGCTCAGCCCTACTGCATCGCTGTTGCCAAGGGCGACCCCAAGGGCCTGCTGCCCGGCATCAACGAGGCCATCGCCAAGATGACTTCCGAGAACAAGATGGAAGAATTCATCGCCGCTGCCGATGAGCTGAGCGGCAAGGCCGTCGAGGTCACTGCGGACGCTCCTGCGGCCTAAGTTCTCCCCTTTAACTACGCTCTCTTCTCACTATCTCTCATAGCCAATGAGCAAAGCCCCAAATGGCTTTGCTCATTGGCGTCTCTTAATGAAAAGAGGCGAGCCTCTTTTCATTAAATTCTCACTCCACTCTGTGCCTCGCCCCCGCAAGCGGGTGCTTCGACACTCGCTCCGCGCAAAGTGTTTTTTGCCACGCGCATGTCGTGGCAAAAAACGAGCAAGATTTTTTCGCGCTGGCAGCGCGAAACTCTGCGAGGCTTATCCCAGCTAAATCACACATCTGAAAGGAGATCTCTCCCATGGATCTTGCCACGCGGTGGAGCAACCTCTTTGTCGGCATGTCGCCGGCGTCGTTCTTTAACTTTTCCTTTTTGCCGAAATACGGCGTCTACTTTTTGCAGGCGCTCGGCTACACGCTGCTGCTGGCCGTCATCTCGGTCCTGCTGGCGGTCATTCCGGCGCTGCTGCTCGCGTTCATGCGCCTGAGCAAGAATCGATTCGTGCGCGGCGTTTCGGGCGCGTACATCGCGATTTTCCGCTCTACGCCGCTGCTCGTGCAGCTCTCGATCATCTACTTCGGTCTCTTTGGCGCGATCTCCATCCCGCGCCTGTACCTCTTCGGCTTTATCGACATTTCGCGCTTCATCCCCGGCGTCGTGGCTCTCGCGCTCAACAGCTCGGCCTATGTCGCTGAGATCTTCCGCGCAGGCATTCTTGCTGTCGACGCAGGCCAGACTGAGGCTGCGCGCTCGCTGGGTCTCTCCGCCACGCAGGCGATGAAGCTCGTCGTGCTGCCGCAGGCCATCAAGAATGTTCTGCCCGCGCTCGGCAACGAAGTGGTCACCATGGTCAAGGAATCGTCCATCTGCTCCACGCTCGGCATGGTCGAGCTGATGTTCGCCGCGAAGACCGTGGCGACGTCCACTTACATTTCTCTCGCGCCTTACGTGCTGGCGGCGCTGATGTATTTCTGCATCACCTACCCCGCCGGCAAGGCGATCGAAGCGCTCGAAAGGAGGATGCGTCGTGGCGACAAGCACTAATTCTCTCATCCGCGTGACGGACGTCTGCAAGGAGTACAACGGCGGCAGCGTCCACGCGCTCTCCCACTGCAATTTAAGCGTGAAAAAGGGCGAGGTCGTGGCCATCATCGGCCCCTCCGGCAGCGGCAAATCGACGCTGCTGCGCTGCCTGAACCTCCTCGAGCAGCCGACCTCCGGCACCATTTACTTCAAGGACGTCGCCCTCAACGGCAAGAAGGTCAACTTGGACCTCCACCGCCGCGAGATGGGCATGGTCTTCCAGCACTTCAACCTCTTCCCGCATATGACGGTCAAGAAGAACATCACCCTCGCACCCGTCAAGCTGGGCCTCAAATCTCAGGCGGAGGCCGACGAGCAGGCCATGGCGCTGCTTGAGCGCATCGGCCTTGCCGACAAAGCGAATGAGTATCCCGCGATGCTCTCCGGCGGCCAGAAGCAGCGTATCGCCATCGTGCGCGCGCTCGCCATGGCGCCCGAGGTCATGCTCTTCGACGAGCCGACCTCCGCGCTCGACCCTGAGATGGTCGGCGAGGTGCTCGACCTCATGCGCGACCTTGCGAAAGACGGCATGACGATGGTCGTCGTCACGCACGAGATGGGCTTCGCCCGTGAGGTCGCCGACCGCGTCGTCTTCATGTCCGAGGGCGCGATCATCGAAGAGGGCTCCCCCGCTGATCTCTTCGACCACCCGCAGAGCGAAAGACTGCAATCGTTCC
>ERZ836358.2961-NODE-2961-length-11975-cov-9.811074_pt1 | contig 11975 bp, 8 predicted proteins | sample MGYA00519942_ERZ836358 | MGnify/ENA primary metagenome ERZ836358 (study PRJEB31850, sample SAMEA3708798) | human gut metagenome | biome: human gut; feature: human-associated habitat; material: faeces | place: China | collected 2014 ...
GATAACTGAACAGCCCCCTCGCTCCATCTTCCGGGCAAAGCAAAAGCGCCGCAGCAATGTGGCGCTTTTCTATTGCCACAAAGCAGCAAATAGCGGGTTTCCCCACCATAAGCGATAAGTTATATTCCCCACCATCTTAAAGCCACTCATACAATGACAATTTGAAAGTCACTCTGGGTATCCAGTAATACTCCACAAAATGAAAAAGCGCTCACCGTGAAAGGTGGGCGCTTTTCTCTTTCTTAATCAGTACTTATAAAAGGTATATCACACCAGCATGTCGAACAGTCCAATCATCAGAGGCATCGTCATGATGGAAAGCAGCGTACTCAGAACATACAATGCACTTGAGTGTGCCGCATCACGATTGTAGAGTTGCGCCATTGAGGTGACTGTCGCACAAGACGGCGTAATAGCCGATAGATAGACTGTCATTAAAATTGCTTTACCATCTGCAATCCAGTCAGATGCGTGGAACACGCGAAGTAGCAGCAGAACAATGATAGGAACTACAATCAGACGAAGTGCAACGGGCAAATAATTTCGTACTGTGCAAAAGACTTTTTTGAGAGGGACTTCTGCAATAGCCATGCCAGCCAGCAACATTCCCATAGGTCCAATCATGTTTCCCACGCTGCTGAGCGTACTCACAATGAGCGTAGGCAGGGCAATATGTAGCAAGTAAAGAAGCGCACCAGCGACAATCGCAATCAGATTGACATTGGTCAGAATCTTCTTCCATTCGAGTTTTGTGCCTTCTTGCAGGCAGGCACTTGCGTGCGTCCAGAGAAGAATCAGCTGAACAATGACGAAAGCGCAGGAATACACGACATATTCCTCGCCGAGCAAAGCCTGAACCAGAGGGATGACAAGCGCGGCAGCATTGCTGTATATGATATTGACCTGCTCCACGACATCCAATCTGAGTGGCTTCTTAAAGATGGCATTGAGCACCAGAAACACGATATGCATTCCAACCGCTATGCCCATCGAATACAAGAGTCCTGTGCGAATCTGCGGCGCATCATCGATTTGAAATGCGTTGAGAACAACACACGGCATGACCAGATACACGAAAACCACGGACAAAACCTTGCTGTCTGAGGCTTTCAGAAGCCCTGCCTTGACGACTACATAGCCCATCAGAAGAATGATAAACAGCTGAGCTATCTGCTGCATGAGCAATATACTGACTTCCATAATAATCCCTTCCTTCGATTCAGAATAGCGTACTCCTTTCTCTGGAAAGAGTCAATATGCAACATGACGGAAGTTTTTAGAAAAAGGCGAAAATCAATGGCTAGTGGCAAAGACTAAGAGTTAGCCATATGTACTGGATACTATGCACAGTTACAGGATGTTGCATTTATGCAAACGGTAGAACTTGATAGAGGAGTTGTAAAATCTATAAAAATAAATGTAAACGCGATGTTTTCTTTGATATAATATAGTTAAGAAGCTACCCCCTAAAGGGAAGGAGGTCTATTATGAAAAGGAGAGTTAGTACAGCGAAAAGAATCGTTGCTGTAGCTTTAGCTGCTACGGTTGCGGTTTCTTTGACCGGCTGCAAGAAAAGAAAAAACACCAACGATACGACGAGTTCGGATGTGACCACGAGCCAAAGTCAGGCTGCGGTTCCGGAAACACCGGAAGTAACTGCCACACCTGCACCGACGGCTACGCCTGCACCGACCGCCACGCCCGCTGAGAACACTGATAAGAAGGACAGCACCACCAGCGAGCCGACTAAGACGGAGAAGCCGAGTACCGGCACTTCGACTTCCGGCGGGACTGCCAAACCGGCAGCGACAAAAACACCGGCACCTGCTCCGGCAGCTACTCCGGCTCCTACCGCAAAGCCTCAGGTAAAATACACCTTCACGGTTCGCCGTCATGAGGCGACCTGCACCACGCAGGGCTACGATGAACATATCTGCCATGAGTGGGGCGGCATGAACTACAACGACCGCTTTGTTCCGGCAAAGGGACACAGCTGGGATGGCGGTACAGTCACGAAGGCTGCTACTTATACCGAGACCGGTATCAAGACCTTCAAGTGCAAGGAATGCGACGAGACGCGCACCGAGGAAATCCCGTCTCTCGACAAGACCTATCATATTAAGAGCGTTGTTGCTCCGACCTGCACCGCTGAGGGTTATACCATCTATGAGTGCAATGAAGTCCCCAGCCTGACCTACAAGGGCGATTACAAGGCAAAGCTGCCGCACGCCTACGATGCCGGTAAGGTCACTAAGCCTGCTACCATCTACGAGAAGGGTACGAAGACCTTTACCTGCACTTCCTGCGGTGCTACATACACGGAAGATATCCCGGTAGTCGAAAAGACCTGGCATAAGGGCAATACGGTAGCGCCTACCTGCACAGAGAAGGGCTATACCATCTACATCTGCGACCAGGATTCCGCTCTGACCGAAAAACGCGATTATACGAATGCACTGGGCCATGCTTGGGACGCTGGTACAGTCACAACGGCAGCGACCTGCACGAACGCTGGTGTTAAGACCTATACCTGCACCCGTAATGGCTGCAATGAGACTAAGACCGAGGAAATCCAAGCACTGGGTCATAAGTGGGATGACGGCACTGTCACTAAGGCCGCTACCTGTGAGGCTCCCGGTGTAAAGACCTTCAAGTGCCAGAATACCGGCTGCACAGAGACCAAGACCGAAGAAATCGCGGCTCTGGGGCACAAGTGGGATGATGGCACTGTCACCAAGGCTCCTACCTGCACTGAGGACGGCGTCAAGACTTTCACCTGCCTGAACGATGCAACCCATACCTATACGGAAGTTGTTCCTGCGACGGGACATGCTTGGGACGATGGTGTTGTTACCAAGGAAGCAACTTACGAAGAAGATGGCGAGCGCACCTACACGTGCCAGAATGACAAGACCCATGTGCATAAAGAAGTAATTCCTGCATTGGGCTATACCTTCACGGAAACTGTGGTCGCTCCTACATGCACAGAGGACGGTTACACGCTGCATACCTGCAATGAGAATCCCGCAAAGACCTATCAGGATACGCCTGTTGCTGCGCTGGGCCATCAGTATAAGGAAGTCACTACTCCCGCTACCTGTGGCACTCCTGGCAGCGTAGACAATGTTTGTGAGCGCTGCAACGACAAGCAGCATGTGAAAGAGCTGCCTATCACTGGTGAACATCAGTGGGATGAGGGCGTCGTCACCAAGGAGCCTACAGCCACCGAAACTGGCATCAAAACCTTCACCTGCAATGTTTGCCAAGCAAAAAAGACCGAAGACATCCCCAAGGTGCATACCCACGATTACACGCGCCTTGGCGAAATCATCGAGGGACCTTATTGCGAAACTGAAGGCAAGCGTTGGATGTACTGCAGCTACGAGGGGTGCAACGAAAGAGTGTTGATGCCTGTGCCCGCTATCGGCTACCATGATTGGGACACCGAGCACACCGAATGCCTGAAAAAGGCCACCTGCACCGAGAAGGGCACCATGCGGATGCACTGCAAGCGCGATGCTTCCCATACCATGACCTACGACTACGGCGGTACTGGTCACATCTGGGACGAGGGTGTCATCACTACCCCGCCTACTTATGACGAGTACGGTGAAAAGACCCTGCGTTGCAAGAACTGTAATGCGACCAAGACTGAAAAGGTCCTGCCCACCAAGTACACATTCACCGTTACCGTTGTCCCGCCAACTTGCACCGAGGACGGCTACACGATGCACAAGTGCAATCAGGATGACAGCTTCTCTTACAAGGACAACATTGTACACTCCACCGGTCATCGTGCCGCGAAGCGTGTTATCGAGCCCACTTGTAAGGAAGAGGGTCGCACCGAAATATACTGCATCGCCTGCGGTGAAGTGAGCAGCACTTTCGATGTCACGCCCCAAAAAGACCATACTTGGGATAACGGTGTCGTTACTACTGAACCCACGGCTCAAAAAGATGGCGTCAAGACCTACACCTGCACGGTTTGCAATGAAACGAAGACTGAGACCATCCCACGTCTGAACGGCAGCGGCAAGTAATCTGCACGCTTACAAAAGGCACAAGAAACACAAAGAGGAGCGTCTGCTTTGGCGGACGCTCCTTTTGCTTTGACTGAAAAACTGCATAAGTGCTCTAGAAAATCTTTTTGACATTGTTTGTCGCACTTGGTAGAATGATGACAGAAAAGAAAGAATGCAAATCCTATGGGGAGGTTTCGGGTATGCTGCAGATTGCAATTATCGAAGACGAAGCAGATTTGGCTCAGCAGACAAAGGATAATGTTGTTCGCTATCTTAATGAGCATGGACTCGAAGGCAATATCGCGGTGTTTAACGATGGCATGAATATTGCTGAGAACTACAAACCCATATGGGATATTCTGCTGTTGGATATTGAAATGCCGCTACTAGACGGTATGAGTGCTGCTCAGAAAATCAGAGAACAGGATGCGACTGTCGTTATGATTTTTATTACCAGAATGGCAAAGTATGCCATTAAGGGTTATGAAGTCGATGCACTGGATTTTATTCTAAAGCCAATCACCTATGCGCAGCTTTCTATGAAACTGCCTCGCGCCATTGAACGAGCCTCTCAAAGGCAGAAACATCATCTTTTTGTTACGGTAAATGGAGAAAAGCAGCGAATTGAGAGTTCGGCAATCTACTACATTGAGGTGCGGGGGCATTGGCTGTATCTGCATATGCATAATCAAACCCTGGAGGTTTCCGGTAGTTTGCAAGAAATTGAAGACCGCCTTAAAGACCAGCAGTTTTCGAGATGCAGCAACAGCTACTTGGTAAATCTTCGACATGTGGATGCTGTAAAAAAAGACTCTATTGTTGTTGGCGCGAACACACTTCCCCTTAGTCGAGGTCGAAGAAATACATTTCTCAGCGACCTGGCAAATTCTGTGACGGGAGGAAATATGAAGTGAATTCGCTGCAAGATATCTTCAAAATTTTGCATCAACCGGTTCAGTTATTGATTGCAGCACTCATGTTTGCTTACAAAGAACCAAAAAGAAAGTTTTGGCTGATTCGTGCTGTACTGGCAGCAATCTTAGGATTTTTGGTTTTGAAGCTTTGCATTACCGCATCACCAGAAATCCTTTTGAATAGCTTTTTGACTTCTTTGGTATGGAGCATAGGCAGTTTTCTTATCCTGCTTTCTATAGAATACTCGATGTTTGATGTAAAACTCAAAATGGCTGCTTATTTCACTACATTGGCTTACCTTACTCAGCATGTCGCTTTTTGTGCGTGGGATGCTATTCAGCCCGGAGCAGGTTATAATGAACCTCATTACTGCTCCCTCAAAGACATAGTAGTAGATACCTTCATTCCCTTTGCTGTATTTGCATTGGTATATGCCGTGATATATCTCTTGATTGCACGACCTATGGTTAAACATGGGTATGCTTCGGTGAGCGTCGGGTATTCTTTTACGACAATGATAGCGGTCCTACTGATATCTATTGTGTTTAGTTCGGTTGTTCAGACCAGCTTTCAGCACCAGAATTACCTGTATCGGTGCTGCAGGATATATTCGATGATATGCTGTGTTCTGATATTGTGGCAGCAGGTGAGTTTCCAAAACAAATTGGCGCAGCAAGAGGAGTTATCCCTTCAAAAGCAGTTGTGGATGCGCCATCAAGCGCAATATGAACGAGCATCGGATAGTGTGAAACTTATCAATCATAAATGCCATGCACTGAAATGCCAGCTGTCAGAGTTGAAGAAGATTGTGGCACAAACAGGTAATGCACCGGAAAATACAGTTCTTCAAGAAATCGAAAACTCAGTATCGGTATATGACTCTATCATTGAGACAGGAAACGAAATTTTGGACACGATACTGACCGAAAAGAGCCTGTTGTGCGCTGCAAATGATATTACCTTTACCTGTGTTGCCGATGGAAAGGCAGTTGGTTTTTTAGAGGCGGTTGACCTGTTTTCAATGATAGGAAACGCCCTGGACAATGCAGAGGAAGCCGTTCGTAAGCTTGAGGACCACGACAAGCGTGCGATTTCCGTAAGCATCTTCTCGAGACATGGCATTGCCATCCTTCAAGTGGAGAACTTCTACGAGGGAGATTTGCGCTTTGTTGACGGCCTGCCCGTTACGACAAAAGGAGACCCGAACTATCATGGGTTTGGTTTAAAGAGCATCCGGAGTACAGCGGAGAAATATGGCGGTACGGTTTCCGTCCAAGCGGAGGACGGGCTGTTCCTGCTTCGTGTGGCACTGCCTGTTGAAACTGAATAAGCAATACCTGATTGCCGGGGAAACCCCGGCAATTTTCTTTTTTGTGCAGAGTAGGAACAAAAAACGACCACTTAGGAAATACGACCTCCTTTTTTTACAGTTTCAGGTATAATGCAGACAAATGACCGAGTCCGGTCAATCAGAAGGAGGAATTCAAATGTCAAACACTGCCCCTGCAAAACAAGTACGCAAGCCGAAGAAATTGCCATTTGTCATAATGTGCATTCTGAGTGCTATTGTTGCGGTACTGAATGTACTGCTTTGTGTGCTTGTTCCGAAATACTACACAACCATCAATAGTTTCCTATACAAGGGACCGGATGCGGATGAGGTGGCTGCTTTCCGTCAGGCTTCTGCGGATATGACGCAGAAGGTCGAAAGCGAAGGTATTGTCATGCTGGAAAATAAGAACCAGACTTTGCCTCTCGCTTCCGGAAGCAAAATCAATCTCTTTGGTTATGGCTCTCGTGACACTGTCTATGGCGGCTCCGGTTCCGGTTCCGGTGACAGCAGCAATAACATTACCTTGGAGCAGGGCTTGACTAACGCTGGATTCTCGGTCAATCCAGAACTGGTTTCTTTCTATAACGACCATTTTGTTGAGCGTATCGGTGTCGGTTTCACCGGCAACAACTTTGATATTAACGAGCCTGCTGTCAATGAATACTCTGACGAGATGATTGCAAATGCAAAGGCTTATTCGGATGTGGCCGTGTTTGTAGTGTCTCGTCTCGGCGGTGAAGGTGCAGACCTTCCCATGGATATGGACCCGAATGCAACAACGCATATTGTTGCTTCCGGTAAGGACATTGAGCAGGTTGTAAAAGGCGGTGACGCCGGTAAGCACTACCTGGAACTGCAGAGTGTTGAGCAGCAGGTTCTGGATATGCTGAAGGAGAACTTCGGCACGGTAGTTGTTCTGGTCAACTCCACAAATGCCATGGAACTCGGTCTCCTCGAGGACGAGGGCGTGGATGCGGCACTCTGGATTGGATGCCTGGGTTCTACCGGTGCAAATGCTGTCGGTGAAGTATTAAGCGGCGCAGTGAATCCTTCCGGTCACACTACCGATACATTCGCCTATGCGGTTGAGAGCGCTCCCAGCTATTATAGCATTGGCGCTTATAACTATACAAACTGTGAGTGGGTAAACACCAACCCCATCGGCGGCGGTGCTGCTCCGGACTCCTACCATTATGTCGATTATATCGAGGGTATCTATGTAGGCTATCGATACTATGAAACAGCCGCTGAGGATGGATTCATTGACTACGACGCCACGGTTCAGTATCCTTTCGGCTACGGTCTTTCTTATACGGACTTTGAAGAAAGCATCTCTGATTTCTCGTTTGACGGCAACAATGTGACCATGACGGTCAATGTGAAGAATAACGGCTCTGTTGCCGGTAAAGATGTAGTAGAGGTCTACTACTCTGCACCGTATACTGAGGGCGGAATCGAGAAGAGTTCTGTCGTTCTCGGAGCCTTTGGCAAGACTGGAATGATTGAACCCGGTCAGAACGAATCTGTGACTTTGACTTTCACTGCTGAGGATATGGCGTCTTACGACTATACCGGCGTGAAAGCAAAGGGCGGTGCCTATGTTCTCGAAGCGGGCGAATATACTATCAGCCTGCGCAGCGACAGTCACACGGTCATTGATTCTCGGACTCTTACCATCGACAAGGATAGAATCTACAACGACTCTAACGATGGCGCCCGCTCTACTGACGATGTCGCAGCAACCAATCAGTTTGACTATGCTTCTTTTGGCGAATGCACAAGCTATGTGAGCCGTGCCGATTGGGAGGGAACTTTCCCCAAAGAGCGAGCCGCTGCGAGCCGTGAAGCCGGTGCTGCCGCTCTGGACGCAATCAACAATAAATCCAACGGTCTTGTTGACACAGCCGAAGACATTGCCGTTGTAAATCATGACCTGAAGATTGAAGATATGAAGGGTCTTGCTTATGATGACCCGAAATGGAATGATTTCCTGGAGCAGATTCCGGTCAGTGAGATGGTTAATCTGGTTTCCAACGGCGGCTGGGCAACACAGGAAGTTCCGTCTGTAGGCAAACTGGGCTATACTGAAGTTGACGGTCCCAACGGTGTCAACAACATTATGGCAGGCTCTACCGGCAATCAATTCTGCGCACAGTCCGTTCTGGCATGCAGCTGGAATACTGAGCTGGCATACGATATGGGCGAAACCTTCGCGCAAGAAGCGGCAGCTATGAAAATCGCTGCTCTGTATGCCCCGGCTATGAACATTCATCGCAGCCCGTTCAGCGGCCGTAACTACGAGTATTATTCTGAGGATGGTCTGCACTCCGGTAAAATGGCTGCTGCTGAAACGCAGGGTATTCAGTCTCAGGGTGTTACGACCTACTGCAAGCACTTTGCTGTCAATGACCAGGAGAGCAACCGCGATTCCGGTGGTCTACTGACTTGGGTGAATGAGCAGGCAATGCGTGAAATCTATATCAAGCCCTTTGAGATTGCCGTTAAGGAAGGCGGCACACGCGGAATCATGTCCTCCTTCAACCGTATCGGTGAAATCTGTGCTGCTGAAAATGCTGATTTGCTCACTACTGTCCTGCGCAACGAATGGGGCTTCCGTGGCACTGTCATTACCGACTGCATCCTTCAGCTGTCCTATATCAACATCGACCGTGCAATCGCAGCAGGCAATGACTTGATTCTGTCTTTGATGAATATTCAGGCTCCGAGTGAGGCAGTCACCAATTCTCCTGCCGGTCATCAGGTCCTTCGCACTGCTACGCATAATATCCTTTATGCCTCTGCTAATAGCATTGGTCAGGAAGTCAGCGTTATCCCGGTTCCGTACTGGCTGTATATCACGGTTGCGGTTGTCGATACTGGCCTCATCGCACTGTGCGTGTTTTACTTTGTCCGCCGCCGCAAGAATGTTAAGCGTTGGAAAGAGCAGAATTCTGTGCAGGCTTAATATGGAGGAGCAGAATGGAGTTTTGGAATCGATTTGCAGCCAAACACCCTGAAACCGCAAAATGGGTACGAGAAGGCGGACTGTTTGTCATCGTATCGAATCTCATTACTGTTTTCAAGTATCTGCTCTTGCAGTTCTTGCCGAAAGCATTTGCAAGTTTGCCGGTAGTTGATTTCGGCTGGCGGGTATTCCTGTTACGCTGTTTGGAGAAACCTTTCAGTGGAATATTCTTGGCTACGATGCAGCCCACGGTGGTTTACCGTATTTCTGTGCATACATGATTGCTATGGTCATTGGTGAGTGCATCAACTTCCCGATTCAGCGAAATTTCGTGTTCCGAAGCAAAGGAAATCTGGGGAAGCAGATTGCGGGATATGTGGTCGCATTCTGCATCATTACCTGCATTGTCAACTCAATCAACTGCGTGTGGGTCGCTGTTGCAGGTCTGGTTGTTCCTGATTTCATCTACAACATTGGCACGACCGTGCTAAACGGCGGCGTATCTATGGTCATCTTCTTCTTCGTGAATAAAATGCTGTTTCCGGCCGCAAAAGATTAAGCATGGACAGCAAAAGGCGCCATGAAAAAATTCATTTTCTGACATTCTCTTCATTAGCGTTTTTCCTCAGAAAAGGCCGCTGTGCATTATGTATGGCGGCTTTTTCATTGCACAAAAAGAAAAGCAGCACTCAGTTTTTGAGCGCTGCAAATCATTCAATCTTTAGTTTTTTGTGTCGAAGCGGTTCAACACTAGAAGATTGGTAGATTTTTTAGAATAGCTTGTCGCTACCATGAATCGCACGATGCGGTACAATAAATCTTTAGAGTATTCCCTGCTTGTGATGGGTTACAAGATGGAGCACTGCTTTCTCCGCAATAATCTCGTTTGAAAACAACGACTAAAAAAAGCACAAATAAAAGAAATCTTTTTTACTTGTCAATCTGCTGTAAATTATCGACTGAATTTGTGCAAAGCTAACAAAGTGAAAAAGAGAGCTGTTCTTGTCTTGACACTCCACAAGGAATATGGTATTGTAATCATGCACAGAATAAGTCGCTATTCAAGTGCCTGATTTGTTTGTGCCTTACAAAAAAGAAAAATGTACGTGAGCAGCGTCGTTGGATTGTTACCGTTTGGCGGGCTAGACCAACTCTGCATAGCACAAGCCGAAAGCGTGTTTCAGCCTTCGGTATGTTTGCTGTGTCAAGGGTGGTCTTTTTTTATTGCCTTTTTCAACCCCAAGGAGGAGAAACAATGCAATATACCGTCAAAAAGCCAATCAACAACAATATTTTGCGCGTGGTGGATTCCACGGGCTGTGAGTTGATCGTCACCGGGCGTGGTCTGGGCTTTGGTGTTAAGCCGGGCTATAAAATCGAGGCTGAAACCGTGGAGTGCAGCTACCGCATGACCAGCCCTGCCGTGCAGCAAAAGTTGGTGGAACTTCTGGAACGGATTCCGTATGAGCATCTGCTGCTCACCGATGAGCTGGTAGAAACCATCCGGCAGCGGCTGAAATACCCACTGAACGAAAGCCTGCTCATCATGCTGGCCGACCACATCAGCTTTGCCATTCAGCGCAGCGAACAGGGAATTCGCTTTTCTAACCCGCTGATGACTTCCATTCGGGAATTCTACCCGGAAGAGTATCACCTTGGCATGGAGTGCCTTGCCACTATCCGCCAGCGTTTCCATGCAGACCTTTCGGACGACGAGGGCGGCTTCATTGCGCTGCACATCGTCAACGCAGAGCTCAACACCACCATGAGCGTGGTGAACGATGTCACCCGCTTTGTGGATGGTTGCGTGCAGGTAGTAGAATGCTTTTACAACTTTCATTTTGACCGGGATACACTGGATTTCAGCCGCTTTACAGTGCATTTGCGCTTTTTTGCACAGCGCGTATTTCAAGGAAAACAGGAGCAGGAAAACGATACCCATGACGAAGTGTTCCGCGCTCTGATCGCCCGCAATTGCAGTGAACACTACAAATGCGCCTGCTGCATTGCGGAGTATGTGCGCAATACCTGGCACAAGGAGCTTTCGGACGAGGAACTGGTGTTCCTTACTATCCATCTGAAACGGATTTGGATGGGAAAGTAAACTTTTTGTTTCGCCTTTGATTCTCCACAGGTATTTCCTGTGTAGATATATGCTGGTTACGAACTTAAGAAAAAGGAGAATTGAAGATGAAAGACAAGATCTTTGGCGTACTGCAACGCGTGGGACGCAGCTTTATGCTGCCCATTGCACTGCTGCCTGTGGCGGGTCTGCTGCTGGGCATCGGCAGCTCGTTCACCAACGAAACGATGCTGGCGGCTTATGGCCTGAACAGCGTCATCCATCCGGGCACCCTCATTTATACCATTCTGGACGTGATGAGCCAGACCGGCAATGCGGTGTTCAACAATCTGGCGCTGCTGTTTGCCATGGGTGTAGCCATCGGCATGGCTCGCAAGGAAAAAGAGGTCGCGGCACTGTCCGGTGCAGTGGCCTATATCATTATGAATACAGCCATTCAGGCCATGATCAATGCGGCGGGCGGCGTAGAAGCTATGCCTGCCAACTCCACCACCACCATGCTGGGCATCACAACGCTGCAAATGGGTGTGTTCGGCGGCATCGTGGTCGGTCTGGGCGTGGCTGCGCTGCACAACAAATTCTATAAGATCGAGCTGCCGCAAGTGCTGGCCTTCTTTGGCGGCACACGCTTTGTGCCCATCGTCAGTTCTATTGTGT
>ERZ836358.2971-NODE-2971-length-11933-cov-2.848291_pt1 | contig 11933 bp, 10 predicted proteins | sample MGYA00519942_ERZ836358 | MGnify/ENA primary metagenome ERZ836358 (study PRJEB31850, sample SAMEA3708798) | human gut metagenome | biome: human gut; feature: human-associated habitat; material: faeces | place: China | collected 2014 ...
TTTTAGTTGTTAATAAAATTGATGATAATCAATTTAGAGATTATATATATGAATTTTATGCATTAGGTGTTGGTGATCCTATTCCTGTTTCTGGTTCACATGGGATTGGAATTGGAGATTTATTAGATCAAATTATTAATCAATTAGATTTACAAGATGAAGAAACTAATGAAGATGAAATCAGTTTTTCAATTATTGGAAGACCAAATGTTGGCAAATCATCTCTTACAAATGCTATTTTAGGGGAAGAACGTGTTATTGTTTCTAATATTGAAGGAACAACACGTGATGCCATTGATACACCTTTTGTGAAAGATGGACAAAAATATCGTGTTGTAGATACAGCGGGAATGAGAAAAAAAGGTAAAGTTTATGAAAATATTGAAAAATATTCAATTTTAAGAGCTTTGACATCAATTGAAAAAAGTGATGTTATTCTTGTTGTCATTGATGGTGAAACAGGAATTAGAGAACAAGATAAGCATGTTGCTGGATATGCCCATGAAGCAGGTAAAGGCGTTGTCATTGTTTATAATAAATGGGACCTAGTTGATAAAGATGAAAAAACAATGCAAAAGAAACAAAAAGAAATCTATGAACAATTTAAATATTTAGATTATGCACGTATTGTTTTTACTTCAGCTAAAACAGGTCAAAGAGTGGATCAAATTTTCCCATTAATTCAAGAATCTTATGAAAATTCAAGAAAACGAGTGCAAACGAGCGTTTTAAATGATGTTTTAGTGGATGCACAATTAATGAATCCAACAACGACATTTAATGGTGGAAGATTAAAAATCTTCTATGCTAATCAAGTGGCGGTTTGCCCACCGACATTTGTTTTATTTTCAAATGATCCACAATATTTACACTTTAGTTATAAACGTTACTTAGAAAATAGATTAAGAGAAGCATTTGGGTTTGAAGGAACACCAATTCATATCATTTGTAGAAAAAGAGACTAAGTCTCTTTTTTTAACATTTATTTATTTTTTTCATAGTATATAGTGGTGATATTATGAAAGATAAAGATTTACTTGTAGATCGCGTATCTAAAAAAACAAATGTGAAAAAAGAAGATATTTTTAAATTAGCAAACGATTTACAAAAGAAAGATTTGAATAATGAAAAAGATATGAGAGATTTTATTCAAACGGTTGCAAAAGTAACAAATCAATCTTTAGATCAAAGAAAGATTGATAAATTGATTAAAATTATGCAAAATAAAGATGTTTTAAATGATGTTGAAAAAATGATTTAAAATAGTGTTGATTTAGTTAAAGTTTTTGTTATAATGGAGAAGAACTTCATTAAAAAGTGAAAAATGTTGTTTTAGGCCATTTTTAGATTGACTTATGATGTGAGTTTCTATATAATAGATTTTGCGGTTATGGAAAGGTGATTAATATGAAGTATAGTTTGCAGTGGATTATTAAACACAAAGGAACATTTGATTTTGAAGAAGAAATAACTTTTCCATGTGAAATGTTTGAAAAGTATGCCCATATTAACGGCCTTAAAGACGTCATCGTCTCAGGTACCGGGAATCTTGATACAAGAGATAAACGATTATATGTTGATTTAAATATTAAGGGAACAATGATTCTTCCGTGTGCGTTAACGTTGGAAGATGTTGATTATCCATTTGATATCGATTCGACGGAAGTATTTTCATTTGAAAAGCCTGATCCGCTTGAAGACGTTCATGAAGCAAAGAAAGATGTTGTTGATTTTACGCCTGTCGTATTTTCAAATATCATGTTAGAAGTGCCTATGAGGGTCGTAAAAGATGATGCTAACATCAAGGAATCAGGTAAGGGTTGGAAGATACTCGATGGTCAAGAGGATAATGATGAAGAATACATTGATCCAAGGTTAGCAAAATTGAAAGATTATTTTAAACAATAGGAGGATATAAAGATGGCAGTACCATTTAGAAGAGTTTCTAGTACAAGAAGAAATAAAAGAAGAACACATGATAAATTATCTGCACCAACTTTAGTTGTATGTCCAGAATGTGGAGAATACAAAATGTCTCATAGAGTTTGTAAACATTGTGGAACTTACAAAGGTGTAAAAGTAAAATAAGAAGATCACCCCAAAGGGTGATTTTTTTTTACCTTTTTTAGTTCACAAGAAATGTGAACTTCCATATTTTATTCACATCTATTTATTGAACAAGTGATTTAAAAAGTATATAATGGTGGTATAAAGTGGTAAAAGTGAATATAAAAGTGGTAAAAAGTGGGTGATAGTGATGTTCATGGGTGAATTTAAGCATTCGATTGATGCAAAAGGACGTTTGACGATTCCATCTAAAATTAGGAATCAATGTCAAGGTTCTGTTTATGTTGCCCGTGGATTTGATGGATGCCTTGCTTTTTATACAAAAGAAGAATGGGATCCGTTTTGTGCGAAACTCCTTTCTTTACCTTCTAATAAAAAAGAAGTTCGAAAAGCAATTCGTTTTACCATTTCAAGTGCATGTGAGTGCGAATTTGATAAATTAGGAAGAATTAACATTCCTACAAATTTACGCACTTTAGCACACTTAGAAAAAGAATGTGTCATTATTGGGGCAGGAAACCATGGTGAAATATGGTCACAAGAAAAATGGAATCAATACTATAATGACAATCAGGATAGTTATGATGATATTTTAGAATCTTTAGATGATTTTAGTTTATAGGAGGATTTTGAATGTTCAACCATGTTACAGTTTTATTAAATGAAGCAGTTGAAGGATTGAATGTCAAACCAGATGGTATCTATGTAGACTGTACACTTGGAGGAGCTGGTCATTCAAGTTTGATTTTAAAACAGTTAACAACCGGCCATTTATATTGTTTTGATCAAGATATTCATGCGATTGAAGCTGCAAGAGAAAGGTTGGAGAAAATTGGTAATCAATTTACAATTATCCAATCCAATTTTAAGAATTTAAAAAGTGAACTCCATCTTCGTGGTGTAGAACATGTAGATGGAATTTTATTTGATTTGGGTGTTTCATCACCTCAATTTGATGATGGGGCTCGAGGTTTTAGTTATAACTATGATGCTCGATTAGATATGAGAATGAATCAAGAGGCATCTTTGGATGCACATTATATTGTTAATCATTATAGTTATGAACAACTTGTAGAAATTTTATATAAATATGCGGATGAAAAATTTGCAAAACAGATTGCTCGAAAAATTGAAAAGGAAAGAGAAATACATCCTATTGATACAACTTTTCAACTTGTAGATATTATTAAAGAAGCAATTCCTGCTTATGCTAGAAGAAAAGGTGGACATCCAGCAAAACGTACTTTTCAAGCACTTCGAATTGCGGTTAATGATGAATTAAATGTTTTTGATATTGCTTTAAAAGATGCATTGGATCTTTTAAATTTAAATGGAAGAATCTCGGTTATTACTTTCCATAGTTTAGAAGATAAAATATGCAAATATACATTTAATGAAGTTTCAAAATTAAAAGATGTTCCTAAAGGATTACCAGTTATTCCTTTAGAAATGCAACCTAAATTTAAATTGGTTAATAGAAAACCGATTATAGCATCGAATGATGAATTGACTCATAATCATCGTGCACATTCAGCTAAATTGAGAGTTATAGAGAGGGTTATTTTATGAAAAAGAGAAAGACAGGATTTGAATCTTTTGCACAAGTGTTTTTAATTGTAACAATTGTTGTTTTTGTTTTTGGAATTATTATGGTTAAATCAGTTGAATCTTCATATAATAGAACCATTCAAAAATTACAAAATGAAATAGACACACTTGAATCAGATATAGATAGTTTACAAATGCAAAAACAAGAATTAGTTTCATTCAATCGTGTTGCTGAAGTTGCAACTTCTAAAGGATATACTTATCAAAATGATGCAACAGCATCAACAACAGGAGCTCAGCAATAATGAAGAAATACAAAAGTGCAAAGATAACGGGTATTATTTTTGCAGTTCTTATTTTTTCATTGGTAGTTAATATTTTATACTTGGGGGCAACGGGAAAACACTTGATCAGTGGAGAGAACATTGCCTCTTTTGCGAAAAATAGAAGTAAGAAAGAAGTTGTTGAATATGCTCAAAGAGGGCAAATTTATACAAGTGACCATGAAAATGTAGCTATTAATGTTAAAAAGTATAAAATTATTTTGGTGCTTTCATCTCAAAGAACAGGCTATGGTAAAAAGCTTGCTTATGTTAAAGATGTTAATAAAACAGCTAGTCAACTAGGTCCTATTTTAGGAATAGATGTCAATGAATTAACATCTAAATTACAAACAGCAAAGGATGAAGGACGTTATCAAATTGAACTTGGGACAAAAGGAAATAATTTATCAGCGTCAGTAAAAAAACAAATAGAAGATTGTAATCTTACGGGAATAGAGTTTGTAGAGTCTAATTCGAGATATTATCCATTGGGTGATTTTTGTAGCTATGTTGTAGGGTATGCAAAAAGTTATAATGATCAAAGTGTTAAGAAAATGGTTGGAGAAATGGGACTTGAACTTTCTTATGATAAACAATTAAAAGGTAAAAATGGTTATAAGGTTTATCAAACAGATGCTAATGGATATGCTTTAGTAGATGGAACTTTAAGAGAGAAAGATCCAACCAATGGAAATGATCTTTATTTAACGATTGATAGTGGTCTTCAAAGAAATTTAGATTATTTGATGTCTAATGCTTATAGTGAAAGTGGTGCTGAAGTTGTGACTGCTGGAGTGATGGAAATTAAAACAGGAAAGATTCTAGCAATGTCAACCTATCCATCTTTTAATCCTAATGAAAGAAATATATCAACATTCAATAATTATTTTTTAGAAGGAACAATTGAATGTGGATCTGTTTTTAAACCATTTATTTATGCTGATTCTATTGAAGAAGGTAAATATGATCATAGTGCTTATTATAATTCAGGAAGTTATAATGTTTATTATGGAAATAAATTAGTTGCCACAATTAAAGATCATAATGGTGGTCAAGGTTGGGGTACAATTACTTATGATCAAGGATTGTATCATTCAAGTAACGTAGCTATTTGTAATTTATTGGATCAAGGTTATGTTACAAAAGATGTTTTAACAGAGAAATTAAATGATTTAGGCTTTTTCCAAGGTGATACAGTGGATGGACTTACATGTTCATCATCAATCAATGCTTATACAAGAAAAAATGCTGGAAGACTTGAATATTTAACGACAGGATTTGGTCAAGGTTCTACGGTCACTCCTTATCAACTTTTAAAAGCATATAGTGTTTTTGGAAATGATGGGAAAACGGTTCAACCACATATTGTAGATAAAGTTGTCAATCCTAAAACAAATAAAGTTGTCTATCAAGCAACACCGAAATATTCAAAACAAATCTTTTCAACAAATACAATCAGTCAAGTAAAAGATTTAATGTTAGGTGTTATTGAAGATGAACAAGGGACAGGGAAGACTTATCGTTTAGATAATGATGTTCGTATGATTGGTAAAACAGGGACAGGACAAGTTGTTGAAAATGGTGGTTATAGTACAACTTTATATATGCATTCATTTGTAGGGATTGCTCCTTATGATGATCCTCAAGTCGTGATGTTTTTAACTTTTAAATCAGGAGATTCATATGCTCAATATATGCCAAATATTGTTAAACAAACAATGAATGAAGCACTTCAAGTAGTAAATCGCTATAATGCTAAAGATACGACAGCAGTTGATCAAAGCTATACTTTAGATTCCTATACAAATCAATCTGTTAATTATGTAAAATCTAAATTAGAATCAAAATCATTAAGTGTTCAAATTATCGGTAATGGAAGTTCTGTTATTGAACAATATCCACTTGCTAAAAGCAAAGTGACAAGTGGTGATAAAGTATTTATCAAAACAGAAGGAAAAGATATAACACTTCCTAATTTAATAGGATGGTCTAAAAAAGAAGTACAAACTTATGCTTCACTTGCTGGTATTCAATTAACGATTGATGGCACAAGTGGACATGTAACTGCTCAAAGTGTTGGCGAGAATACAGTTGTTCATAGCGGTGATAGTTTAACTGTAGTAATATCTTAAAAGAGGAATGATTCCTCTTTTTTTTCATAGTTTATAATGGTGAGATTTATGTTGTTTCAACAATCTGTTAATAAGATCAAAATCATTAAAATATGTATTTATCTCATTGTTTTAGCGCTTATTTTTAAAGTGGGGTATATTCAAATCATTGATCGTAAAAATATTTATGATAAAGCATTAGAGTCTTGGCAAAGGTCTTTTCCTGTACAAGCTAATAGAGGGAAAATATATGATCGAAGTGGAAATGTACTGGCAACAGATCTTACAACGGCTTCTTTGGTTGTTGTACCGAGTCAAATAAAGGATCAAGCAACAACAGCTTTAGAATTAAGTAAAATTTTAAATGTAGATGTCAATGTTTTGAAAGAAAAATTAAATAAAAATGTGTCGATTCAAAGAATTTCTCCAGAAGGAAGACAACTTGATAATCAAGTTGCAAGTAAAATACAAAGATTGCATTTATCAGGTGTTTATTTGATTAAAGATACAAAAAGATATTATCCGGGAAATAATTATTTAAGTCATTGTTTAGGCTTTGTTGGAATTGATAATCAAGGATTATTAGGATTGGAGTTAGAATATGATTCGTTTTTAAAAGGAAAAAACGGTTCGATTGATTATTATATGGATGCTAAAAGTCATAATTTAAAAATGTATCCAAGTCATTATACGTATAGTCAAAGTGGAATGAATATCACTTTGACCATAGATAAAAGAATTCAAGATGTCCTTGAAAGAGAATTATCAAATGCTTATGATACGTATCATCCAGATGGTATTTGGGCACTAGCGATGAATCCTAAAAATGGAGAGATTTTAGGAATCGCCAGTTATCCTAACTTTAATCCTAATGATTATCAAAATGAGGATAAAGATATTTATAATCAAAATATTCCAATTTGGAAAACTTATGAACCAGGATCAACCTTTAAAATCATAACTTTTTCAAGTGCTTTAAATGAAAATTTATTTGATATGGATAAAGATACTTATTATGATAAAGGGTATGAATATGTTTCAGGAGCTCGCATTAAATCATGGAAAAAAGGAGGGCATGGACTACAGACTTTTAGAGAAGTTTTACAAAATTCATCCAATCCAGGATTTGTAGAAATTGGTAGGAGATTAGGAAAAAAAAGATTGTATCAATATGTTCAAAATTTTGGCTTAACTGAAAAAACGGGAATTGATTTACCTGGAGAATCATGTGGGATTATGTTTGATTATAAAAACTTTCATGAACTTGAACAAGCGACCGTTGCTTTTGGACAAGGCATATCTGTAACGCCCTTACAATTGGTAACTGCTATTTGTGCTTGTGTCAATGGTGGCTATTTGTTACAACCGCATATTTTAAAAGAAATCAGTAACAGTTCAAATAATGAAATTGTTGAACAAGTTAAAAAGAAAGTAAAAAGACAGGTTATTAAAGAAGAAACATCTAAAAAAGTAAGAGATGCGCTAGAAAGTGTCGTGACTGATGGTGGAGGTAGAAATGCTTATATAAACGGTTATCGTATTGGTGGTAAAACAGGAACGGCGCAAAAGGCGGTTAATGGAAGCTATGTTGGAAGTGGTTATATTCTCTCTTTTGTTGGCGTTGTTCCTATTGATGATCCACAAATTGTTTTGTATGTGGCAATGGATAATCCTAAAAACTGTATTCAATATGGTGGAACAACAGTTGCTCCTATCGCTAGAAAGATGTTTGTTGATATTTTACCTACTTTAAATGTCAAAAAAGTAAAATCTCAAAGACAAAAATCATATTCTATAATGGATAAAAGAACAATCAAAGTAGAAAATTATATAGGTAAAAAAAGAAGTGAAGTTCAAAATATTTCTTTACGCTTTACTTTTGTTGGTAAAGGAAATAAGGTCATTGATCAATTGCCAAGAAAAGGTGAGTATGTTGAAGAAGGAGATACGATTGTTATTATGTTAGGGGAATAATATGTTTTGAGATTTGTAGATTCATATCATGATATGGGATATAATTTAAATATAAAATAACAAGTGTAAAGGAATTTAGGTGATAGTAATGAATTATGATAAATTTTCAAAAATAAATATAAGTGGATATGAAAATGAAGCTTGTACAGTTAAAATAGAAATAAAAAACATTTAGAAAATCTAGGACAAGAAGAAAATTATTGTTTAACTGTAGATTGTTATCCTAGTGTCGATGACGAAATCTTTGATTTAATTAAAGAAATTTATAAACCTGATTTCGTGATTAAAAGTGAAGATGTATTTTATGAAAAAGATGAGCTTAATAAAATGATGAAGCCTTTTTTAACAGAGAATCGTGTAAGAGGAGTCATGTATTATGGAAAGATGGATGATTTTATTGATGATATAAAATTGGCTCAATATCAATCACTTGCTAGTCATAAAGGTAGGGTTTTGATTTATGGTGTTGGAGCGAGTTACATTCATAAAGGTGATACTTTGATTTATTGTGATCTTGCTCGTTGGAAAATTCAATTGAGATATCGAAAATGTATGCCTAATTTTAAACAAGATAATGATGATGAAGATGTTTTAAAGAAGATAAAGAGAGGTTTCTTTATTGAATAAAAACAGGAGCGCAATCCCCTTCCTCTAAGCGAAGCGTAGGGAGGGGTCTAGCTCCACGATAAAGACCATGTTCATGTACTGTTCAGAGGACAGCCTAATAGTGAGATTTCTAAATTTATCAATGCTTATAAATCAGCAAGCAGTAGACTTATAAAAAAAGAATATCCAGAAATCAAGAAACATTTATTGTTCCTGCAAATGTTAAAGAATATACAATTAGACCTTTAAATGATGAAACAATAAAAGTTATTAAAGCATATGTTAGAAATTAAGCGGGCAAAAGTCCGCTTTTATATTGCTTTTATTATCGAATATCGATATAATGGGATTGAAATATTTATCGATATTCGATAAAAGAGGTGAGAAAATGGCGAGAAAAGAATTTGAGACATTAACTCCACAAATGTTTTATATTTTACTTTCATTATATGAGCCCATATGTGGTTTAGAAATTATGGAAAAAGTAAATGAAATGACGGAAGGTGATGTTAGAGTTGGTGCTGGAACACTTTATGCGTTGTTGCCACGTTTTGAAAATATAGGATATATTCAATTATTAAAAGAAGAAAATAAAAGAAAAATATACATAATTACTCAAAAAGGAAAAGAAAGACTTGAATTAGAAAAGGAAAGGATGCAAAAACAAATTATTTTGTTTATGAAAAAGGATTATGAAGATGAAATATAAGTATACATTTTTAAAAAATAGATTGTTTTATGATGAAATATTAATTCCTTATCTAGATAGAATGTCTAAAAAAGGATGGAATCTTGTATCAGTTAATTCATTTTTTAAGTTTGAAAAATCCTCACAAGTTTATAAATATCAAGTCGATTATAATCCATTAACGGATGACTATTTAGAAACTTTAGACCATTTAGGATATGAACATGTTTGTTGTATGCAAGATATGCATATTTATCGAAATGTTAATTTAGATGCGGAAGATTTATCAAGTGATGAAGATGTTTTATGTGAGACAAAATTAAAAATGTTTAAACCATGGGCAATTGCTATGTGCATTCTTGCAACTATGATCTTTTATGGTTTTACAAGTTTCTTTTCTTGGTTGTATCGTTTTTCTTGGGGTTCGATATTTTTAAATTTAAATGTTTGTTTCATTTTTTTTCTTATTTATGTAGGCTGTTTTTTATGGCTATTTGCAGCATTGTTTATTTATTTAAAGAGACGTGCTTTAAAGAAAAGAACGTATTCTTATCAAAAGTTTAAATATTTAGATGGTTTTGTTCGCATTGTTATAGATATTTTAGCTATTTTGATGATTGGAATGTTATTTGTTTTAAAAATGAATAACTTAAGTTCACTTTTAAGCTTTTTGGGTTATTTTATATTAATTACATTATTTGCGACAATTATTAATACAAAAATTCCTTTAATTAAAAATCCAATCAAAAAGAAAATAGCAGTGATTGTTTCTGTTGCTGTTTTTGTAGGTGTTTACTTTTTGTATAATGAAATTGATTTTTCAAAATTAGATAAACAAGAAATGACGATCACTTTGCCAAAAAATAAAAGGATAGATGAAAATAATTCAAATCTACTTGTTGATACGACAACTTTTATTCAAAAAATCGGTAAAGATAAAGATGATGGAGAAGCAATTTATTCTTTTGAGGGTTATTATCAATGTTTAAATACTTTTGTTTCAAAAAATATTTTTAAAGAATTGGTTCTTGAACGTGAAAGACAAACAAGAATGCCAAGTGATAAAGAGATTGACCAAATCGTTGAAGAAAAAGGTTCATGGCGTAGTGATGAAATTGGATATAATACATATCAAAATGTTTTAAAGAAATTTAAAAAAAGAAAATCAATGTATTTTGATCAAGTTGTTGAAATTGGCCATTATCAATTAGGGATCAAAGGTAAAAAAGTGTTAGTTGTATATGATGAGGATATTGATGATTTTTATCATCATTACATAAACTATATACAAAAATAATGGAATATTGACAAATTTTTGTAATTATACTATTATAATTTTCAATAATAGAATCAAAGGAGAAATGTAAAAGTGGATTCTGCCCAGATAATGAATATCATATCATTAATCATTTTATTAATTTTATCATCGTTGTTTTCTTGTAGTGAAACAGCTTTTTTATCGGTAAGTAAAATTAAAATACGTACACTTGCTGAAGAAGGGAATAAAAAAGCAAAATTAGTAGAGTCTTTATTAGATAATCAAGATCGTTTATTAAGTGCTATTTTAGTAGGAAACAACCTAGTAAATATCGGTGCTTCGTCACTTACAACAGCAACGATTATGGCTATTTTTGGAGATGGTGCACAAACAGTTGCAATCGCAACAGGTGTTGTAACATTGTGTATTTTGATTTTTGGTGAAATCACACCTAAATCTCTTGCTACTCAAAATGCTGATAAATTAGTTTTTGCTTTAGCACCATTTATTCGTTTTGTTTGTATAATTACTAAACCAGTTGTTTTTGTGTTGAATATTATTACAGGATTTATTATTAAACTTTTAGGTGGTAATCAAGAACATGGCCCTAGTTTAACTGAAGAAGAATTGAAAACAATTGTAACAGTTGGACATGAAGAAGGTGTTCTAGAAAAAGAAGAAAAAGAAATGATACATAATGTTTTTGAATTTGGTGAAACTGAAATCAAAGAGATTATGACACCACGTATTCATGTTGAAAGTTTACCGGATGATTGTACATATGATGAATTAATGAATGTTTATCATGATGCACAGTATTCTAGATATCCTATTCATGATGAGTCTTTTGATGAAATTATAGGTGTTTTAAATATGAAAGATTTGTTGTTTATCGATATTGATAAAGAACATTTTGATGTTAAAAAGTATATGAGAGAGACTTTTGTGGTCTATGAATTCAATCAAGTCAATGATGTTTTTGCTTCAATGAGAAAGGAACATGCAACACTTGCTATTGTATTAGATGAATATGGTGTTATGAGTGGAATTGTTACTTTTGAGGATATTGTTGAAGAAATCGTTGGTGAAATTGATGATGAATATGATGATACAAGTGATGATATTGTTAAAATCAATGATCATGAGTATTTAGTAGATGGTAGTTTAAATTTAAATGAGGTCAATGATGAAATTGATACTCATTTTGAATCGGAAGATTTTGAATCAATCGGTGGTCTTGTTTTAGGAGAGTTTAGTGGTGTTCCTAAAATAAAAGATAAAATTGAATTTCCAGGAGTTACAATTATTATCGAAAAGATGCATAAGAATCGAATTGAACTTCTTAGATTAATAATTCA
>ERZ836358.2973-NODE-2973-length-11914-cov-6.964162_pt1 | contig 11914 bp, 9 predicted proteins | sample MGYA00519942_ERZ836358 | MGnify/ENA primary metagenome ERZ836358 (study PRJEB31850, sample SAMEA3708798) | human gut metagenome | biome: human gut; feature: human-associated habitat; material: faeces | place: China | collected 2014 ...
GCGCTTCAACAAGCGTTTCGGCCGTAAGTAATTGCAACAATTACAAGGCTTCCAAGAGCGTCGTTCCCTTTGCGGGGAGCGGCGCTCTTTTTGCGTCCGGCCGCGAAAACTGCCGCATCAGCGCAAAAGAAACAATATTTGGAAACGCACACAGGTTTATCTTATTTCTGACACATTTTCGGGCTAGAATGATGCAGACATTCCCAATAACTTCTTGAAAAAAGGAGCGTTTTTTGTGATAGAAGTATCTCACCTTACGAAGCGCTACGGCAGCCGCCTCGCCGTGGACGATGTATCCTTCACGGTGGAGGATGGCGTCATCTACGGCCTGCTTGGCCCGAACGGCGCAGGCAAATCTACCATCATGAACATCCTCACCGGGTATCTCGCCGCCACCGAAGGGCAGGTGACGGTAGCGGGCCACCCGCTGCCTGAGGAAGCTGACGCAGCCAAGGCCTGCGTGGGCTACCTGCCGGAACAGCCGCCCCTCTACCCGGAGATGACGGTGGCCGAGTATCTCGACTTTGCCGCGGAGCTGAAGGGCGTGAAGAAAGCTGACCGCCCCGCACAGGTGCAGTCTGCCGCCCGCCGCACCGGGCTGGAAGACGTCCTGCCCCGGCTCATCCGCAGCCTGTCGAAGGGCTACCGCCAGCGGGTAGGCGTGGCACAGGCGCTGCTGGGCAGCCCGAAGCTCATCATTCTGGACGAGCCGACGGTGGGCCTTGACCCGGCGCAGGTCATCGAGCTGCGCCGCCTCATCCGGGAGCTGGGCCGCACCCACACGGTCATCCTGTCCAGCCACATCCTCAGCGAGGTGAAGGCCGTCTGCGATAAGGCACTCATCCTGTCGCAGGGGCATCTGGCCGCTGTGGTGGACCTTACGGAAGAGCAGCGGGATCTGGAAGAGCTTTTCCTTGCGCTGACGGCTCCGGAAGCGGCTTCGGACAAAAAGGAGGACTGACGATGTTTGCCATCTACAAGCGGGAGCTGCGCAGCTTTTTCCACGGCATGATGGGCTATGTGCTCACAGCCTTTCTGCTGGCGGCCTCCGGCATCTATTTTCTGGCGCTGAACCTCGGCTACGGTCTGACGGATTTCGGTTATTATACGCTTTACCGAACTATTTTTATGCTTCTGCTCTATTTTCCGGTGCTGGCCATGCGCTCGCTGGCCGAGGAGCGCCGCGCCCGCACCGACCAGCTGCTCCTCACCAACCCGGTATCGGTGTGGGGCATCGTGGCGGGCAAGTATCTGGCTCTCTGCACCGTATTCGCGCTGCCCTGTCTGGCCGACGGCGTCATGATCGTGGTGCTCTGGCTGTTGGGCAGCACGGCCTCGGCCTGCGGTGCGAATTTTGCTGCGCTGCTGTGCTATTTTCTGCTGGGCTGTGCGGCCATCGCGGTCTGTGAGTTCTGCTCCGGCCTCACAGAGAACCAGATCATCGCGGCGGTCATGGGCTTTTCGGCCCTGCTGCTGGCCTATATGATGCCCAGCCTCCGCAGTATGTTCAACGCGGGCAGCGCGGTGGCACTGGTGGTCTTTACGGCCCTGTCGGCGGGGGCATCCCTTGCACTGGGTCTGCGCACCCGGAGCTTTACGCTGGGCTGCTTTGTGTTCGCGGCCCTCTGTGCCGGTCTGAGCGCGCTGTTCCTCCTGCGCAGCACATGGCTCACCGAGGCCTTCAGCGCCGTGCTGAGCGCTCTCTGCCTCTTTGCGCCCTTTGAAGAGTTCGTCAACAACAGCTTCTCCATCCCCACGCTGGTCTATTATCTGACGACGGCGGTGCTCTTCCTCTTCTTTACGGCGCAGGGCATCGAGAAGCGCCGCTGGAACTGAAAGGGGGACTGACCATGAAAAAATTCGAGAAAAAGAGCGCAGGCCCGCTGGAGCGCCTCCGCCTGAAAAGCGGCATATACGCCGCTTCTTTCACCGTGCTGGCCATCCTGCTGGCTGTCCTGCTCAACCTCATCGTCCGGGCTGTCCCGGCGAAGTACACCGAGTTCGACCTTTCGGAGGCGGGGCTTTACTCCCTCAGCGACAGCTCCAAGGAGATCGCCCGGGGCCTTACGCAGGATGTGAACATCTATTATCTGGCCGAGACGGGCAGCGAGGACGCCATCCTCACAAAGCTGCTGGACCGCTACGCCTCCGAGAGCAGCCACATCCGGTGGGAGCGGAAAGACCCTGCTGTTTACCCGACCTTTGCAGCCCAGTATGGCGTTCAGTCGGCGGAGAACGGCAGCCTCATCCTCGTCTCGGGGGAGAAGAGCGTCGTGCTGGAAGCATCGGACCTCTACGATTACGACTACTCCGACTACTACGCCACCGGCAGCTACAGCGTGACCTTCGGCGGCGAAAACAAGCTCACCGCCGCCATCTACCGCGTCACCAGCGGCGAGACGCTCCACGCCTATTACACCACCGACCACGGCGAGCAGGCCCTGACGGACACCTTCATCGACGCCTTGGAGGGCCAGAACCTCGCGGTCAGCCCCCTCGACCTGCTGACGGATGCCATCCCTGACGACTGCGACCTGCTCATCGTCAACACCCCGCAGCAGGACTTTGCAGCGGCGGGCAGTCTCGTGGATGAGATGTCGGCCCTCCGCGCCTATCTGAAAAGCGGCGGACGCCTGATGCTCACCACCGACAGCTACTACTCCACCCCAAACCTCGACGCCCTGATGGCCGAGTTCGGCCTGAGCCGGACGCCGGGCCTTGTGGTGGAGGGGGACAGCGGCCACTCCCTGAGCGGCTACCCCTATTATCTGCTGCCCGATTACGCCGACGACATCGGGAGCGGCACGCTGGACGGTATCGACACCAGCCGCCGGGTACTGCTTCAGATGGCGCAGGGCATCACCCTCACCGAGACGGAGGGCGTCACCTCCGAGCCTCTGCTGGTCAGCTCGGAAAGCTCCTACAGCAAGACGGCAGGCTACGAGATGACCACCGCCGGGCAGGAGGAGGGCGACCCCGACGGTCCCTTCACGCTGGCGGCTTACGCCTCCAACAACGCCACCGGCGCTGAGGTCATCTGGGTCAACTGCGGCAATATGGACAACGAGGCCGTCTACCAGACCGTCCCCGGCAACGTGACCTTCTTACAGGGCTGTGCGGCCGCTCTGGCCGGGCAGGAGGGAACGACCCTTGTGGAGTCCAAGGCGCTGGAGGCCGCGCCCATCACCATCCCGAACCACACCGCCGCCGCGCTGGGGCTGGTGTTCGTCCTCATCCTTCCGGCGGCTGTGCTGGCCGTGGGTGCAGTGGTCGTATTGCTGCGCCGCCGCAGATAAAGGGGGCAGGACGATGAAAGCAAAACAGCGCACCCTTGCGTTCCTGCTGGTGCTCGTCCTCGCCGCCGGGGCGGCGCTGGCCCTGCTGACCCATGCGAACCGGAAAGCCGAACAGGCCGCCAGCGAGGCCGAGGACGGGAGCATCCCCCTGCTGGACGTGACCGGAGACACGCTGGAACAGGTGGCAGTCCAGTATGAAGGAGAGACCCTGACCCTTCTGCCCGGCGATGGGTGGACGCTGGCCGAGGACCCGGACTACCATCTGGACGACTCTGCCTGCGACACCATCCGCACCGCGCTGGCAGACATGAGGGCAAAGCGCCAGCTCGAGGCACAGCCCGGCGAGGATTACGGCTTCGACGCGCCCCGGCTTGTCGTGAATGTGACGGCGGCGGGGGAGCGCACTACCCTCACGGTAGGGGCGGAGAACCCCGTCACCGGCGATGTCTACGTCCGCCGGAACGGGGAGGACACGGTCTACACTGTGGACGCGGCCAAGTTCCGCTGCATGGAACAGACCAAAGCCGGGCTGTTCGGGGCGTTCAGCCCGGCGGGCATCACCGTCTCGGACATCGAGGCCCTGCGCTATACCCTCCAGAGCGGCGAGGTGGTCAGTCTGCGGGCGGTCTCTCAGCCCACCGGGGCCGACAGCACAGCCTATCGGACCGTCTGGCGGCTCGCAGATGCGCCGGACGAGGCACTGGACACCGACAAGACAGATGCTCTGCTGGCCGCGCTGGCCAGCTATGTCACCGGGCAGGACACCGCCGCAGACTCCTCCGCCTGCGGCTTCGATGACCCGCTGGTGACGGCGGAGGTGACGACAGCAGAGGGCACGGCTGTCCTGACCTACGCCATCGGCACCGACGGCTATTACATGATGGTGTTGGGGGACGACTCGGTCTACACCGTGGACGGCCAGACCGTGGCGGCACTCTGTCAGACCGCAGAGCAGTTGAAATAAGCTTTTTCCGGGCAGCATCCCTGCCCGCTCAGGCGCCCGCGCGCCGGCTCTCCTTTTGGGAGAGCTTTTTTTGTTGCAGCGAGAGATGGATGGATGCAGGCCAAAGTTTCGGCAAACATCAGCAGAGCGATTGACATTTTGACAAAGATTGTTTAAGATAGACAAGAAAGGGCAGAATAACTGCGCAATGTTACGGTCGTCATGGATGTTGTGCGGGGAAAAGTCACCCTAGTGCGAAAGAGGGATGGGGCGAAAGACCCCTTCTTTTTTCGTATCTGAGTTACAAGGAGGATATAGGAAAAAAATGAACAACTCGGTGATCGTTTCACTGCGAGACATCGTAGTGGACTTTGATGGTCAGCGCATTCTGGATGGGCTGAACCTCGACATCCATGACAAAGAGTTTGTGACGCTGCTGGGACCCTCCGGCTGCGGCAAAACCACCACCCTCCGCCTCATCGCAGGCTTTCTGGAGCCGACCTCCGGCAAGGTGCTGCTGAAGGGCGAGGACATCACGGGCGTGCCGCCCTACAAGCGTCCGGTGAACACCGTGTTTCAGAAGTACGCGCTGTTCCCCCATCTGAACGTCTTCGAGAATGTAGCCTTCGGCCTCCGCCTCAAGAAGATGGACGAAGAGACCATCCGCCGCAAGGTGCGGGATATGCTGGAGGTCGTGGGCCTGAAAGGCTTCGAGCGCCGCAGCATCGGCCAGATGTCCGGCGGCCAGCAGCAGCGCGTGGCCATCGCACGCAGTCTGGTCAACGAGCCGGAGATCCTGCTTCTGGACGAGCCTCTGGGTGCACTGGACCTCAAGCTGCGCAAGGAGATGCAGCTGGAGCTGAAGCGTCTGCAGCGCGAGATGAACATCACCTTCATCTACGTCACCCACGATCAGGAAGAGGCCCTGACCATGTCCGACACCGTCGTCGTCATGAACGGCGGCAAGGTGCAGCAGATCGGCACCCCCGAGGACATCTACAATGAGCCGAAGAACGCTTTTGTGGCAGACTTTATCGGCGACTCCAACATCGTGGACGGCGTGATGCACCGCGATTTCCTCGTCTCCTTCTCGGGCGTGGATTTCCCCTGCGTGGACCGCGGCTTTTCCCGGGAGCAGAGCGTGCAGGTGGTCGTCCGTCCCGAGGACATCGAGGTGGTCTCCCCGGTGGAGGGCCAGCTGGTGGGCGTCGTCAATGACGTCATCTTCAAGGGCGTCCACTTCGAGATGCACGTCGATGTGGAGGGCCGCGAGTGGCTCATCCATTCCACCCGTGCCTGCACCCCCGGCGAGACCATCGGGATGCGCATCGGCCCCAACGAGATCCACATCATGGCGCGTTCGTGAGGGGTGAGCCGAAATGATGAAGATTTACGATCGAAAGCTCGCGTATCCCTACTTTGTATGGATGACGCTTTTCACGGTGGTGCCCCTCATCATCGTGGTGTATTATGCCCTGACGGACAGCGACGGCAATTTTACCCTGAACAACCTGCTCTCCATCAGCGGCTATGGCTCGGTGTTCGCGCGCAGCCTGCTGCTGGCCCTCATCGCCACGGTCATCTGCCTGATCATCGCGTTCCCCGTCGGCTATTTTCTCTCCCGCCTGCGGGTGAACAAGCAACACATCATGCTGATGCTGGTCATGCTGCCCATGTGGATGAACTTTCTGCTCCGCACCTATGCGTGGATGGGCCTGCTCAGTGTCAACGGCCCGGTCAACGCGGTGCTGGGTGCCTTCGGCCTTGGCCCCTACACCATGCTGAATACCTCCGGTGCAGTGGTGCTGGGCATGGTGTACAACTATGTGCCCTATATGATCCTGCCGCTCTACACCAGTATGACCAAGATCGACCAGAGCATCGTGGAAGCGGCGCAGGACCTGGGCGCTTCCACCACCCAGACCCTGCTGCGGGTGCTCATCCCCATGAGTGTGCCCGGCATCAGCACCGGCATCACGATGGTCTTCGTCCCGGCGGTGTCCACCTTCGTCATCAGCCGGATGCTGGGCGGCGGTTCCAACCTGCTGATCGGCGACCTGATCGAGATGCAGTTTCTCGGCAACAGCTACAACCTGAACGTCGGCTCGGCCATGAGCCTGGTGCTGATGATCATCGTTCTGCTGTGCATGAGCTTTACTTCGAGCTTCGACGAGGATGAAATGGAGGGGGTGTCCTGATGAAAACGAAACATCTCCGCCTGATGCAGCGGGTCTATATCATCCTGTTTTTCTGCTTCATGTATCTGCCCATCGCGTATATGATCGTGTTCAGCTTCAACCAGAGCAAGGGCTATGCGCTGTTCACCGGGTTCACGTTCAAGTGGTACACCAGCCTGTTCCACAACGCCTCCATCCTGCGGGCGCTGGCTGTCTCGGTGGAAGTGGCCCTCATCTCGGCCGTCATCGCCACGATCCTGGGCACGGCGGCTTCGCTGGGCATCGCCTCCATGGGCCGCAAGAGCCGCCTTGTGGTGACGAACATCACCTATATCCCGGTCGTCAACCCGGAGATCATTACCGGCATCTCGCTGATGCTGCTCTTCGTGGCCTACCAGCGTTTTGCGGGCCGGGTAGAGTTCCTGCCCGATACCATCATGGGCCTGCCCACGCTGCTCATCGCGCACATCGCGTTCAACGTGCCGTATGTCATCTTCAACGTCACGCCCAAGCTCAAGCAGCTGGACGTCAAACTGTATGAGGCGGCTCTGGACCTCGGCTGTGACCCCAGGCAGGCGTTCTTCAAAGTCATCCTGCCGGAGATCAGCCCCGCCATCCTGTCGGCTTTCCTCATCTGCCTGACCTACTCCATTGATGACTTCATGATCTCCTACTTCAACTGCGGCACGGTGGAGACCCTGCCCATCGCCATCTACTCCATGACCCGCAAAAAGGTCAGCCCGGAGATCTACGCTCTGTCCACCATCATGTTCGTGGTCATTCTGACCATCATCCTGATCTCCAACGCCATGGAGAGCCGCGGCTACCGCCGGGACCAGAAGGCACTGAGAGGGGAGGAGGCCGCATGAAACAGATGAAGCGCATGGTGCTTTTGCTGCTGACGGTGGTGTTTGCCGTCAGTCTGCCGCTTTCGGCGTTTGCCGCCGGGACCATCGAGGTCACGGAAGATGTTTCCGTTTCGGATGATTACGACTGGACCCGCTTCAAGGGCCAGAACGTCACCCTGAATGTCTACAACTGGGGTGAGTATATCTCCAACGGCTCGGACGACAGCGTAGACGTGGTGGATGCCTTCCAAAAGCTGACCGGCATCCACGTCAACTACACCACCTTTGATTCCAATGAGTCGCTCTATGCTAAGCTGAAATCCGGCGCGGCGGATTACGATGTCATCATCCCGTCGGACTATATGGTCGCCAAGATGATCTCGGAGGGGATGCTTGCAAAGCTGAACTTTGACAACATCCCCAACTTCCAGAACATCGACGAAGTCTACCGCAACGCCGACTACGACCCCGCCAATGAATACACGGTGCCGTATATGCTCTGCACCACCGGCATCATCTACAACACTACCATGGTGGACAAAGCGCCCGCCAGCTGGGCCGACCTGTGGGATGAACAGTACGCCGGAAACATCCTGATGTTCAACAACAGCCGGGATGCGTACGCCATCGCGGCATTTGCCACCGGCCACAGCATCAACCCCCAGTCCACCGAGGAAGTGGACGAGGTGGTCAATCACCTCAAGGCGCAGAAACCGCTGGTCCAGGCCTACGTCATGGACGAGATCTTCGATAAGATGATCGGCGGCGAAGCGGCCATCGGCGTTTATTACTCCGGCGACGCCATCACCATGATCGACGACAACCCCGACCTGGCCTGGGTCTTCCCGGAGGAGGGCAGCGTCCTTTCGGTGGACAGCATGTGCATCCCCGCCACCAGCGAAAAGCAGGAAGCCGCCGAAATGTTCATCAACTTCATGTGCGAAGTGGACATCGGCAAGGCCAACGCCGAATACATCGGCTACACCACCCCCATGCAGGCCGTGTGGGAGGTGCTGGACGAGGACCTGAAGTACAGCGAGATCGCCTTCCCCTCGGAGGAAATCGAAGCGAAGGAAAAGGTCTTCACTGCCCTGAGCGATGAGGTCAACAGTGAACTGGACGTCAAGTGGAGCGAGATGAAGAGCTACGACGAGGGCGGCAGCGGCATCGTCTTCCTGATGCTGCTTCTGGCCATGGTCGCGCTGGCCTGCTTCAACATCTGGCGCAAGCTGCGCAAAAAATCGCGGAACATGTATTGATCCATGCAGGCTGCGCCGCAAACGGTGCGGCCTGTTTTTGATAGAGAGGATATTTTTACCATGGAACTGAACCACTTTACTGAAACTGCGACCGTTCTGAACGCCGACTGTGATTTTCACCGGAAGCTCAAACCCAGCGCCCTGTTCCGCTATGTGGAGCAGGCTGCGGCGGATCACGCCCGCGCCTACGGCATGGACGACGATTTCTTTGCCGCCCGCCACACGACGTTTCTGGTGGGCAAGCAGGCCGTGGAGGTCTACCGGATGCCCACCCGCGGTGAGAAGATCACGCTGGATACCGCCTGTGAGCCTTGCAAAAAAGGCTCGATGAAGCGGATCACCCACATCCTCGACGAGGCCGGGAAAGAGCTGGCCCTCGTAGACTGCCGCTGGATCGTGGTGAACACCGAAATGGGGCACATCATGCGGCAGCCCAGCTGGTGCACCCCCAACTACGAAAACGAGGATGTGGAAGGGGAGCTGCCCCAGCTGGTGCACAAATGCAAGGAGCTGACCCCGGCGGGCAGCTGGACGGCCAGCTACTCGCTGTGCGACCTGAACGGCCATGTGAACAACTCGTTTTATCTGGACATCGCCTGCGACGCCCTGCCGCTGGATGCCCTCCGGAAGGGCCCGCTGCGCTTCGCCTCCATCAAGTACCACCGCGAGATCCCGATGGGGGCGCAGGTGGCGGTGGCCTATGCGCCGTCGGCCGATGGCTGGTACGTGGTGGGCCGCCGGGACGAGCACATAGCCTTTGAGTGTTATCTGGAATTTTCCAGCGAAGCGGCTGAGAACGCCTGAGAAAAGAATTACAAAAAAATTACAAAAACTTTCGTAAAACCCCTTGCAAAATGATTTCAAAAGAGTTACAATATGGTTACAAGAAGAGCGAAAGCTCTTCTGCGTGAAATCTTTTTCTTCTTGTTATCCGTGGATATCGGGTGCGCACCGCTCCTCCTCCGGCTGTTCTCCTTCGCAGCTGTTGGTGCGCACCGCACAGGCGGTATCCTCGCTTCGTGTGCAAAAGAGCTCGCTCCCGTTCGGGGGGCGGGCTTTTTTGCACCCCCAGGCCCGCAGCAGGGGAGAACGGCCAGTATTTTCGGGAATAAAGTGTTACTTTCCGCCGTTTTCTTAGACAAAGTGTCTGGTTTTCGCAAGGACAGTTTTGGAAAGTTTGTTTTGCGAAATGCTTGCGTTTGTGCCGGTTTGTGTTACAATAGGTGCAAGCATTTTTAGCATCTTCCAGGCACGATAAGTGAAATGAATTTGCCGCCGTTTCTACGGGCTGCACGAGAGAAAAGGAGTTTGAGTATGGCATATTTCTATGAAGAACCTTCCCGCACCTTTGGTGAGTACTTGCTGATTCCCGGCTATTCTTCTTCGGAGAATGTCCCCACGGCGGTCAGCCTGAAGACCCCGCTGGTCAAGTACCGCAAGGGCGAGGAAGAATGCCCGCTGGAAATGAACATCCCCATGATCAGTGCCATCATGCAGGCAGTCTCCGGCGACAAGCTGGCGATCGCGCTGGCACGCGAGGGCGGCGTTTCCTTTATCTATGGCTCCCAGAGCATTGAGAACGAGGCAGCGATGGTCCGCCGCGTCAAGAGCTATAAGGCCGGCTATGTCGTCTCCGACTCCAATCTGGCCCCGACGGCCACCCTGCACGATGTGCTGGAGCTGAAGGCCCGCACCGGCCACTCCACCATTGCCGTCACCGCCGACGGTACCCCCAACGGCAAGCTGCTGGGCATCGTGGCCTCCCGCGATTACCGCGTCAACCACACCCCCGATGACGCTTCCGTCACCACCTTCATGACCCCCATCGAAAAGCTGGTCACGGCCCCGGAAAACACCTCCCTGCATGACTGCAACAACATCATCTGGGACAACAAGATCAACACGCTGCCTCTGGTGGATGCCGAGGGCAACCTGAAGTATTTCGTCTTCCGCAAGGACTACGACTCCCACAAGAAGAACGCCAACGAGCTGCTGGACGCCAACAAGAGCTATGTCGTGGGTGCCGGCATCAACACCCGTGACTACGCCGAGCGTGTTCCCGCTCTGGTGGAGGCCGGTGTGGACGTCCTCTGCATCGACTCTTCCGAGGGCTATTCCGAGTGGCAGAGCCGCACCATCGGCTGGATCCGTGAGCACTACGGCGACACCGTCAAGGTCGGCGCAGGCAATGTGGTCGATGCAGAAGGCTTCCGCTTCCTGGCAGAGGCAGGCGCCGACTTCGTGAAGATCGGCATCGGCGGCGGCTCCATCTGCATCACCCGCGAGACCAAGGGCATTGGCCGCGGCCAGGCTACCGCTGTCATCGAGGTCGCCAAGGCCCGCGATGAGTATTATAAAGAGACCGGCATCTATGTGCCCATCTGCTCCGATGGCGGCATCGTCCACGATTACCACATCACCCTGGCGCTGGCCATGGGCGCAGACTTCGTCATGCTGGGTCGCTACTTTGCCCGCTTTGACGAGAGCCCCACGAACAAGGTCCGTATCAATGGCCAGTATATGAAGGAGTACTGGGGCGAAGGCTCCAACCGTGCCCGCAACTGGCAGCGCTATGACCTCGGCGGCTCCACCAAGCTGAGCTTTGAGGAAGGCGTGGACAGCTATGTCCCGTATGCAGGCCCCCTGTCCGATGGCGTCCAGACCACGCTGTACAAGGTCAAGAGCACCATGTGCAACTGCGGTGCGCTCTCCATCCCGGAGCTGCAGCAGAAGGCAAAGCTGACGGTCGTTTCCTCCACTTCCATCGTGGAGGGCGGCAGCCATGACGTCATGCTGAAGAACGCGACCCCCAACATCATGAATGGCTAAGCATCATTGAATCGAACGGCTGCTTCCAGGCTTCTGGAGGCAGCCGTTTTTCTGGTTTGGAAAAAAGATTTTGCCTGCATCCGCCGGAATTTTACAAAACCTCTTGCACCCATCCGGGAAAGATGCTATCATGATACAAACACCCTGTCATGACAGGGTGGAAGAGCTCCGCGCCGCACCTGAGATGCAGACCGGGCCGGGGCGTTTTTTCAGCAGCCGCCCGGTATCGGCCGCTGTATGGATATGAAGAGAGGAAACTTTCATGGACGAGATCAAAGTTGTTCCCTATATTCCGGATGAAGATTACGATAACCCTGCCATGGTCGTGGATTTCTACGAGTTCACGATGGCCAACTGCCTGTTTCTGCACGGCTTCAAGGATACGACGCTGGTATTCGATATGTTCTTCCGCAAGAACCCCGACAACCAGGGCTATTCCATCAGCGCAGGCCAGCGCAAGCTGACGCGCTTTTTGCTGAACTATCACTTCAACGAGCAGGATATCTGCTGGCTGCGTACCAAGGGCATGAGCGAGGAGTTCTGCGAGTATCTGCGCACCTAC
>ERZ836358.2998-NODE-2998-length-11827-cov-22.545702_pt1 | contig 11827 bp, 10 predicted proteins | sample MGYA00519942_ERZ836358 | MGnify/ENA primary metagenome ERZ836358 (study PRJEB31850, sample SAMEA3708798) | human gut metagenome | biome: human gut; feature: human-associated habitat; material: faeces | place: China | collected 2014 ...
CCGACTGGGACATCATCCGCGACGTCAAGCGCGCCGTGACGATCCCCGTCATCGCCAACGGCGACATTTTTTCCGGCGCAGACGCGGCGCACATCCTGCGCTACACCGGCGCCGATCTGGCAATGGTCGGCCGCGGCAGCTTCGGCGACCCGTGGCTGTTCGCGCGCGGCAACGCCGCCATCGCCGGCGAGCCGGAGCCGCCGCTGCCGCCGCTGCGCGAGCGGATCGAGGCGGCACTGCATCAGATCGAATTTGCCGCCGAGATCAAAGGCGAACGGCTGGCGTGCCTCGAGGCGCGCAGCCAGTTTTGCTGGTATCTGCGCGGTGTGCCGCACGCCAATGTCTACAAGCAGGAGGTCGTGCACGTCGAGACGCTCGACGACCTGCGGCGCATCACGCGCGCCATCCAGCGCGACTTGCGGGACTGACCGCAGAAAGGCAAGGAAACCATGGACCGGGACGAGGAACGGCGCATCATCGCTCAGGTGTGCGCCGGGGACACCAACGCCTTTGAGGCGCTGGTCGTCGCCTACCAGAAACAAGTGTATAACCTCGCCCTGCGCACCGTCGGCAACGAGGAGGACGCCGCTGACATGACGCAGGAGGTGTTCCTGCGCGCCTATCGGGCGCTGGGCACGTTCCGCGGCGAGAGCAAGTTCTCCGTCTGGCTCTACCGGCTGACGACGAACGTGTGCATCGACTTCCTGCGCAGCCGCCGGCGGCACCCGACCGTGTCGCTCACCGCCTCCGAGGACGACGACGAGCAGCCGCAGTTCGACCTCCCCGCCGACGAGAGCGTCGGCCCGGAACAGCAGCTGACCCGCAGCGAAATGCGCCGCTCCGTCGCGCGCGGGCTCGACAGCCTGCCGGACGATGCCCGCAAGATCCTCATCCTGCGCGAGCTCGACGGCCTGTCCTATGCCGAGATCGGCAAGGTGCTGCACCTCGAGGCCGGCACGGTGAAATCGCGCCTGTTCCGCGCGCGGCGGCGGCTCTGCGATTTCCTGCTCGCCGACGGGAACCTTCCCGACCGATATGCGTCAAAGCAGACGAAGGGAGGTGCAGACGGATGAGCGCCTGTGAACATTACCAGCAGCAGATCAGCCAGCTGCTCGACGGCGAACTGCCGCCGGAGCAGGTGCAGACATTGCGCGCACATCTGCGCACCTGCCCCGAATGTCAGCGCGTTTATGACGGCTTTCTGGCGCTTCAGGCCGCCGTCCGTGACGCGGCCGCCGCGCCGCCCGCCGACCTGACCGCGCGCATCATGCAGCAGGTGCGTCAGGAGCCCGTGCCGATGCCGCCGCGCTCCGCCGCCCCGGCGCGTCCGGCGCGGCATGTGCAGCCGACGCCCATTCGCAGGGCTGCTCAGCCCCGGCCGGCCGCGCGAAAGCGCCCGGCCGCCGGCCGTACGTCTCCCCTGCTGCCGATCTCGGTCATGGCGGCGCTGATCCTCGGTGCAACGCTCTGGTTCGTGCCACACAGAAGCCAGCCGAGCGGTGCCGACACCGCGCTCGACAATGCGCAGGCGCCAACCGTGACCCTGTCTCCCTCCGTCAAGGAAGAGGATGCGGATGGCCGGAAGCAGGACAGTCTCCCCGCTCCGGAAAGCGCGCCGGTGCTCGACGACAGCGTCAGCAGTCTGCTCTTCTCCGTCCCGGCGGAAAGCAGCGCGGACAGCACGACACTGCACATCTCCGACCGCAAGACCATCGAGGCGCTGTCTGCGCTTCTGGTGCGGACGCAGCCGGTACAGCCGCTCGATGCCGACCGGACACCGCTGTGCGTGCTGGAAGAGACCAGCGCCGACGGCGTGACCACACGTGTGACCGTCTGGTGCGACGGCAAGGACGTGGTCTTCGTCAGCAGCACGGATACACAGTATTACCGCGTGCCCGACGCCGCCGCAGAGTTTTGCCGGCTGACAGGCCTTCCGGAAAACTGAACACCACGATCGGCTCCTTTGACCCGGCAGGCAAACGCCTGCCGGGTTTTCACTTGCACGCGCTCCCGCTCCCCCAATCGCCATTTTTCAATCATGTGCTGCAAAACGACGACAAAAAACCACAATTTTTTGAACATCCTTGGCAACCATTTACTTGAAACACGCGAAAACGTGTGTTATAATTTATCTTGTCTGCTTGTACCTTGCTATTTTCGTAACAAACAGATGTATTTCTTAACAATATGGTGTCTTTTGCCATCAGGAGGATAATGACTCGTGAAACGTATCAAAGTATCGAACAATGTCATCAGAAGAATGCCCCGCTATCTCCGGAAGCTTGACGATCTGAATGCTGCCGGGATCGAGCGCATCTCTTCCGGCGAGCTGGGCCGCCAGATGGGCCTGACCCCCTCGCAGATCCGTCAGGATTTCAGCTGCTTTGGTGAGTTCGGCCAGCAGGGCTATGGCTACAACGTTGTGGCGCTGCGCGGCGAGGTCGCCAAGATCCTTGGCATGGATCGCAACTACTCGGCCGTTCTGGTCGGCGTCGGCAACATCGGCCGCGCGCTGGTGGAGAACTTCTGCTTCGAGCAGTACGGCTTCACCCTCAAGGCCGCGTTCGACATCAACCCCGACCTCATCGGCAAGGAAATGCACGGCATCGTGGTGCATGACTTCTCCACGCTCGACAACATTCTTGCCGAGCTCCAGCCGGACGTCGCCGTTCTCTGTGTGCCGAGGGCCATGGCCAACGACGTCGCCAATGAGATCTGCTCCGTCGGCGTGAAAGCCATCTGGAACTTCACGAACACGGAACTGCAGATCAAAGATGCCGACCCGATCATCGAAAACATCCACTTCTCCGACAGCCTGCTGGCGCTCGGCTACTACATTGCCGAAAGCCAGGACGAGGCCGAGGCCCGCGCTGCGAAGAACAAGAAGGCCTGACAGCCCGCAAAGGAGGTCTGCCCCTTGAAAATCAAGCGACTGATCTCGTTGCTGCTGACGCTGATGCTGCTTGCCGGCACGGCGCCCGCTCTGGCTGCCGACGCCGGCAGTCGGCAGGATCCGCTGCTGTCGCACAGCTTTGTGGACAGCTGGTCGTCTGCGGTGCTGAGCCACGCCGAGGCCACGGCGCATTCCGCCGCGCAGGCCGCACTGGACAAAGCCCTGCAGACGCATGACGCGGCGCTGCACAGCACCGCCGCCAAGAGCCGCATCTGCACGCTCAACGCCGGCAGCACGGTCGCGCTCAAGACCGGCGACTGCTTCACCGTTCTGAGCGGGAGCGCCGGCGTGACCATTTCCGCCGGTGTGCTCGTCGACACGACCGACGGCAAAAAGGCCGCCTCCGGCGCGCTGCACACGGCGCACCGCTACATCGCCTGTGAAAATCTGCGGGCGACCATTACCTGCGAGCAGACCGTCTCGCTGCTTGTGTCAGCGAGCGCTTCCGTCACGCGCTTCGTGGATGTGCCCGCCGGTGCATGGTATGCTGATGCCGTGGAATACGTTGCTGCCAACGGTCTCATGGACGGCGTCGGCGGCCGATGTTTCGCGCCGAATGACGCGCTCACGCGCGCCATGTTCGTGACGGTGCTGGGCCGGCTTGTGCAGATCAACGAAGCGGACTACACGAGCGTTTCCTTCACCGATGTCACGCCCGGGAGCTGGTACGCGCCGTATGTCGAATGGGCCGCGCAGCAAAACATCGTCAACGGTATGAGCAGCGGGCGCTTTGAACCGAACACGCCGATCACGCGCGAACAGATGGCGACCATCATCGCGCGCTATGTGCAGAGCACCGGAAAAGCACTTCCCACGATCACCGACCCTGTCACGCTGCGGGATATGAACGCGGTCTCCGACTGGGCGCGCGACGGTGTGGAGCTCATGCGCACGACCGGGATCATCGCCGGTGATGAGCGGGGTTACTTCAACCCACGCGGACTTGCCACACGCGCACAGGCCGCCACGGTTTTCATGCGGCTGCGGGAAGCGAGCCTGCGCTCGCAAACACAATCATAAAACGATCGGATCGGCGGAGCCAGCGGCTCCGCCGATCTGCACAAAGGAGTTTTCTCATGTCTGATACGATCGCCGCCATTGCGACTGGCAACGTCCTGTCCGCGATCGGCATCCTGCGTCTGTCCGGTGACGGGGTGCTCACCGTTATCGACCGCGTGTTTCGCCCGGCGAACGGCCGCCCCATGTCCGAAGCACCGGATCGCAAGCTCGTCTACGGCGCTTTTTGCGACACAGACGGCCAAACGCTCGACCTCTGCCTGTGCACCGTCAGCCGCGCCCCGCACAGCTACACCGGCGAGGACACGGCCGAGCTGCAGTGCCACGGCTCGCCGGCCGTGCTGCGCGCGGGACTGCAGGCGCTGTTCGCCGCCGGGGCGCGGCAGGCGCTGGCGGGTGAATTCACGAAGCGCGCCTTCCTCAACGGCCGCATGGATCTCACGCAGGCAGAAGCCGTCATCGACCTCATCCACGCCGAAACCACGCTGGATGCGAAAAATGCCGCCGGGCAGCTCGGCGGCGCGGTGCTGCGCCGCGCGCAGACCGTATATGATGCGCTGCAGGACATCGCCAGCCACTACCACGCCGTGATCGACTACCCGGACGAGGACATCCCGGACTTTCAGCTCAGCGCCTACGAGGCCACGCTGACCAACTGCATCGACCAGCTCCAGAGACTGCTGGACACGTTTTCCCGCGCAAATGTGCTCCACGGCGGCGTTCCGGCCGTGATCCTCGGCCGGCCAAACGCGGGCAAGTCCTCCCTGCTCAACGCCCTGCTCGGATACGAGCGCGCCATCGTGACGGACGTACCCGGCACGACCCGCGACACGATCGACGCGCGCGTAACGCTCGGCGGCGTGCTCCTGCGCCTGACCGATACCGCCGGGCTGCGCGACACGGCCGACCCCGTGGAGGCCATCGGCGTGCACCGGGCACTGGACGCAGCGGCGGACGCGGCGCTCGCCATCGCGGTGTTTGACGCGGCGCGGCCGCTCGACGATGATGACCGGCAGGTCATCGCGGCCGCGCAGGCAGCGCCGGTGCGCATCGCGGTGCTCAACAAGGCCGATCTGCCCGCCGCCGTGCAGCCGGACGCGCTGGCGGCGCAGTTTGACGCCGTGTGCGTGCTCTCGGCAAAAGAGCGCACGGGTCTGGAGGCACTCGAGCAGGCAGTCGCGGAGCGCTTCCCCGCCCCGGACGCGCCGGCCGGCGAGATCCTCACGAACGCTCGCCATGCCGAGGCCATCGGCCGCGCGCTGGAGTCGCTGCGCGCCGCGCGCGAGGCGATGCTGCTGGGCGTGACGCCCGACGCCGTTCTCACGGAGGCTGAGGAGGCCATGGCCGCCATCGGCGAACTGACGGGCGCCTCCATCCGCGAGGACATCACGAACCGCATCTTCGCGCGCTTTTGCGTGGGCAAATAAATTTGGGCAGCAAACGGCCGCCGGTCAGAAACCGGCGGCCGTTTCGTATGCAGTTTCAGCGAAACACGATGCCGTTGCGCTCCGACGTGCGCAGGAGCACAACGCCGAGCAGCAGCGCCAGCCCCTCATAGATGCCCATCGTCAGCCAGACAGCGTTGCCGCCAAAAATGGCCGGCACGGCAAAAATGACCGCGCTGTCAAGCAGGAAGCTGCGGCACAGGTTCAAAATGACCGCCTGCTTCGTGCGCTTGGTCGAATAGAGATAGGCCGATATGAGTGTGTTCACGCTCATGATGATAAAGCCCCAGGCATAGCGCGGCATGTACTGCACCGTGCAGGCGAGCGTCAACGCATCGGCACCGAACATTTTGCAGATCGGCCCGCCGACAAACAGCAGCACCACGTTGATGAGCGTGCTGCCGATCAGGTCAATGAGCACGCCCGCGCGAAAATACCACCGGAGCTCCTGCGCGTCCTTCGCACCATAGCTCTGGCCGAGCAGCGGCTGCAGGCCGCTCGAGACGCCGATGAAGATGGCCGCGGAAAACGACGCCACGTAGCAGATGATCGAATAGGCGTTCACGGCCATGTCGCCAAGGCGGCCAAGCAGGACGTAGTTCGTACACAGTGTCGCCACCGGGACGGCAAACTGCGCGATGGCCTCCGGCGTACCGCGCAAAAGCAGCTTGCGCGCGAGCTTGCCCGAAAAACAAAACCGGCCCACCCGCAGCTGGCCGCGGCGCAGGATGAAGTGCGTCGATACGATCAGCATACCGCACGTCTGCGAGATGCCGGTCGCAATGGCCGCGCCCATGAGTCCTTTTTGCAGCGGGAACACAAACAGCCAGTCGAGGAAGATGTTGATCCCCGTTGCGATCGTGGAGCCCACGCTCACGAGCACGGGCGAACCGTCGTTGCGGCAGTAGTTGTTCATGAACGTCATCAGCCCCGACGGCACCGCGAAAAGCGAATACCAGAACAGGTAGTCGCACACGAGCCGATGATAGGTCTCGTTTGCGCCGAGCAGCGTTGCGATCTGAGACGTGAGACACGTGCCGATGAGCGTCATAATGATCGCGGCCGTCAGCGTGCCGGCAAGCGAGTGCATGAACGCCTGATTTGCGCCGGCAATGTCCCCGCGGCCGATGCGCACGGCCGAGACCGTCACGCCGCCGACGACCGTGAGCATGATGATGGCGTTGAGCACCATCACAAACGGCCAGACCAGATTGACCGCGCCGAGCGCATCCGTGCCGACGCCCTGCCCGACAAAAATGCCGTCGATGATCGTAAAGAGAAAATAAGCGCAGTTGCCGAGAATCGTCGGCACGACATACTGCGTGAGCTTTTTCTTTCTGCTGTCCATGAGCCCCTCCGAGCGCATAATTTGCCGCTAAACGCACAGACTTCCGGCCGTATGGCACGCACACGGCGCGTCCCGGCCGGAAATATGTCCTTATTATAGTGGCTTGCCAAGCCGCTGTCAAGCAGGACGACCGCCTGTGCAGGTGCGCCAGAAACCGCTTGAAAGCCTAGTAAGCATATGTTATTATTATAGTATGTAATTTAAAGGGGGACTGCCCATGAAAATATCTACAAAAGGCCGGTATGCCCTGCGCATGATGCTCGATCTGGCCACGCATCAGGGCGACGGCTATGTCGCGCTCAAGGACATCGCGCAGCGGCAGGAGATCTCGAAAAAATATCTGGAGCAGATCGTGCCCATGCTGGGCAAATCCAACATTCTGCGCACCACGCGCGGCTATCAGGGCGGCTACCGGCTGGCCCGTGCCCCGCAGGATTACACCGTCGGTGAGATCCTGCGCCTGACCGAGGGCGGGCTCGCGCCCGTGGCCTGCCTCGACCAGCATCCGAATCCATGTCCGCGCTGCGGAGAGTGCGCCACCCTTCCCATGTGGGAAGGGCTGGAGCGCGTCATCTGCAACTACCTCGACGGCATCACGCTGCAGGACCTGCTCGAGCAGCAGACGGCACGCGCCGCGAACGACTACGTCATCTGACGCGGCCGCGTACTTCCCATGCAGGCCCGGCAAGCGCACCGCAAACGGCGAACGTGCCGCTCGCCCGCGGCTGGATATTTGGTATTACCAGAAAAGCAGGCGTGTGAATTCTATGTTTTTCATAGTTTCCGACCATCGCGCAGGAACACATTGCTGATTATTTATCAATTTTGCATTTTCCGCTTGCCATCCGTGGAGATTCGGGTTACGATGATGCTGCGTCATGTGGTATTACCACGGCGGGATGGTCACTGCTGTGTACGATCCCCGGCGCCCGGTGCGTGGCCACCCTTACACGCCCGTGAACGGCTCGCCGGTACTCACAAGGTTTTCACCTCTTCTTCCCAACCGGCTGTCAAAAACCGCAGAGCCCTACCGGGCCCTGCGGTTTTTTCATACGCTGTGTGACGTCTGATCGGGATGACTATAGAGCGAGAACGCGCCGTTGGCAACGCCGTCGAGCATATCGGAGGTGAACGCCTGTGCGCGCTCGGCGTCGCGGTCGAGCAGCGCGCGGTAGAGCTCGAGCTTATTCTGATACAGGCGGTTGGCGCCGTAGCGCTGGCGGTACAGGCTCCAGAAGTGCAGCCCGTAGCTGTGGATGGAGTTATAAAGCAGCGGCAAAAACGTATTGCGCGACAAAACGCTCAGCGCGTGGTGGAACTGAAACGTCGCCTCGGCGCCCTCCTGGTCGGTTTTGGCGTCCTTGATTGCGTCCAGCATGGGCGCGAGCTCGTCAAGCTCGGCCTGCGTGGCGCGCTCGACCACCAGCTTCACGCACAGGCACTCGTTCGCGCTGCGCACCTCTATGAGCGAGCGCACCTCATCGTCGCGCATGACACCGCCGTTATAATTCAGCAGCGCCGTGAGCGTATCGAGCGAGCCGGTCTTGCGGTAATCGCTGACGTACACGCCCTGGCGCGTCACGATCTCCACGAAGCCCATCTTCTCCAGCTCGATCAGGCCGGCCGAGATCACCGGCCGGCTCACGCCCATGCGCGCGCTCAGCTCCCGCGCCGGCGGCAGTTGGTCGCCCGGCATCAGTTCCCCGGAAATGATCATGCTCTCGACCTTATGAACAAACTGATCCGTGAGCGAGACCGCCTCGATCTTGTCAAATCCCATCGTTCCACCCCCAAAATGTATTTGGTATTACCAAGTGCTTTTCGTTTTGAATTTATCATCATATTGACGGACTGTCAAGCGAAAATGTCGGCATAGTTCCGAAAATGTTAAAATCGAGACACATAGCATTGCTTTTTCAGGAATACTGCTATATGATAATGCTGAATTCTGGTAATACCAGAGCAAGAAACAACAACCATCAGGAAGGAAGGGGAAACATTTGAAAGATCTGAAGCATCTGATCTACTTTGAAAACCTTCTGGAAGACGCCAACAACGAGTTGGTACGGCAGGCCCAGGAGAACGGCAGCATCGTTCTCGGCTATACCTGCTATCACATTCCGGAGGTCCTCCTCAACGTAGACAACTGCATCTCTGTGCGACTCAGAGCACCCAAGACCGGTTCGCTGGATATCTCGACGTACTACATGTCCAACTATACCTGTGACTACGCACGTGCGCTCGTCGAGCGTGCGATCGAGGGTGGCTACCAGTTCCTGGATGCGATGATCGGCGTGGACGCCTGCTCGGCCATGAACCGCTCCATGGAGCACTTCGAGGTCCTGAAGGTCAACAGCAAGGAGAAATTCTTTGTCACGCATACCGACATGCCGCTCAAGGTGACCGATTACTACATTGATTCCTACACCACGCAGATGCGCGAGCACGTGCTCAACCGTCTGACCGAGACCTTCGGCGTTGACACGTCCGACGAGGCGCTGCGCAAGGCCGTCGCCGAGCACAACGAGGTCTGCAAGATCATCAGCGAAATTGCTGAGATGCGCAAGCTCGACAACCCGATCATCACGGGCTACGAGTTCCACATCCTCAACCTCGTGAGCTATACCTGCCCCAAGGCGCTCATCCTGCCCTACCTGCGCGAGACGCTCGCCGAGCTCAAAAAGCGCAAGCCGGACGCCAAGAATCCGTACCGCGCCCGCGTGGCCATCGTCGGCAGCGAGATCGACGACCCGAGCCTGACAAAGCTCATCGAGGGCTGCGGCGCACTCATCGTGTCCGACCGTTTCTGCTTCGGCAGCACGCCGGGCCGCGAGGTCATCGAGCTCAACGACGAGGAAGACGTCCTGCGTCAGATCTGCCGCCACTACATGGAGACCAGCGAGTGCGCTCGTTACATCTCCGACGAGAAGGTGCACCAGCGCCGCGAGACGGCCGACCGTCTGGCGCGCGAGTACAAGGCGGACGGCATCATCTATGAGCAGATGAAGTACTGCGACTACTGGGGCTTCGAGCGTGCTCTGGCGAGCTACATCATGAACACCGAGTACGGCTGGCCGGTCCTGTCGATCGACCGTGTGTATAACAACGGCTACTCGGGTCAGCTCCGCACGCGCGTTCAGGCGTTCGTGGAGAGCCTGGAGATCAAGAAGATCCAGAGAGAAAGGGGTGCCAAGTAATGGGCAAGGTGAAATATCCCAATCCGAAATTCTTCAAAGCGAAAGACAGAATGGACTGGGCTGCTCAGGCAGAGAACCTGAAACTGGTCGGCGGCATCTTCTGGGACATGTTCAAGGAGACCGACTGGAAAAAGTTCGGTGAGGGCTGGAAGAACATTCTCATTTCCGACCGTGACCGTATCAAAGAAGAGTACAAGGCCTTCGCGGCTGCCTCTATGAAGGATAAGATCGACCTCATCCTCAACGGTGAGCGTCACCTCGGCCGCCTGTATCGCGACGGCGCCATGTGCACCGTGCGTCGTGAGTGGCGCGGCATCAAGGACACGGTCTATGACTTCTATGAATGGGCTCGTCTGTGGGGCATGCTGCTCATGTCCTTCTCCAAAGACCTGATCCCGGCTATGAACCAGACGCTGTACTATCGCTGGATGGTGTCTTACTTCTGCTGCCACAGCTTCATGGACAAGAACATCCTCGGCCTGCGCGGCTCCAACCTGCGCATGAGCCACGAGCTTACCTACTGCATCTACCGCTACGTCGCCGAGAACCTCGTTATTCTCGCCAAGGGCGACAGACGCAACGGCAACAGCGAGGAGCTCAACAGCAAGCTCGTTCTGATCGACGAGATGACCATGGCGCAGATCATGGCCGGCTTCCCGACCCTGTACGGCATCCCGCACCAGCTGCTGCCGGTGTTCCTGGTCTCCGAGATCGACCAGCTCACCTGCATCCCGTACATCGACGCCGTCGAGTCCTTCGGTCTCCCGGCCGATACCTGCCCGGTTCCGACGTCCGAGTGCGGCGCGCTCGTCATCGACGCCCTGCCGCATCTGGGCAGCTGCTACATCTCCAGCTCCATGCCGTGTGACGGTTCCGTCATGGCATCCAGCTACTTCGCCCGCCGCTTCCCCGAAATCCCGGTGCATCACCTGTGCTTCCCCGTCCGCTACGAGGACGAGCTGACGCTCGACGCCGCTGTGGAAGACGTCAAGGCGTGCATCCGCTTCATTGAGAAGCAGACCGGCGAGAAGTGGAACTGGGATGCTTACTTCACCGCTATGAAGCGCTTCAACACCGAGACCGACTACGAGCTGCAGAAGTGGGAGATCAACAAGACCGCTTATCCGCAGCTGATCGGCCCGACCTACGAGCTGTTCCGCAAGTGGTGCTATGAGATGGACGGCGGCCTCGATCCGCGTACCATCAAGTCCTGCGAGAAGGTCAACAAGATCCTCCTCAAGGGCTACAAGAACAAGGAGCAGGCCTGGCGCAACAAGATGCGCTATCGTGCTATCACCTGGAGCTGCCCGCCGCACTACTACGCCAACTTCTCCAACTGGCTGGCCAACAGCTGGGGCATCAACGTCGTCGTTGAGATGGAATCTCTCAACTACACCAAGCACCTCAACACCACCGACGAGACCGAGGCCCTGCGTGACATGGCCCGCCTGTACGAGCGCATGGTCATGCGCCGCCACACCAACGGCGGTTACCACAACGTCGTCACCGAGCTCTGGCGTCAGTGCGAGGCGTGGAACACAAACATCGTCATCATGTGGCAGCACGTTGCGTGCAAGAACATGGCCACCGTTCAGGGCCTGCTCGACGAGCAGGGCCGCGAGCTGGGTCTGCACCTGATCTGGATCCCGCACGACCTGATGGATCCGCGCACCGTTTCGCGCCGCACCATGCGCGACACGGTCTCCAGCTATATGGACACCGTCATGCACGCCACCCCGGTCGACGAGACTCTGCTTGACTTCGCGGACGACGTGTGCATGTAAACTTTTTTGAATTGAAGGAAAGGATTTAAATACTATGAAATACTTTGGCGGATGCGACGTAGGTTCCACCTACACGAAGGCAG
>ERZ836358.3012-NODE-3012-length-11750-cov-3.774776_pt1 | contig 11750 bp, 20 predicted proteins | sample MGYA00519942_ERZ836358 | MGnify/ENA primary metagenome ERZ836358 (study PRJEB31850, sample SAMEA3708798) | human gut metagenome | biome: human gut; feature: human-associated habitat; material: faeces | place: China | collected 2014 ...
CAGAATGACGTCATCCTCCGTGTCGTCCGAGTCTGTGAACTCCACCATGAGCCAGCTGGTATCCTGCGTAGAGATGTGGTAGTTCAGCCGCCACAGATCGCCGCCGTCGGGAGGATCCAGCGTCAACGGCGGGCTGATGCCATCGCTGTGGTACAGCTCCGGCATCTCCGGCAGTTCCTCTCGCTCCCAAGGATAGTACAGCAGCACCGACACCTCCATGTATCCATCCTCCAGCTCGGTGGTGTTATAGCCCGACACCCATGCCGTCTCGCCGTACCACTCGAAGGACTCTCCCTGACTCAGGTAGTACACCTCCGCAGGTTCGGCCGGTATCTCCTCCTGAGCGGGCGTCACCGTCACCCCATGACCTCCCTCATCGATTTTCGCCTGACAACTGCGGATCATGGACGGCAGCAGCGCAGACAGGAACGCCACAATGAACACCGCCATAAATATGCCGCCGGACGCTTTCTCCTTCCCGGATGCATGGCTCTTCCGGGGAGCCGCCTGCCGGACGGTACGCTCCGCCTTGTGGAGCTCCTGCTCCAGCTGGCGCAGCGGGTTCTTTTTCTTGGCGGGACGGGCCTGCTCCTCGAAGCAGACCTTCTTCTCATAACAGGTCTTTTTTTCATAGCAGACCTTCTCCTGCTTGCTGGCACCGTGGTGAACGGTGCCGTCCACATCCACCCACTCCCGCCGGGGTCGGCGGTTGTAAGCGCCGCAGTTGGGGCAGCAGCCGTATTTCTCATAGTCATAGGTCCTGCCGCAGGACTGACAGTGTACGTTGGCCATAGCGCACCTCCCGTCGCCGTTTCTTCCGTGACAGTATACCATGCTTTGCCGGGAAACACAAGGGAAACACGGCTGCCAAGCCTCCTTCGGGAGATATCTCATCCCTCGAGGGCGCAAAAAAGCCCTTTTGTATGGCGGCAGTGCCATACAAAAGGGCTTTTTTAGTTGGGGCAGTTTACTTCACCAGTTCGATGAGAGCGGTCTCCGCTGCATCGCCACGGCGGATGCCGGTGCGGATGATGCGGGTATAGCCACCGTTGCGCTCAGCATACTCAGGAGCGATCTCCTTGAACAGCTTGTGGGCAACATCCTCTCTGGTAATGAAGCTCAAAGCCTGACGATACGCTGCCAGATCACCCTTCTTGCCCAAGGTGATCATTTTCTCAGCCATGGGCTGGATCTCCTTGGCACGGGTGATGGTGGTCTCCATCCGACCGTTATCCAGGAAATCGGTGACCTGCTGACGGAGCATCGCCATACGCTGATCGGTAGTCTTACCGAGCTTACGAGTTCCGGGCATTTCTGTTTCCTCCTTGTAAGGATATTCGCACAGAGTGCGAGTTAGTTGTTCTCTTCGTCGGCCAGGGACAGACCCATCATGGCCAGCTTGTTGATGACTTCCTCCAGCGACTTGCGTCCCAGATTACGCACCTTCATCATCTCGTCCTCCGTCTTGGAGATCAGATCCTCCACGGTGTTGATGTTGGCACGCTTCAGGCAGTTAAAGCTGCGGACGGACAAATCCAGCTCCTCAATGGTCATCTCCAGCATCTTGTCCTTATCGTCCGGAGCCTTCTCCACCACCGTGGACTTATCGCCCATGGTGTCGGACAGGTCGGTGAACAGTGCGAAGTGATCGCAGAGGATCTTGGCGCCCAGAGACACGGCATCACGGGCGGTGATAGTGGAATCCGTCCAGACCTCCAGCGTCAGCTTGTCGAAGTCGCTGAGGTTGCCGACACGGGTGTTCTCCACCGTGTAGTTGACCTTGTACACGGGGGTGTAGATGGAGTCGATGGGGATCACACCGATCACGCCAGCCCGCAGAGCCTTGTTGCGGTCAGCGGAGACGTAGCCACGGCCGTGGCTCAGGGTGATCTCCATGCTCAGGGTGGCGCCCACATCCAGCGTTGCAATGTGCAGCTCCGGATTCAGCACCTCCACCTCGCCATCGGGCTTGATGTCGCCGGCCGTCACCTCGCAGGGGCCAGCCGCCTCGATAAAGACGGTCTTGGTGCCCTCGCAATGCAGCTTGGTCAGCAGGTTCTTGACGTTCAGAACGATCTCCGTCACGTCCTCTTTCACACCGGGAATGGTGGAAAACTCATGCTGCACACCGGCGATCTTGATGCTGGTCGCCGCCGTGCCAGGCAGGGAGGAGAGCAGGATGCGCCGCAGCGCATTGCCCAGAGTCGTTCCATAGCCACGCTCCAGGGGTTCGATCACATATTTTCCATAGGAAGCATCGCCGGGCGTTTCAACACACTCGATCTGGGGCTTCTCAATTTCGATCATGCAGTACCCTCCTTCATTCTCTATGCGGCGCAGACGAGTCTGCACCTGATTTGGTTCATGCGTTTGGTGAGGGTCTCGACCCTATTACTTGGAGTACAGCTCGACGATGAGATGCTCCTCGATGGGCATATCAATGTCCTCACGGGCGGGCATACGAGACACGGTACCCTTCAGGGCGTTCTTGTCACGCTCCAGCCAAGTGGGAACGGTCACCAGCGGGGCATCCTCGGCGGTCAGGCGCTTGAAGGCGGCGGAAGAGCGGCTGCTCTCCTTGACCTCAATGACATCGCCCACACGCACCAGGTAGGAGGGGATGTTCACCTTCTGACCGTTGACGGTGAAGTGAGCGTGGCTCACCAGCTGACGGGCCTCACGGCGGGTCGTGGCGAAGCCCAGACGATACACCACGTTGTCCAGACGGCGCTCCACCAGGGTCAGCAGGTTCTCGCCGGTCTTGCCGGGCATACGGGAAGCCTTCTCATAGTACATATGGAACTGCTTTTCCAGAATACCGTAGACGAACTTGACCTTCTGCTTCTCGTTGAGCTGGATGGCGTACTCGCTCTTCTTCTTTCTCATCTGGCCGCCGGGGTTGCGCTTGGTCTCCTTCTTGGAGTAACCCATGACGGTAGGAGAAATGCCCAGCGCCTTGCAGCGCTTAGCGATAGGCTGCATATTCTTAGCCATATTCTACTTATCCTCCTTGTTCCGATTACACACGACGACGCTTGGGGGGGCGGCATCCGTTGTGGGGGATGGGGGTGACGTCCTTGATCATCGTCACCTCCAGGCCCACGGCCTGCAGCGCACGGATGGCAGCCTCACGGCCCTGGCCGGGGCCCTTGACAAAGACCTCCACGGTCTTCAGGCCATGCTCCATAGCGGCCTTGGCAGCCGTCTCAGCGGCACTCTGGGCAGCGAAGGGGGTAGACTTCTTGCTGCCACGGAAGCCCAGACCACCGGAGGAGGCCCAGGACAGAGCGTTGCCCTGTGCGTCGGTGACGGTGACCATGGTGTTGTTGAAGGAAGAGCGGATATGGACCTGGCCCTTCTCGACGTTCTTCTTTTCACGACGGCGGCGAATAACCTTCTTACCGGTCTTAGCGTTAGCCATATTCTATCTTCCCTCCTTACTTCTTCTTGTTGGCAATGGTCTTCTTGGGACCCTTGCGGGTGCGGGCGTTGGTCTTGCTGCGCTGACCACGAACGGGCAGCCCACGGCGATGACGGGTACCACGGTAGCAGCCGATCTCCGTCAGACGCTTGATATCCAGAGCCACCTGACGGCGCAGGTCGCCTTCCACGGTATAGCTCTGGTCAATGGCCTCACGAAGCTTGGCTTCCTCGGCCTCGGTCAGATCCTTCACCCGGGTGTCGGGGTTGATGCCTGTCTGCGCCAGGATGTCCTGAGCGCTCTTTCTGCCAATACCATAGATATAGGTCAAACCGATCTCGATTCGCTTATCCTTGGGCAGGTCAATACCGGCAATACGTGCCATACTCTTAAAGCACCTCCACTTTCTACTTAGCCCTGTCTCTGCTTATGCTTCGGATTTTCGCAGATCACCATTACACGGCCCTTTCTGCGAATGATCTTGCACTTCTCGCACATGGGCTTCACGGACGGTCTTACTTTCATTGTTCATAAACCTCCTACTTACTACGCCAGGTAATCCGGCCACGGGTCAGGTCGTAGGGTGACATTTCCACCGTCACCTTGTCGCCGGGCAGAATCCTGATGAAATTCATTCTGAGCTTTCCGGAAATATGCGCCAAAATCGTGTGTCCATTTCCAATGTCTACCTGGAATGTGGTGTTAGGCAGTGATTCGACTACCACACCCTCCACTTCGATCATATCGGATTTTGCCAAGTCGTTATCCCTCCTGGTCTTGATTACCGCCGCTGAATGCGGCTAAGGCTTTACGAAGCTCACTATTGGTGATTTTTTCGCCGCTTCTGATCTTCTCGGCCACCGGGCTGTGGCCCTCCCCGTAAAGCTCCGTATGCTTCCGTCGCTTTCGCTTGGGGTCCTCCACCCGGCGCCGTTTTCCGTCAGCCAGCAGAAGGAAGTCTCCCTCCGTCGCAAGCACGAAGAAGAGATCTCCCTTGTCCCTGCCGGCCGTGGATCTTACGATGTTGGATATGGCAATGTCCATAGACTTTATACCAGAGACTCGCTGGCGTCCGTCAGAAGCTCCGGGTCGCCGGCGGTGATCAGGATGGTATTCTCGTAGTGGGCCGCCTTCTTGCCGTCCGCAGTTTTCACCGTCCAGCCGTCCGGCATCTGCCGGATGGCTGCGGAGCCTGCGTTGACCATAGGCTCCACGGCGATGGTCATGCCCCGCAGCAGGCGGGGGCCATGCCCGGGCTTGCCAAAGTTGGGTACCTCCGGCGGCTCGTGCATATGGTGACCGATGCCGTGACCCACATACTCCCGCACGATGGAATAGCCATGCGACTCGGCATACTGCTGCACAGCGGCAGAGATGTCGGACAGACGATAGCCCTCCCTGGCGTATTTCAGCCCCTGGAAGAAGCTCTCCTGTGTCACACGGATCAGGTCCATGTCCTCGTCGGACACCTTCCCGCAGGGGTACGTGCCGGCGCAATCGCCATGGACGCCGCCGATGTAGGCGCCCACGTCCACGCTGACGACATCGCCCTCCTGCAATACCCGTGGACCGGGAATGCCGTGGATGATCTCGTCGTTGACGGAGACGCATACGCTGGCGGGATAGCCATTGTAGTGCAGGAACGAGGGGGTCGCTCCATGGGAGCGGATAAAGTCAAACACTGCCTTATCGATTTGGTGGGTTGTTACGCCGGGTTTTACCATTTCCCGTGCCAGAGCACGGGCAGCCGCGGTAATTTTTCCCGCCCGGCGCATCAGTTCGATCTCGTGTGCGGATTTCAGAGTGATCATGCATCTACTCCCAGCGCACGCAGGATCGCCTGCGTAGTCCCGTCCACAGTGGACTGGTCCTCCACAGTTTTCAGAATCCCACGGGCCTCGTAAAAGCCCTTCAGAGGTTCTGTCTCTCTATGATAAACCTCCAGCCGGTCACGGACCGTCTCGGGGTTATCATCCTTGCGCTGTACGAGCTTGCCGCTGCACACATCGCACACGCCCTCCGTTTTCGGGGGGATGTTCACAATGTGGTAGCTGGCGCCGCAGTGCTCGCACACACGCCGGCCGCCCATCCGAGTAACGATCTTCTCGTCAGGGATCTCGATGGCCACCACTGCATCGAAGCTGATACCGGCCTGCTCCATGGCCTCCGCCTGAGCGATGGTGCGGGGCACCCCGTCCAGAATGTAGCCGTTGGCGCAGTCGGGCTCCTGCAGGCGGTCGTTGATGATGCCGATGATGACCTCATCCGGCACCAGCTTGCCTGCGTCCATATACTCCTTGGCCTTCAAACCTGTGGGCGTGCCGTTTTTCACGGCGGCACGCAGAATGTTGCCTGTGGAGATCGTGGGGATCTCCAGCTTCTTCTTCAGAATCTCTGCCTGAGTACCCTTACCGGCACCCGGAGCGCCCAAAAGGATCAGTTTCATGTTGCACCTCAATTATTCCAGGAAGCCCTTATACTGACGCATCAGCATCTGGGACTCCAGCGCCTGTACGGTCTCCAGCGCAACGCCCACCACGATGATGACGGACGTACCGCCGATGGACAGGGAGGAGTTCCCCACGATCTTGCCGATCAGCAGGGGCAGGATCGCCACGACGCCCAGATAGATAGCGCCGAACAGGGTGACCTTGTTCAGGACCTTCTTAATGAAGTCGGTGGTCGGCTTACCAGGACGGAAGCCGGGAATGAAGCCGCCGTTCTTCTTCAGGTTGTTGGAGATCTCCACGGGGTTGAACTGAATGGTGGCATAGAAATAGCTGAAAGCAATGATCATCAGGAAGTAGAAGATCATGTACAGCACGGACTTGGTGTCAATAGCGTTCAGGAAGCCATACCAGAAGGTACCCTCCGCCGGCTGCTTGCAGAAAGCGGCGATGGTAGAGGGGATCATGGCGATGGACTGAGCGAAGATGATGGGCAGAACGCCGGACATATTCACCTTCATGGGGAGGGTGGATGCCTGACCGCCGTACATCTTGCGGCCCACCTGACGTTTGGCATACTGCACCGGGATACGGCGCTCAGCGCCGTTGACCCAAGTGATCAGGACGATCAGAGCCAGGATGCCCAGCACCACCAGCACCGCTGCCCACCAGGCCAGCGTACCGGCCCGCAGTCCGCTGATCATGGAGGAGACCATGCTGGGGACACGGGACAGGATGCCGGCAAACAGGATGATGGAGATACCGTTGCCGATACCGAACTCTGTGATCTGCTCGCCCATCCACATGACGAAGGAAGAACCGGCGATGAAGGAGGCGATAATGACCAGAGCCACCCAGAAGGATTTCTCGGTCAGGATGCCGTAGTTCTTCATCAGCATATAGTAGCCCCAGCCCTGCAGGATGGCGATGGCCACCGTAGCGTAACGGGTGATGGACTGGATCTTCTTCTTGCCCTCCTCGCCGCCGTCACGAGCCAGCCGCTCCAGAGCGGGAATGGCGATGGTCAGCAGCTGGATGATGATGGAGCTGTTGATGTAGGGCTGCACGCCCAGTGCAAAGACGGTGGCCTGAGCGAAGGCGCCGCCGGACATGACATTGTACAGGCCCAGAACGGTGGTGCTCATGCCCTCCAGATAGCTGCTCAGCAGATCCGTGTTCACATAGGGAACGGGGATGGCATTGCCGATGCGGAAGATCAGCAGGATCAGTGCGGTGAAAATGATCTTTTTGCGAAGCTCAGGAATACCCCACGCCTTTTTGATCGTCTGAATCACTTAGATCACCTCTGCCTTTCCTCCGGCTGCTTCGATCGCTTCCTTAGCAGCCTGAGAGAAAGCAGCGGCCTGTACGGTCACCTTCTTGGTAACTTTGCCGTTACCCAGAACCTTGTAGCCGTATTCACACTTGCTCAGGATTCCCTTGGCAAGCAGGGCCTCTGCGGTGACGATATCGCCATCCTCGAACTTGTCGAGGCTGGTCAGGTTGATGATTTCCAGGGGCTTTGCAAAAATGTTGTTGAAGCCACGCTTGGGGATGCGGCGGGCCAGAGGCATCTGGCCGCCCTCAAAGCCAATGCGGGTGCCGCCGCCGGAGCGGGCCTTCTGGCCCTTGTGACCACGGCCGGCAGTCTTGCCGTTGCCGGAGCCGCTGCCCCGACCCTTGCGGTAAGCTTCCTTGGTGGAGCCGGCTGCGGGAGACAGTTCATTCAGTTTCATGCTCTCGCACCTCCTTATTCTACTTCGGTGACCTGCAGCAGATAGCCGATCTTGGCGATCTTGCCCTTGGTCTGGGCGTTGTCGGGCTGAACGGTGGTGTCACCGATCTTCCGCAGGCCCATGGAGTTGGCAGTGGCAATGTGCTTTTCCAGTCTGCCGTTAAGGCTCTTGACGAGCTTGATGTTCAGATTAGCCATTGTTCACGCCTCCTTAGCCCACGATCTCGTCCACGCTCTTGCCACGGGTGCGGGCGACCTCTTCCGGGGTACGCAGAGCCTTCAGGCCCTCAAAGGTGGCGGCTACCACATTGACTGCGGTATTGGAGCGCAGGCACTTCGTACGGATATCCTTGATACCGGCAGCTTCCATGATGATACGCACGGGGCCGCCGGCGATCACGCCGGTACCGGGGGCAGCGGGCTTCATCAGCACACGGCCTGCACCGGCCTCACCGATGATCTCGTGGGGGATGGTGCTGCCGGACAGGGACACGGTGATCATGTTCTTCTTGGCATCCTCGATGCCCTTGCGGATGGCCTCAGGGACCTCGGCGGCCTTACCAAGGCCGAAACCGACCTTGCCCTTGCCGTCGCCCACCACCATCAGAGCGGAGAACTTCATGACACGACCGCCCTTGACCGTCTTGGATACACGGTTGGTAGCAACTACTTTTTCGATATACTCGCTGGGTTCTCTTTCAAATCTTGCCATTGTCAGTTATCCTCCTCTCTTAGAATTCCAGGCCGCCCTCACGGGCGCCTTCGGCCAGCTCGGCCACACGGCCGTGATACAGGTAACCGCCACGGTCGAACACGACGGTGTCGATGCCCTTGGCCTTGCAGCGCTCGGCCACCAGCTTGCCCACGGCACGGGCGGCGGTCTTGTTGCCGCCGTTGCCCTCGATCTCCTTATCCAGGGAGGAGGCGGAGACTAGGGTGTTGCCGGCCACGTCGTCGATGACCTGAGCGTAGATGTTCTTCTCGCTGCGGAACACGTTCAGACGGGGACGCTCGGTAGTGCCGAACACCTTGGCACGGACTCTCTTATGACGCTTCAGACGCTGAGCGTTGGTATTGGGTCTTTTAATCATTACGGCACACCTCCTTACTTCTTGGCGCCGGTCTTACCGACCTTGCGGCGGATGACTTCATCGACATACTTGATGCCCTTGCCCTTATAAGGCTCGGGAGGACGCTTTTCACGGACTTCCGCCGCAAACTGGCCCACCTTCTGCTTATCGGGACCGGAGATGACGATCTTGTTCTGAGCGGGGACATCAATGGTGATGCCGTCGATCTCAGGAACGATGACCTGATGAGAGTAGCCCAGGTTCATGACCAGGTTCTTGCCCTCCTTGGCGGCACGGTAACCGATACCGTTGACCTCCAACTCCTTCTTGAAGCCTTCGCTGACGCCGACGACCATGTTGTGCAGCAGCGCACGGGTCATGCCGTGCAGAGCGCAGTGCAGCTTGTCGTCGGAGGGGCGCTTGACATGGATGACGTTGCCCTCCTGCTCCAGGATCATCTCCGGACGCAGAGCCTGCGTCAGAGTACCCTTGGGGCCCTTGACGGTGACAACGTTGTTCTCCGCAATGGTGACTTCCACACCAGCGGGGACGGTAATGGGCATTCTGCCAATTCTCGACATTGTTCAATACCCTCCTTACCAAACAAACGCAAGGACTTCACCGCCGACGTGTGCTGCACGAGCAGCCTTGTCGGTCATGACGCCCTTAGAGGTGGATACGATCGCAATACCAAGACCACGCAGCACACGGGGCAGCTCATCGGCACCCACGTACACACGCAGACCGGGCTTGGACACACGGCGCAGACCGGAGATGACCTTCTCCTTGCCGGCGTTGTACTTCAGGGTGATGTGAATGGTCCCCTGGGTACCGTCGTCCACGACCTGATAGGCCTTGATGTAGCCCTCATCCAGCAGGATCTGAGCGATGCTCTTCTTCATGTTGGAGGCAGGGACGTCAACGGTCTCATGCTTGGCATTGTTGGCGTTGCGGATACGGGTCAGCATATCGGCAACAGGATCAGTGATGTGCATACTTGTTTCCTCCTAATTTAGAGTTACAGGGTCGCCCCTGTTGAGGCAGCGAGGTATCACTGATAATTTAGGCACCGTCCGATGACCAGCGATGTTTAATTACCAGTGACCTTTCGCCATCCTTTATCGCCGGAGCGCACAGCGCTCTTAGGCACTTGCTTTGCAGGGAGATAACTCCTCCCACACGGTTCCCGTCCTACCGGCAGCGCCGCCGCACCTGTGCGGCCCGCCCACCGGCAGTATATAACGGAATGGACTCTTTCGTCATACGAGGCAGCAGGGTACCGCTGTGCTTTTCGCACAGCAAGCCATGCCAGCTCCGCATGAGATAGATCCAGGATTTTTTCGCCAGACGAGGCGGCGAGGCGGCGGCGTACTTTGTGTACGTCGAGCCGCACCAACGAAGTATGGCGGAAAAAGATTACCAGGAAGCCTTGCGGACACCGGGGATCTCGCCCTTATAAGCCAGCGTGCGGAAGCAGATACGGCAAACGCCGTAGTCACGCAGATAGGCGTGAGGGCGGCCGCACAGCTTGCAGCGGTTGTACTTACGGGTGGAGAACTTAGCGGGAGCCTGCTGCTTCAGGATCATAGACTTCTTTGCCATGGTGTTTCTCCTCCTAATCAGCGTTCAAAGGGAGCGCCGACCAGGGTCAGCAGCTCGCGGGCTTCTTCATCGGTCTGAGCGGTGGTGCAGATGACGATGTCCATACCACGGATCTTGTCGATCTTATCGTACTCGATCTCAGGGAAGATCAGCTGCTCCTTGACGCCCAGGGCATAGTTGCCACGGCCGTCGAAGGCGTTGGCGCTGATACCACGGAAGTCACGCACACGGGGCAGAGCCACGTTGAACAGACGATCCAGGAACTCCCACATCTTGTCGCCGCGGAGGGTGACCTTCGCGCCGATGGGCATATCCTCACGGAGCTTGAAGTTTGCGATGGACTTGCGAGCGCGGGTGATGACGGCCTTCTGGCCGGTGATCTTGCCCAGATCGCCCACGACGTTGTCCAGCACCTTTGCGTTTTCACGAGCCTCGCTGCAGCCCACGTTGATGACGACCTTGTCGATCTTGGGGATCTGCATGACGGACTTGTAGCCGAACTGCTTCATCAGAGCGGGAGCAACTTCGGCCTTATACTGTTCTTTCAATCTTGCCATTTGTTAACTCGCTCCTTTCTTACAGTTCTGCACCGCAGTGCTTGCACACGCGGATCTTCTTGTCGCCCTCGATCTTGTGGGCAATGCGGGTGCCCTTGTTGCACTTGGGGCAGACAACCTGCACCTTGCAGGCTGCGATGGCAGCCTCGCGCTTGACGATGCCGCCCTCCTCGCCCTGACGGCGGGGCTTGACGTGGCAGGTCACCATGTTGATGCCCTCAGCCACGATCTTGCTGCTCTTGGGTACGGTGCCCAGCACCTTGCCCTGCTTGCCCTTGTCCTTACCGGACAGGACGACGATGGTATCGCCCTTCTTAATGTTCATAGCCATTGTTCGAGCCCTCCATCAAATCACTTCGGGAGCCAGGGACAGGATCTTCATGTAATCCTTGTCGCGCAGCTCGCGAGCCACAGGCCCAAAGATACGGGTACCTCTGGGGTTCTTGTCGTCCTTAATGAGGACAGCGGCGTTGTCGTCGAAACGGACATAGGTGCCGTCGTTACGACGGATGCCCTTGGCGCTGCGGACGATAACAGCCTTCACAACCTCGCCCTTCTTCACGGTACCGCCGGGCTGGGCCTTACGGACGGACGCCACGATGACGTCGCCGATGTTGCCGAACTTCCGGGTGGAGCCGCCCAGGACGCGGATGCACTTGATTTCCTTGGCGCCGGTATTATCGGCAACCTTCAAATAACTTTCCTGCTGAATCATACTGGCACCTCCTTACTTCGCCTTCTCGATGATCTCGACCACGCGCCAACGCTTGTCCTTGGACAGGGGGCGGGTCTCCATCACCTTCACGGTATCACCGATACCGCAGGCATTGTTTTCATCGTGGGCCTTCAGCTTGTAGGTACGGCCGACGATCTTCTTGTACAGAGGATGGGCGACGCGGTCGGACACAGCCACAACCA
>ERZ836358.3041-NODE-3041-length-11612-cov-5.568573_pt1 | contig 11612 bp, 13 predicted proteins | sample MGYA00519942_ERZ836358 | MGnify/ENA primary metagenome ERZ836358 (study PRJEB31850, sample SAMEA3708798) | human gut metagenome | biome: human gut; feature: human-associated habitat; material: faeces | place: China | collected 2014 ...
CCCCCGCCGCGTAGCAGGCTGCCCGCCGGATTATTTTGCCGAGGATGGCCAGCTGTGGGGCAACCCGCTCTACGACTGGGAGTATCACCGCCGAACCGGCTATGCGTGGTGGATCAGCCGCGTGCGCCATGCACTGTCCATCTATGACATCCTGCGCATTGACCACTTCCGCGGCTTTGATACCTACTGGGCGATCCCGGCAGGGGAGACCACGGCCCGCAACGGCCGCTGGGAGCAGGGCCCCCGCATGGAGCTGTTCCACGCGCTGCACAACGCTCTGGGCAGCCTGCCCATCGTGGCCGAGGATCTGGGCGAGATGTTTGACTCGGTTCGTGAGCTGCTTGCGGAGAGCGGCTTCCCCGGCATGAAGGTGCTGCAGTTCGCCTTTACTGGCGAGGACAGCGTGGACCTGCCCCACAACTACCCGCGCAACTGTGTGGCCTACCCCGGCACCCATGACAACAACACGCTGACCGGCTGGTTTGCCGGGGAGCTGACCGCCGCCCAGCGCAAGCAGGCGACTGATTACTTTGCCCTGACCGGGCGGGAGGGCAACGTGCGCGGCCTGCTGCGCGGTGTGCTGGCCAGCGCGGCGGCGCTCGCCATCATTCCGCTGGCGGATTGGCTGGAGGAGCCTGCCGCCAGCCGGATGAACACGCCCGGCAAGGCCCGCGACAACTGGCAGTGGCGCGCCGATGCAAAGAAGCTGACCCCCGCGCTGGCCGGTGAGATCCGCGAGCTGTCGGAGCGGTATTTCCGTACTGCGCGATAATTTGTTGACTTCGTAGGATATTTTTTCGTTTTAGCTTGCAATCTTTGTGCAACGCAAACCTTGGAAAAAGGGCCGCAGTGTGGTAAAATTGTCTATGTATTATACAAAGGCTAAGATGCGCTGTGCCGGCAACCGGCAGAAGGAAACGATATGAAACAGGACTACACCATTGCCGAGCTGCAGGCGGAGATCGCCGCGCTGCAGCAGCTATTTGACTGTGTTACACTGGCAGACCCCTGCAGAGGGCTGCTGGACCCGGCAACCCTGCAGCCGCTGGACAAGGTGGCAGCGGTGCCTGCGCTGGACGCCAACGGCCGCGGTATGCGGATCATCAAGGCGGCGTCCGGGCTTGAAACCGTGCTGGCTCAGGGCATTCGCGTGGAGGGTACGCCCTGCGTGCTGATGATGCAGATGCCGCTGCCCCGCGTCCTCAAGGCGGACGGTGACGAGGACGCTTTTACCCGCGCCCTGAGCCAGATGCAGGAGGATCTGCGCCGCGACCATGTGACCGGTGTCTACAACGCGGTCTACCTGAATGAGGAGTTCCGCCCCCACGCCGAGCGCGCCGCCATGGACGGCCAGCCTGTGGGCGTTGTGATGCTCCGCGTCAATGAGTATTGGCAGCTGCGTGAGCATGAGAGCAGCACGGCAGCCGACTGCTGCCTGAATCTGGCCGCCGGCATCCTGCAGCTGGCGGTTGGCCCCGACCGTGAAAAGGCCGTACTGGCCCGCCTGAACGATGGCTTCTTTGCCGTGGTCACGCTGGGTACGCCCGCCGCCAAGGTGGCAAAGGTCGTGCGCGAGGCGATGAATGACTCCCGCCGGGAGTTCAACATCTCGCTCTCCCGCCGCGGCAGCTTCACCGTGGCGATCGCCTCGGCCGAGTGGGGCGAGACCGCCTCTTGGGATATGATGCTCTCCCTCGCACAGCAGCGCCTGTGACCGAATAAAACAACCCCCTTGTGTACATACTGGCATTGACCGCCAAATGTACACAAGGGGGATTTTATTATGCAGAGCGATAATGAAAAGATGCTGCAGGAAATCGTGCAGAACACCGAGATGGGCAAGAATACGCTGGATGAGCTGATGGGCCTGACCCATGACCAGAAGCTGAAGGACGAGATGCTGCGCCAAAAGAGGGAGTACCGCCGTCTCAATCAGGCTGCCCACACAGCGCTGGACGCCATCGGTGCCGAGGCGCACGGCCAGAGCGCCGCCGCAAGGATGAGCGTCAGCATGGGAATCCGCACCCGGACGATGCTGGACAAATCCACGCGCAATCTGGCCACGATGCTGGCCGAGGGCAGCGGGCAGGGTGTGCTGGACTGCAAGCGCGCCGAGAAGGACTACCCCACCGCCAGCCCCGGGGCCATGCAGCTCTGCCATGAGCTGGGCCGCTTCCAAAGCGAGGCCGAGCAGACCTGGAGAGGGTTTGTGTAAAAAAGAAAAAGCCTTCCCCCTTGGGGGAAGGTGGCCGTAGGCCGGATGAGGGGCGGCCTTCCCGCTGCAGCCCGTTCACGGGCAATCGCGGAAAAGCCGCCCCTCATCCGTCACCTTCGGTGACAGCTTCCCCCGCGGGGGAAGCTTTTTTGTACTTACAGCTTCAAATCCCCTTCTTTGATCCACCCCTTCTTCCGCAGAACCTCGCAGAAGATCGTGCTCAGCACGGCGGGCAGGATAAAGCAGACGAGCGCCAGCCCGGCCCAGTCAAAGGCCGTGATGGCCCGGCCGCTCTCGACCCAGCCGGTATAGACGCCGATCTGGCCGACCAGACCGCAGGTACCCATGCCGCTTGACACGGCGGGGCCGTTCATCTCAAGATGGAACAGGCAGGTGGCGACAGGCCCGGTGATGGCGGCTGCCAGCGTCGGCGGGATCCATGTGCGGGGATTGCGCAGGATGTTGGGCATCTGCAGCATGCTGGTGCCAAGCCCTTGACTGACCAGCCCGCCGATGCCGTTCTCCCGGTAGCTCATAACGGCAAAGCCGACCATCTGGGCGCAGCAGCCTGCCACGGCGGCACCGCCGGCCAGCCCGGTCAGCCCCAGCGCTGCGCAGATGGCCGCGCTCGAGATGGGCAGCGTCAGTGCCATGCCGACCAGCACCGACACAAGGATGCCCATCAGCAGGGGCTGCAGCTCGGTGGCCCACATGATCAGGCTGCCCACGGCGGACGCCGCTGCGCCGATGGCCGGGGCGCACAGCGCGCTGAGCCCTACGCCAACCAAGATCGTGACCGCCGGGGTGACCAGAATATCGACCTTGGTCTCCTTGCTTACCAGCTTGCCGACCTCGGCCGCCACAATGGCAATCAAGTAGACGGCCAGCGGGCCGCCTGCACCGCCCAGTTCATTGGCGGCACCGCCCACGGCAATCAGGCTGAACAGCACAAGCTGCGGTGCATGGAGCGCATAGCCGATGGAGGCAGCCATGGCCGGGCCTGCCACGGCAGCGGCATACCCGCCCGCCGTGACAAGAAAAGCAAGCCCGGCCTGCTGGCCCAATGTCTTGATGATCGTGCCGATGAGCAGGCTGGCAAACAGGCCCTGTGCCATGGCGCCCATGGCGTCAATGCCGTAGCGATGCGCCGAGATGATGACATCCTTGCGCTTGAAAAACGAACGAAGCTCTTCCATTTGTACTCTCCTCTTTCCGATAATAATGAAATTTTAGCATTTTGCGTTGGGGAATACAACCGCTTTCCCTAAAATGCGCCGAATTGCACAGATTTATTGAAAAAGCAAGCCGAATGCGGTACAATTAAATAAAATGTGGCAGGGGAGTCCGGCGGCCCGCTGCCTTACATACTGCCGGGACGGAGGTTCATTGTGGCCAATAAGAAAAAGAAAAAACACCTCGCACCCGCTGCGCAGCCCGCAGAAAAGCGTGTTCCGGCGGATTGCCCCGCGCAGCCGCCCCGCACCGCGAAGCTGATGGGAGCGCTCTGCTACCTGAATGTGCTGATCCTGATCCCTGCCTGCAGCCGGTGGCGGCACGATGATTTCGTGAAGTTTCATCTGAATCAGGGCCTTGTGCTGCTCGCGCTTGCCACCGTCTGCGCCTGTGTTGGGTTTCTGCCGCACGGCAGCGAGATGGGCCTGACCCTGACGCTGCTGGTGGACGCGCTCTCTCTGGTAGGGCTGGTGCAGACCCTGCGCGGCCTCAAAGCCCCGCTGCCGGGCGTGCGCAATATTACTAAAGGATTCCATCCGTTTGACTGAATAAGGAGATGTTTGCTATGTCTAAAGCTGTTATCTTTTTTGCCCCCGGGCTGGAGGAATGCGAGGGCCTGCTCTGCGTGGATATTCTGCGCCGCGCCGGTGTGGAGGTCACGATCGCCGCAGTGGGCGGGCAAAAGACCGTCACAAGCGCCCGTGTCATCCATGTGGTGGCCGATGCGCTGGCTGAGGAACTGGACTATGCGGCCTTCGATGCCTGCATCCTGCCCGGCGGTATCCCCGGCGTGCCGAATCTCAAGGCCGATGCCACGGTCAAAAAGGTCTGTCAGGACTTTGCCGCGGGCGGCAAGCTGGTTGCGGCTATCTGTGCAGCGCCTACGGCACTGGCGGCCTTCGGCGTGCTGAACGGCAAAAAGGCAACGGTCTACCCCGGCATGGACGCCGACCTGACCGCCGCCGGGGCCAGCTACACAGGTCTGCCTATCACGATTGACGGAAATATTGTCACCGGAGAGGCACTGGGGGCAGCCATCCCCTTTGCGCTGGCGCTGGCCCGTATGCTGGCCGGTGCAGACGCCGCCAACAAGGTCAAGAGTGCCATCGTATACCAGTAAGACGGACAATAAAAACAGCCCCGGCCGGCAGGTCGGGGCTGTTGGTTTTGTTATGGGTCATTTCCGTCCGCGCTGCAGCTCGATCCATGCAAGGTCGCCGCGCTCAAGGCCGTGGATCAGCACCTCGGCTGTGGCAATGTTGGTGGCAACAGGGATCGTGTGCATGTCACACAGGCGCAGCAGCATTACATCATTCGGCTCGCCGGGCTTGGCGCTGACCGGATCGCGGAAAAAGAGCAGCATGTCGATCTCACCGCAGCCGATCATTGCAGCAATCTGCTCGGCACCGCCGCGCCCGCCCGGATACAGGCAGCGCACCGGCAGCCCTGTGGCATCGTGGACGATCTTGCCGGTCACACCGGTGGCAACCAGTTCGTTCTCCGACAAAATGCGCAGATAGGCTGTGCAGAACTGCGCCATCAACTCCTTGCGGGAATCGTGGGCAATTAATGCGATTCTCATAGCTGAACTCTCCCTCCGTACAGCCGTACTGCGACTGTACACAAACGTATACTATATAATAATACATATGTACAAAAAATGCAAGTGCCGGACGGACAAAAATGCCCATAAAAACGGCGCTATGCCAAAAACCTTGGCAGAATGGCCAAACTCGGCTGTGAAATTTTGGTGAAACAGCGCGCGGCAGTTGTGCTATAATGGAAAAAACGGACAGACACTGTATGTGATTCTGTCTAAAAGGAGGATCTACCATGAGGAAATCTGCCCAGACCGTCATCCGCCCGGATGCCTATTATACGATTGCAGCAGCCAACGGCCGCGTGCTGGAAGTGGCCGATTTCAACACTGAGAACGGTGCCTCGGTCCGTCTGTGGAGCTATGAGGGCCAGCCTTGGCAGCAGTGGAGCTTTGAGGAATCGGCCGAGGGCGAGTACCGCATCAAAAACCGCTTTACCGGAAAGGTCATGGATCTGGCTATGTCCGGCGTCAGCAACGGCACATGGGTACACCAGTGGAGCCGCACGGCCGGTGCCGGTCAGCGCTGGCAGATCGTTGACGCGGGCGGCGGCAGGGTCAAGCTGCGCAATGTGCTCGCGGATAAGGTCATCGACCTTGTAGGTATGCGCGTTGACAACGGCACGCAGGCCCAGATCTGGCAGGATGTATTCGGTGAGAACCAGCTTTGGAGGCTCGATCCTGTGCCCGAGCGGCTGCTGAATAAGGAAACGCCTGCCCCCAAGCCCAAGGAGGAGCCGCGGCGCACGACCCGCACCCAGACTGAGAAGAAAACCTCCGGCAAGGCGGCCCGCCGGACGAGTAAGAACAAGTGAGAAAAGCCTTCCCCTGCGGGGGAAGCTTTTTTTGTGGGTTGCAGGCAGCGCAAAATGTTGTTATAATAGTAAAAAACCGAAAGGCAGTATGACCATGCAGTTTACCGAGCTTACCAATGTTTCGCCCGAGATCATCCGCGCTACGCAGGCGATGGGCTTTACCGATATGACCGAAATTCAGGAGAAGGCCATCCCGCTGATGCTGGGCGGGCATGATATGATCGCCAAGGCGCCCACAGGCACCGGCAAAACGGTGGCGTTCGGTATCCCCATCCTGTCCAAGGTGGACCCTGCCAGCCTCAAGCCGCAGGCAGTCGTCCTGAGCCCCACGCGCGAGCTGGCCCAGCAGATCGCGCAGGACCTGCAAAATCTGGCGCAGTTCCTGCCGGAGATCAAGATTGTCTGCGTCTACGGCGGCGCAGGCATGGATAAGCAGCAGCGCCAGCTCAAACAGGGTTGCCAGATCGTTGTGGCTACGCCGGGCCGCCTGATGGACCATTACCGGCACCACGCCATTGATGTGTCACAGGTCCGGACCGTGGTGCTGGACGAGGCCGATGAGATGCTGAACATGGGCTTCTACAAGGATGTGAAGTACATCATCGACCTGATGAAGCACCGCGAGAGCCTGTCGATGTTCTCGGCCACGATCAGCCGCGAGGTGCTGGACATCGGCTGGCTGTACCAGCACAATGCCGCCGAGGTCAGTGTCCGCCCCGTTGAGGATTCCAGCCCAAAGATCGCCCAGTACAAGCTGCTGACCACCGGCCGCGACAAGCTGGCGGATGCCGCGCAGATCATCATCTCCGAGGGATACAAGCGGGTCATGATCTTCTGCAACACCAAGTATAACACCGGTATGCTGGCCAACCAGCTGGCGCGCCTGAACTTTAATGTGGACTGCCTGCACGGCGATCTGTCGCAGGCGGAGCGCAACCGGATCATGACCCGGTTCAAGGCCGGCGAGATCGATGTGCTGGTAGCCACCGATGTTGCAGCCCGCGGCATTGATGTCTCCGATGTGGACGCGGTCATCAACTACGATGTGCCCGAGGAAAACGAGCATTACACCCACCGCATCGGCCGCACCGGCCGTGCCCGCAAGCAGGGCGCAAGCTACCTTTTCTATACGAAGGAGGAGCAGAAGCGGGTCGAGCAGCTGCTGCGTCTGACCCGCAACACCGATGACTGCAAGAGCGTAAAGTTTGACTTTAACCACGAGCATCTGAAGGTGGAGGAAAAAGCGGCGGAGGATAAGTTCCAGATCAAGGCGTATTTTTGAGAAAGAAAAGCCGTAGGGGCCGGGCATGCCCGGCCCGCAACGTGAGGAGGATATCCCCTTTATCTTTGGCACTGTAGAGAGGGGCCTTGCCCTTCCGCGGGGCGTCGAGGACGCCGCCCCCTACAACAAAAAAGCACCTGCCTATTCTACACAGGCAGGTGCTTTTTTATAAGAATTTACAGACTCTCGATCATCCGTGCAACGATCTCGGTCGCGGTCTTGATGTATTCCGCAATGCTGAACTGCTTGACGACCAGAACCTCATAGCCGCTCTCGTCCGCGTTGTCGCTCATGGCGCGCAGGATGACGCAGGGGACATTGTTGCGCCCGGCAATCTGGCTGACCGCAGCGCCCTCCATCTCGACACAGTCGGGATGGCACTTTTCCTCAATGGCTTTTTTCGTCGCGGCATCGCCCACAAAGGTGTCGCCGGTGGCGATCTTGCCCGCAATGGCCTTCACGCCGCAGGCCGCGCAGGCGTCCAGCGCGGTCTGCACAAGAGCGGAGTCCCCGTGGTATTCGGTCTGGAACGGTGCGCTTTGGGCGATCATGCTCAGCTCTGCGTCGTGGTAAACGACCGTCTCGCCGATGCAGACATCGCCGATGCCGATCTTGCTGGTCATGTTGCCGGCAATGCCGCTGAAAATCAGCCTGTCAATGCAGTATTTTGTGCAAAGCACCTGCACGGTGGAAGCGGCGTTGGCCTTGCCCATGCCCGCACAGCAGACAACGACCTGCTTGCCGTGCAGGGTGCCGCGGTGGTATTCCACCCCGGCGTACTGCTCCTTGGTTACATTTTCCAGCCGGGCACACAGCTGGTCCACTTCATCGGGCATAGCGCCCATAATGCCAATAATCATCTTGCATTCTCCCAAAAAAGGCGTTATACGGGCAATTATACATTGAACAGGAACTCGATGACATCGCCGTCATTCACAACATATTCCTTGCCCTCGGTGCGCTGCAGGCCCTTGGACTTGACGGCGGCATAGTTGAAATCGGCGTCCTCAAGATCCTTGTAGGCAATGACCTGTGCGCGGATGAAGCCGCGTTCAAAATCGCTGTGGATCTTGCCGGCGGCCTGCGGGGCCTTGGTGCCGCGCTTGATGGTCCATGCACGGCACTCTTTTTTGCCGTCAGTCAAAAAGCTGATAAGACCCAGCAGCTCATAGCTGGCCTTAATGAGCTTGTCCAGACCAGTGGATTCAATGCCCATTTCCTGCAGGAACGCGATTTTTTCCTCCTGCGTGGAGCCGGCAATGTCCTCCTCGGTCTTGGCGCAGATGGGGATAGCCTGCGCGTTTTCTTCCTTGGCGCGGGCGGCCACCAGCGGGAAGTAGGGATTCTCGTCCAGCCCGCCGAGCAGATCGTCCTCGCCCACATTGCAGGCGTAGATCACAGGCTTGGCGGAGAGCAGGCCCAGCTCCTTGCGGACGGCCTTCTGTGCATCGTCACCCTCGTCAAAGTCGAAGGAGCGCGCCGGTTTGCCGCCCTCAAGCCATGAGGCCAGCTCCGCCAGCCAGCCGGCCTCCGCCGCGGCAGCCTTGTTGCCGGTTTTGGCGGCTTTCTGCTGGCGGCCAAGGCGGTTGCTGACGACCTCCAGATCGGCCAGAATCAGCTCCAGATCAATGGCATCAATATCGCGGATCGGGTCAACGCTCTCGGGCTTGTTGACATCCTCCACAACATGGATGATGTTGTCATCGTCAAAGCAGCGCACCACATGGACGATGGCATCGCACTCGCGGATATGCCCCAGAAACTTGTTGCCGAGGCCCGCGCCCTGACTGGCGCCCTTGACAAGGCCTGCAATATCGACAAATTCAACAATGGCAGGGGTTTTCTTGTCGGTCTGCCAAATCTCGGCCAGCTTGTCCAGCCGTGCATCAGGCACCGGCACAATGCCGGAGTTCGGCTCAATGGTGCAGAAGGGGTAGTTGGCTGCCTGCGCATTCTGTGTGCTGGTCAGCGCATTGAACAAAGTCGATTTGCCCACATTGGGCAGACCCACGATACCTAATTTCATAGCGTTTTGTATCTCCTGTCATTGGATTTTGACATATAGACAAAGTATATCACACATCGTGCATCTTTTCAAGGCTGCAAGTAGCTGGCGAGCCTATATTCGGTGCATGCATGAGTGAGTAACAGTAAAAAGCCCCTTTCAACTGCCATACAGCAGCCAAAAGGGGCTTACATCGTACTATAACATCTATCGTAGTTGAGCTACGATTTTTCTCAACAATTGTCGCAGCAAAACTGAGTTTTGCGCGGCGCGGCGGTTAAGCAACGCGGCCAACTGTTGATTGGATGTCTATTTTAGTGCGATACTTCGCAGAAATCTTTCGACTACAGCTCGGCGAAGTACTTAATGGTGCGGACCATCTGAGAGGTGTAGGAGTTCTCGTTGTCGTACCAAGAAACGACCTGAACCTGATAGGTGCCCCGTCAATTATTATCGCTGTATAGCTGTTTTTTCGTTCTTTTGGTGGCTGTATGCTTTCTTTTTTCGTAGCGAAATTTCACAACAATTGTCGTAGTTGGGAAACTTCTTTATTTCTTTATTTAGGTGTTGACCTTCGTAGCAGGATTCTTGCTTTTTCTACCCTCTTTCTATTGCTTTATTGCGGCTTTCCAGCCTGTTTTATATACTCCCTCTAACGCCGCTGCGCGGCGCTGAGAGGGGCTGTAACGGTTTATGCGGTGGTATGCTGACGAATCAGTTTATCAAGCGTAGGGCGCGAAATTTCAAGCGTTTTTGCAAGCTGTGCCTTGTTCAACTCGCGGTTCAAATAGCGCTGATACTGTGCGGCAAAATCGTCCGCTTTGACCTCTTTGCGGCCTTTGAACTTGCCTTGTGCTTTTGCAATAGCGATACCCTCGCGCTGGGCGTTGACCCGGAGACGGCCTCCAAGGACGCCTGCAAGGTCGAGCACGACCTGAGCGAGGAGACCTACAGCAAGATGATCGCCTTTGCGGAAAAGGCGGAAAAAGAGCTGTAATTTGCCGATTACGAAAAGGAACGCCCCGAAGGCATGACGCTTTCGGGGTGTTTGTAATTTTGGGAAATACATCGTAGGGGCGGGTTCCATATCCGCCCATGGGGCTTTACGGTTGCCGTAACGTTGGCCGGCGGAGCGGGGGGCACCCCGCCCTACACCAACGATACCGTTGGCAATGTCCACTTATATGCCAAAAGGGGCGAACCTTGGGTTCGCCCCTTTACGCATCTTACAAAATCAATACAGCGGCTTGCTCTCCGGCTCCTGCGCGGGCTCGGTCGGCTCGGCTGCGGGGGCAGCGGCGGGCTGACGGCGCGCGGCGGCGACCTCCTGATGGAAGGTCACGGGGTTCGCGTGGTAGCGCTTCTCGATCTCAGCGTCGTAGCCGATCATCGCATCGGGATAGGTGCTCTGCATCTGGCGCAGAATCTCCTGCGCTTCGTCCTCATTGCGGACGTAGATATCGTGGCAGGCACGTTTCTCCTTCGCGCCGAAAACGCGCACCATCAGCTCTTTTCTCACGGTCAGGATGCCGTAAGCTTTGTGGCGCACTGTGTACTGGTACGCCCAGACCACGTCGTCACCGGCCAGCACCCAGGAATTGCCGCCCTTGTCGTACATCAGCCAGCTGCGGCTCATGCGGACCTTGCCATCCTGCATCGTGTCCTCGTAGAAGCGGTCGAGGGCCTGCTCGGTGGCCTGCGGGTCGTCCGAAGCCTTGATGTAGTTGCGAATCTGCTTCTGGAAGCCACCCGTCAGGGAGCGGACGACAAACCAAATCAGCAGTGCCAGCACCAGCAGCATCACAATGCCCATGAAGCCCAGCACAAAGGTATCGCTGCCGTCGATCTCGTCATCGGTCAGCACCAGCGGCAGGAAGGTGCAGCCGTCCTCCAGACCGATGTCGTCATAGCTGAAACCGGCGTCGATGAAGTAGTCCTCCCACAACTGCTTGGTCTCATCGTCCATCCGCTTCAGGGTGCCGCGCACGGTCACGTAAGAGCCGTCCCACTCGTAGCTGCCATCCTCGTCGTCCAGCATGCGCGCGGTGTCGTCGACGACCGCCTCGGCGTCGTCGATTTTGGACGCGGGCACTTCCAGACCGATGTAAATGGTTGCATCCGGCGTGTTGATGGGCATAATGTACTCACGCGCGGAGACCTCATCGCGCTTGCCGCTCTCGCTGCGGACGGTTTCGGCGTAGTAGTCGATCAGGGTATCGACGTCCATCGTGATATATTGTCCCTGCAGGGAGAGGATGTCCTCGTGGTCGTCCAGCGGCTCAAAGTAGGCGGGGCCGGCCAGCATCTTGACGATGCCGGGGCCAAACACCACGCCGAGGGCGGCCGTGACGATGCCCAGCACGATGATGCACCACAAATTGCCGAGCAGGGTTTTCTTTTTCAGGGATTCCAGCATTTTGTTTCCTCCATTCTTTTTGTTAGGGTTCACAATAAGTGTAACAGTT
>ERZ836358.3050-NODE-3050-length-11564-cov-16.686419_pt1 | contig 11564 bp, 8 predicted proteins | sample MGYA00519942_ERZ836358 | MGnify/ENA primary metagenome ERZ836358 (study PRJEB31850, sample SAMEA3708798) | human gut metagenome | biome: human gut; feature: human-associated habitat; material: faeces | place: China | collected 2014 ...
AGTCGGTCATGGTGCCGATGCCCAGGAAGATCAGCGGCGGGTAGATGCCCAGCTTAACGCCCATGTAGAGCATATCGGCCAGACCACCGTTGTTCAGGATCTCCACCCACATGGGGTGTTCCAGACCGTCACCGACGAAATATTGCATGTGGATAACGCCGCTGCCGGGCAGGTTTGCCAGGATCATGCCGAATGCCATGGGCAGCAGGATCAGCGGCTCAAACTCTTTGACGATGGCCAGGTACAGCAAAAAGCAGCCCACGCAGATCATAACTGCGTACAGGTAGCCGCCCGGCTCGCCAAACTTCGCAAAGCCGGAGCTTTGGAAAATACCGACCAGAGTATCAATAAACTGTGTCATGCTCTTCCTCCTCTGTTAAAACGGTGCGGTGGTGTCGTTTACACCCGCATTGCCCCAGCCGTTCTTGCTGCGGCGCACAGCCTTGAGGGTGTACTTGCCGTTGCCCATTGCATGGATTGCTGCCATAATGGCGGCGATCACATCACCGGGAATGCCCTCTTCCACCTGAGGAGCGGGAGCAGCTGCGGCCTGCTGCACGGGTGCAGCGGGCTGTACAGCGGGAGCCTTGGCGGCTTCCTTGGCAGCCTTCTTCTTTGCGTTCATCGAATCGAAGATCTTGCCTTCCAGCGTGATAATCGCCATCAGCAGGATAAGGATCAAGAACACCAGTACGATGCCGGTAATGGTAACGACCACGTCAAAACCTAAATCCATGGTTTTCCTCCTGTTTCTTGTATACTGCGTCCGATACAAGATCGTCAGCAGAAAATCAATTTGGGTACATTATACCTTATTTTCCAATTTATTTCAACAAAAATAGATATTTTTTCTTTTTGGCGCTTTTGTTCAGATTCATGGATAAATGGTGCAGCTTTGATTATCTGCGGCCAATGCGGGGCGTTGCATCCAAAAAGCCGGTTTCCAGCTTGTCGTTCAGGCCAAGGCTCATGGCAGTGCCCAGTGCCACACAGTTGACGGGATCGGGCGAAACCGTCACCTCCACCTTCAGCTCTTCGCTCAGGTATTCGGTAAGGCCGTGCAGCTGTGCACCGCCGCCGGTCAGCATGACACCATTGCGGAAGATATCGCCTGCCAGTTCCGGAGGGGTCTTTTCCAGCACCTGATGGGCTGCGGTGCCGATCTGCTCGCTGAGCATCATGACCGGTTCGTACAGGTCGTCAGTGGAAACATTCACACGCACCGGCAGGCCGGTGAGCAGGCTGCGGCCCTTGATCTCCATGGTCTCGTGGAAATCAGTCTTCTGGGGGCAGCAGGCCACGTTCTTTTTCAGCTCTTCGGCGGTGCGCTGGCCAATGGCAACGCTGTACTTGTTGCGCACGAACTTGAGGATCTCTTCGTCGTAGTGGTTGCCGGCCACGCGCACGCTGGTGGCCTTGACCTTGCCGCCCAGAGAAAGCACTGCAATATCGGTGGTGCCGCCGCCGATATCAATGATCATGCGGCCCTCCGGCTGGGTGATGTCGATGCCGGAACCAAGGGCAGCGGCAATGGGTTCGTCGATCAGGTACACCTGACGGGCACCAGCGGCCACCACAGCCTCCACCACAGCATCGCTTTCAATGCCGGTAATGGCAGCGGGCACACAGACGGCCACGCGGGGCTTGACCATGTGGGAGCTGTACACCTGCTTGACAAAACGGCAGATCAGCTCACGGGTCATGGTATGGTCACTGATCACACCGTCCTTCAGCGGGAAGATGGCAGAAATATAGTTCGGGGTGCGGCCCACCATAGCAAGGGCCTTATCGCCTGCTTCCAGCACGGTCTTCTTGCGGGTATCCATTGCCACAACGCTGGGCTGGTTGAGCACAACGCCCTTGCCCTCCTGCGCAATGATAATGGTAGTGGTACCAAGATCGATACCGATATCGTTCTGTGCCATAAGTTTTCTTTTTCCTTTCTCTGGTTCCTCTATCGAAACAACGGCCTGTTGATGCAGGCCGGAAATCATACCAGCTTACAGTATAGCATAGTTGCCGTAAAAAGTATACCGGTTTTGACGCAATGCAGTATTGTCACCGTTCACTCCGTCCCGCCTGCGCTCGCCAGACCACCAGCGTGAGAAGTCCTCGCACTTCCCGTCGGGCTTTTCTGTCGATTTTAGTCGCAGCCTACACTTTAGACATGGCTTCGCGCATCTTGCCGGAGCGAACGGTGCCGATGCCATCAGGACGGCAGATAGTTTCTCCAGCGAATGACCGGGAAGTGGGGCCCCGATACGAAGTATTGGGGCGGAACCGTGGGTTCCGGGCTGTTCGCGGAGAAAGCTATCTGCTGGCCTGCCCTATTCTGCTTCCGTCTGTTCCGGCGGCAACTCTGCCTGCAAAAGATAGGCAAGGCCGCTGTAGCGCAGGTTCTGGCGGATGTTGCCCATCATGCGGTTCACAACGTCCCTGCGGCCCGCCACGATGCACAGCTTCCGTGCACGGGTAACGCCGGTATAGAACAGGTTGCGGTAGCACAGCCGCGGCGGCACCTGCGCCACCGGCAGGATCACCGCCGGGAACTCGCTGCCCTGACTTTTGTGTACCGTAATGGCATAGGCGATCTCCAGCTCGTTGAGGTTTTCTGCCGGGTAGACCAGCCGCTTGTCATCCATGCGCACCACCATGGAGCGATCCCGCGTGTTGATGCTCTCCACAATGCCGATGTCGCCATTGTAGGCACCCACGCCCTGCTCCCCGCCAATGCGGTTCCAGATGATCTCGTAATTATTGCGCACCTGCATCACCTTATCGCCCACGCGGAACACCCGGGCGGCGCTTTGCAGCTGGGGCTTGCCCGTCTGTTCCGGGTTCAGCAGGTTCTGCAGTTCCACATTCAGTGCCTGTGTGCCGGTAGGGCCAAGCTTGGTGGGGCACAGCACCTGAATGTCCCGGATCGGATCGAAGCCGTAGCTGCGCGGCAGGCGGGTGGTGACCAGATCACACACCAACCGCTGGGCCGCATCGCCATCCGATTCCAAAAAGAAGAAGTCGTCGGTCTTACCACCCTTCTGCAGCGGTTCACCTGAGATGATGTGGTGGGCGTTCTCCACGATCAGGCTGCGCTTTGCCTGCCGGAAGATCTCGTTCAGGCACACGGTGGGCACCAGCCCGGAGCGGATGATCTCGCCCAGAATATTGCCGGGGCCGACGCTGGGCAGCTGGTCGGCATCACCTACCATGATAATGCGGCAGCTGTAGCGCAGCGCTGCGATCAGGGCCTGAAACAGCTTCACATCCACCATGCTCATTTCGTCCAGAATGACCACATCGCACTTGAGCAGGTTCTTGTCGTTGTGGATAAAGCTGACCACGCCGCCGGTGTAGTCCACCTCCAAAAGACGGTGGATGGTGCTGGCCTTGCGGCCGGTCAGCTCACTCAGCCGTTTAGCCGCGCGGCCGGTGGGCGCACACAGGGCCACCCGTTCCGCCTGATCTTCCAGCAGCTGCAGAATGGCGTTGACGGTGGTGGTCTTGCCGGTGCCGGGGCCGCCGGTGAGCACAAGGCAGTTCTCGGTCATGGCTTTGCGGATGGCTTCCTTCTGCAGGGGCGCATAGGCAAAGCCCTGCGTCAGTTCCAGAATTTGAATGTTTTTATCCAGCCCGTGGGCGGTATTCTTGCCCCGTTTTGTCAGCATGGCAAGCCGGGCGGCAATGTCCTCCTCGGCTTCCAGCAGGTCGGGCAGATAAATATACGGTGTGCCGTCAAACAGCTTCACCCGCAGTTCTTCGGTGCGGATGCACTCGTCCAGCGCAGCAGCCAGCTTTTCCGGCGGCTGATGGATAAAATTGGATGCCGTTTCCAGCAGCTGGGTGCGCGGCAGGCAGGTGTGGCCGTTGCCCGCGTTGTGGCGCAGGGTGCGCAGCAGGGCCGCTTCCAGCCGCTGGGCGCAGTCGCCTTCCATGTGGTAATACTGGGCAATGCTGTCCGCGTGGCGGAAATCCAGCTGCAGCGGTTCGCCGCAGAGCAGATAGGGATTTGCCGCAATGGCCTGCATGGCCCCGGGGCCGAAGGTGCGGAACACTTCCATCGCGCGGCGCGGGCTGATCTCGAACTGCGCCAGATAGGCGATCAGCTCCCGCATGCCGAACATCCGCTTGAACTCCTGCTGGATGCGGTCGGCCTTGTCCGCCGAGATGCCGGGCACCTGCGTGAGCCGGGCCGGGTCGTTGGCGATCACCTCCAGCGCCTCGGCACCGAACAGGTCGATGATCTTATCCGCCGTCTTGGCCCCGATGTACGGCAGTGACCGGCTGGCAAGGAAGGCGTACACCGCTTCCAGATCCTTGGGCATGTCGGTCTCGCACTCCTGTGCGTGGAACTGGCGGCCATAGGTGGCGTGGTTCTCGTAGCGGCCGCGGCAGACCACGCTTTCGCCCGCGTGCAGTTCACCTACAATGCCGCACACCACCGTGACCACACCGCCGCCGGACACCTCGAACACCATATAGCCGTTGTCGGTGTTCTCGTAGATGATGTCCTCCACGGTGCCCTCGATCTGTTCCAGCTGCTGCTCTGCCATGCGCTCACCTCCTGCCAAATTACACAATCATAAGTAGTATAACGCTTTTGGCGGGATTTGTAAATCATCCGGGCAGACTGCAGTGCAGCCCTACCGTGGAGAAATATCCGACAAACTTCCAATTTAACAACCCATCTACGTCATAAATTCGATGTTTGTCAACTTGACAAAGTTCGGACATTTGGCAAAGTTGGAACTTTCTCAGAACAAAGCAACCTTGTCACATTGACAAAGTTGCTTTTTAATCGTCATATCGTTCAAAATCAGTAACTTTCTCAGATAACGCTCCCACAGTAGCACCTGATAAAGTTCCCTGAAACCAAGGGCTGGGAGTTTCTCCAGCGAATGTCCGGGAAGTGGGGCCCCGTGCGTAAGCACAGGGGCGGAACCGTGGGTTCTGCAACTGCAACGACCGCCGCCAATGGCGGAAACAGGGAGTTGCCGTTGGGGCCGCGGCCAGCGAGACGCAAGCGAATGCGACGCGGCTGCTGGGTGCCGCAACCCGTTGCTGTTCGCGGAGAAAGCTCCCAGCACGCAGCCTATGGTTTCAGGGAACTTTATCAGGTGCTACTGTAGGAGCGTTATCTGAGCAAGTGACTGATTTTTGACGAATGAACGTGCAAAAAGACACTTTATCAAGCTGATAAACTGACAACAGCGTGGCAAACAGAGTCACTTTGTCAGCAAGGGTCACTTTGTCAAATTGACAAACAGACAATTATAAACATAGATGCGTTATAATTTCGTCACTTTGTCACTTGTTTCTCCACGGTAGGGCATGGCAGTGAACCAACTACGTACGTTGCCGCCCTGATTGATCTGGTGCTTTGCGATTTCACCGGATTTTACAAGCTCACTGTACACACGGTTGTATGTACTGTCACTGCACCCGATCTCCCGCAGGACGGCGGCGCGCAGCTCGTTGCTGGGCATCGACCCAAGGCGGCTCTCGGACAGAACGTTCAGGATGGCGCTGCGGGTGTCCTGCCGGGTCTCCGCCGTGCGCACCCGCCGCTCTTCAATGAAGTCGGCATCCTTCTTGTCGGTGTAGCCGTCAAACACGGCCCGCGCGGTCTTTACGCCCTCCACCTCCACATCGTCGATGTGCAGCAGCACCGTCTGCTGGGGGCGGGCGTAGCTGTTTTTCTCGTGGCTGAGATAAATTTTGCCGTCGTTCTTGGCGCGGCCCATCATCAGCACGCTGCGGGCCATGTCCCAGATATCCGAGCTGTCGGCCAGACGTGCGCGGCCGGAAACGCCCTGCTTTTTGTTGGAGTGCATCACGATGAGCACCGCGCAGCCCTGCTTTGCGGCAATGGCGCGCAGCGGCAGCAGGGCACCGCGCATCTGGTTGCGGCTTGCCATCTCCACATCGGAGGGCAGAAAGCTCTGCAGCGGGTCCACGATGAGCAGCAGCGGCCCGGCCTTGGCGGCAAAATCCGCCAGTGCCTGATCCTTGAGGGTAAGGGGCTGGCCGGTCTTGCCAAAGTAGTCGTCGGCGGTCAGCACCAGCACCCGGTTCATGTCGGCCCCGGCCGCCAGCAGACGGGCCTTGAGCACCTTGCCGGGGTCGTCCTCGCCCGCAAGCAGCAGCACCTTGCCGGTCTGCTGCGGCGGCAGCGGAAAAAAGCCGGAGGTCTTGCCCGCCGTCACATAGGCAATGAGCTGTGCCTGCCAGATGCCCTTGCCGGTGCCGCCGTCGGCACCCAGCAGCGACACTTCGCCCAGCGGCAGCAGCTGCGGCACCAGCCACGCCACGCTCTGCATGGGCACATCGGCCAGCAGACCGGGCTGCGCCGCGCTGCCCTCCAGCGCAAGCTTGCGCTGCTTTGCGTCCGCGTTCACGGCTGCCATAAAGGCTGCGGGGTCGGCCTGCCACGCCTGCTTGCAGGTGTTGAGCCATTGATCGATCTTGTAATTGACGGCGGGCAGCTGCATGTTGCAGGCTGCGCCGCGCACGTCGTCCAGCAGGTCTTCCCGTGCAGCCGGGTCGGTCTGGTGGAACATTACCGCAAAGGTCAGGCGGCTGAACAGCTGCTGCTCGGTCCTGCAGGCATCCAGCATGTTCAGAAAGTCTGTGCGGTCCTGAATGGATACTCCCAAAATACATTTCTCCTTTCGCTGTGGTTTATAACTGGAAGCAAAACCAAATGTTGTTGCTATAAGTATAACTCTGAAAAAACAACGTGTCAACAAATAGTTTTTGCGCAAAAAGCCACAGCTTCCGGGGTGAAAATGCACAGGAAAATGGGGAAAGAAAAAGAGAAGGCGGGCACCTTCTCTTGACAAAACGGCAAAAAATAACTATACTACAAATAGAAAAGGTGCTGTCCGCAATGGTCAGCTCCTTCCGGTTGGATCAATAAGAATGACCGCCACGGTTTGGAGACAGGGGCGGTCATTTCTTATTGTTATGGATCTCTTTGAAGATTGCCCATGCGATCTGAAATGTAATCCCAACTGTGCCGCCAACAATGACGAACAGCTGCAGAACATCGTTCAACACCATGATGCATCCCCCCTTCCGCGTTTGCGAACGGGGGAACAAACAATAAGCTTTTACGTCCCCCGGACGCTTGCCGGAGGGAAGCATGACCACCTGCGCTTGCAGACAGCACCTTAACGCCACCCTTCGGGGCGGCATTTTTAGTTTAACATACTTTTTGACGAAATACAATAAGAAGACAATGCAAAAGGCCGCTGCACGGTTCACATGCAGCGGCCTTTCCATTTGATGGGGAGTATTCAGCGGCGGTTTACTGGATGCCGGTCACAGGGTAGTCCTGATCCTCAACGGCCTTCTTCAGCACGTCGTCGGCGACCTCAGCGTTCAGGGTGACGATGGCGGTGCCGGCCTCGTGGCTCACCACGGCCTCGTCCACCTCGGGCAGGGCTTCCAGAGCCTTCTTCACGCGGGCTTCGCAGTGGCCGCACATCATGCCTTCCACCTTCAGGGTCTTTTTCATAGCAGTGTCCTCCTTGGTACTCTCTTTATTTGCAATCGCTGCGGGCTGTGCGGAGACAGCGGGCAGGGAAGCAGCATTTTTTGCCGCACGATCGTGCTTTGTGCTGTGCACGTCGAACAGATTCAGGCGCAGGGCGTTGCTTACCACGCAGAAGCTGGAAAGGCTCATGGCAGCAGCACCGAACATGGGGTTCAGCGTCAGGCCGAAGGGGATGAACACGCCTGCGGCCAGCGGGATGCCGATGATGTTGTAGATGAACGCCCAGAACAGGTTTTCGTGGATGTTGCGCAGGGCAGCGCGGCTCAGGCGGATGGCGGCGGGCACGTCCGACAGCTTGGAGTTCATCAGCACCACGTCCGCCGCGTCGATGGCAACGTCGGTGCCTGCGCCGATGGCGATGCCGGTGTCGGCACGGGTCAGGGCCGGGGCATCGTTGATGCCGTCGCCCACCATGGCCACCTTGCCGGATGCCTGCAGCTGGCGAATGACCGCTTCCTTGCCGTCGGGCAGCACGCCTGCGATCACCTCGTCCACACCGGCCTGCCTGCCAATGGCAGCAGCGGTGCGCTGGTTGTCACCGGTGAGCATCACCACGCGGATGCCCATGGCCTGCAGCTCCCGGATGGCGCGGGGGCTGTCCTCCTTGATGGTATCGGCCACCGCGATGATGCCCAGCAGACGGCCTGCTCCGCCGAAGAACAGGGGCGTTTTGCCCTGTGCGGAAAGGGCTGCGGCCTTCTCCTGCAGCTGTGCGGGCACGGTGACTTTGGTGCCGATAAAGGACGCATTGCCGCCAAAGATCTCCACGCTGTCCAGCTTTGCGGCCAGACCGTTGCCCGGCAGGGCGGCAAAGCCGGATACCTCGGGGGCGGTGAGCTTCTGCGCGTCGGTGCAGGCCAGCACGGCCTTTGCCAGCGGGTGCTCGCTCTTGCGCTCCAGTGCGGCGGCAAGGGTGAGCAGCTCCGTCTCGGAAACGCCCTCGGCGGGCAGGATGTCGGTCACTTTTGGTTCACCGCTGGTGATGGTGCCGGTCTTGTCCAGCGCCACGATCTGGGTGCGGCCTGCAGCTTCCAGCGAAGCGGCGGTCTTGAACAGGATGCCGTTCTTTGCACCCAGACCGTTGCCTACCATGATGGCCACCGGCGTTGCCAGACCCAGCGCACAGGGGCAGCTGATGACCAGCACGGAGATGCCGCGGGCCAGTGCATAGCCCAGCTCCCGGCCCAGCAGCAGCCATACGATGGTGGTGACCACCGCGATGGTAATGACCGCAGGCACGAAGAAACCGGACACCGTATCGGCGATTTTTGCAATGGGAGCCTTGGTGGCGGCGGCATCGCTGACCATCCGGATGATCTGGGCAAGGGTGGTGTCCTCGCCCACGCGGGTGGCCCGGCACTGCAGGAAACCGGACTGGTTGGTGGTGGCAGCGCTCACCTTGTCGCCCGCAGCCTTGTCCACGGGGATGCTCTCGCCGGTCAGGGCGCTCTCGTTCACGGCGCTGGTGCCTTCCAGCACGATGCCGTCCACGGGGATGTTCTCGCCCGGGCGCACCACAAAGATGTCCCCCTTCTGCACCTGCTCGATGGGCACGGTCACTTCGGCACCGTCCCGCAGCAGGGTGGCGGTCTTGGGGGCAAGCTTCATCAGGCTCTTGAGCGCATCGGTGGTCTTGCCCTTGGAGCGGGCCTCCAGCATCTTGCCCACCGTGATGAGGGTCAAGATCATGGCAGCGGACTCAAAGTAGAACTCCATCATATAATGCATGACCAGCTCGCTGTTGCCGTCCACCTGCGCGCGGGTCATGGCGAACAGGGCGTAGGTGCTCCACACAAAGCTTGCCATGGAACCCATGGCCACCAGCGTGTCCATGTTGGGCGAGCCGTGGAGGAGGCCCTTGAAGCCGTTGATGAAGAACTTCTGGTTGATGACCATGACGATGCCCGCCAGCAGCAGCTGCACAAGGCCCATGGCGATGTGGTTGTCGTCGAACCAGCGGGGCAGGGGCCAGCCCCACATCATGTGGCCCATGGAGAAGTACATCAGCACCAGCAGAAAGCCCAGCGACGCAATGAGCCGCCGCTTGAGCTTGGGGGTCTCGTGGTCGGCCAGCGCGTCAAGGTCGGCGCTGGTGGAGCTGGCAGCCGCCGCGCCCGCACGCTTGGGGCTGGCACCGTAGCCGGCATCCTGCACGGCCTTGATGATCTCGGCAGAGCTGGCGGTGCCCTCCACGCCCATGGAGTTGGTCAGCAGGCTCACCGAGCAGCTGGCAACGCCGGGCACCTTGCTCACGGCCTTCTCCACCCGGGCGGAGCAGGCTGCGCAGCTCATGCCGGTAACGTTGTATTGTTCCATAAAATATCACTCCTACGTTGAGTATGCACGGGAAAGGGCCTCTTATTTCATGAGCTTGGGCAGCAGATTCACCAGCTCGTCCAGTTTTGCCTCGCTGCCCGCGCGCAGGTCGTCCGCCACGCAGGTGGAGATGTGCTGTGCCAGCAGCTCCTTGGAAAAGCTGTTCAGCGCCGAGTTCGCCGCCGCCACCTGCACAAGGATGTCCACGCAGTAGGCATCCTTTTCCAGCATGCCGCGGATGCCGCGCACCTGCCCCTCGATACGGCTGAGCCGGTTCAGCAGGGCCTTGTGTTCCTCAGGGGTGCGGTCTTTGTGGCGGCAGCAGGAGGGGGTGACGCTTTCGGTGGGCACAGCGGATGCGTCAACGGCAGGAGCCGTGGCAGCTTCGGGCTGGGCGGGCGTGCCGCAACAGCAGCAGGGCTTTTTCTCGTTGTCCATAAAATATCTCCTTTACCCATAGGGGGTATGTGTCTTACAGCATGAGTATAGCACAGCAAACCCGATAAATCAAGTAGGGAATTGAAAAATACAAACAAAAAGAGGGAAGGCACTGCAAATGCCTTCCCTCTATCAAATAACTTTTACTTCTCCAGAATCCGCGGCACAAACAGGCCCAGCATCTTGCCCCACCAGTACCACTCGTGGGAGACATCGCCGCCCCAGACCTCGAGGTGGGCGGGCAGGCCCTGTGCGGCCAGCACATCGGCCAGCGCCTGCGTGTCGGCTTTGGCATCGTCCTCGTAGGCACCCTGACCGGCGCAGAGCATCAGGCTGTTCTCCTCGGCCTTGGCCAGAGCCAGCTTGTCGGCGATGCCGTTCTCGGCCAGATACTGCAGGGGAGAGCAGCGCAGCACCAGATCGTCGGCTTCACTGCCCCAGAAGCGGGCCAGATCGTAGATGCCGGAAAGGCCGATGGCACCGGCAAAGAGCTTGGGACGGCGCAGGCGGCAGTTGACGGCGTGCACAGCGCCAAGGTCGATGCCCACACACCACAGCTTGGCATCCTTTGCGGCACCGTTCAGGGCCAGCACCCGGGGAGCCAGCTCGGCGGTAAGGTAGACGAAGTACTTTTCCTCCATCTCGGCGCGGCGGCGCACCGGGATGTCGCCGTTCAGTACGGCCTCGCCGTCAATGCTGTCGGCGCAGAACAGCTGCACCTTGCCCTCGTTCAGCAGCGGGGCAATGGCATCGGGCATGCCGTTGTTCTCCCAATCATAAAAGCGGCCGCCGCGGGCAGGCAGGGCCAGCACCGGCACACCGGCGCTGCCGTATACCTTGAACTCCATCTCGCGGTTCAGCACGCTGCTCCACTCTTTGTAATAGGTACCCTGGATCATAAATCAAGCACTCCTTGTTTCTATATTCACCGGCCCGGGCGCAGTCGCTGCACGTTGGTGCCGGTCGTTGGCGATTAAAAGAAAGCTTTCTCTGGAAATATCACACGAACTGGTTGCGCTGGGCATCGTACTCGTAGCCCACGGCCCCGAGCTTTGCGCAAAGGTCGGCCTTGTCGGCATCCAGATCTTCGCACAGAGCATCGAGGTTTTTGTAAAAATCACGCAGCTTCAGGTTCACCACGCTCAGCAGCATGATGGGATCGTTGGGCAGAGCCATGTGTTTTGCCTCCTTACAGCAACAAAAAAAGCCGGCCACTCGACAAAGTGACCGGCCACATACACCAAATTAGACAGCG
>ERZ836358.3059-NODE-3059-length-11538-cov-3.021684_pt1 | contig 11538 bp, 10 predicted proteins | sample MGYA00519942_ERZ836358 | MGnify/ENA primary metagenome ERZ836358 (study PRJEB31850, sample SAMEA3708798) | human gut metagenome | biome: human gut; feature: human-associated habitat; material: faeces | place: China | collected 2014 ...
TATTGATAGCTGTTTCATTTACTGTTCTTTCTTGTTTTATTGTTTTATATACACGTAAAAAAAGTAAACATTTTAAATATATTAAAAATATAAGTGCTATTTTTGTTGTTGTATCTTTGTTTTTATCTTGTTTATATACTAATTCTAGATACGATATTTATGGCTATATAAGCCAAAAATCACAAACAACATCAATTTATAATAAAAGTAAAAAAACAAAGAAAAAAGTAAAAAAAGAGGAATATCAAGGGGATAGTACTATCGTTTATCAAAATCCTAAAGAAATTAATATATCAGGTAGTGATACTAATAATCTCATTTATATCTATTTAGAATCAATAGAAAATACTTTTTTAGACACTGAAAATGGTGGTATCAAGAATGTTAACTGTTTACCTGAATTAACTGAATTAGCGAAACAAAATACTAATTTTTCTAATACTGACCAACTAGGTGGAGCATTACCTTTTACAGGTACAACTTGGACGATTGCATCCATGACATCACAATTTACAGGATTACCTTTAAAAGTTGAAGTTGCTAATGATATGGATCAACAAAATCGATTTATGCCAGGTGCTAAAACAATTGGAGATATTTTAAATGAAAACGGATATATACAAGAACTTATGATTGGTTCTCAAAAAGAATTTGCTGGGACAGATAAATTATTTTTACAGCATGGATTTGATAAAATATGTGATATTAATTCGTTAAAACAGGAATATTCATTTAAAAGTAATGAACTTAATCAATGGGGATTAGACGATTACAAATTATTCGAATTAGCTAAGAATGAGATTACGCAGCTTGCACAAACAGGTAAATTCAATTTTACGATGGCAACTATAGATTGTCATATGCCTAAGGGGTTTCTATGTAAATATTGCCCTAATACATATGAAAATAGATATGAAAATATATATGCATGTCAATCAAAACTTATTAATAGTTTTATTGATTGGTGTAAAAGTCAATCTTGGTATGAAAATACAACCATTGTGTTAGTTGGTGATCATCCAACAATGGCACAACAATATGTTAATGATGTTCCGTCAGATTACCAAAGAACGACATACAATTGTTTTATTAATTCTAAAGTGACGACTGATCAAATAAAAAATAGACAATTTACACATATGGATATGTATCCTACAACATTGGCTGCAATGGGATTCAATATAGAAGGGAATAAGTTAGCACTAGGTACGAATCTATTTTCTGAATTACCAACGATTATTGAAAAATATGGCCAAGATTATATTAATGAAGAAGTACAAAAAAGTAGTGAATATTTAGATAAAAATATATATCAGTTTAATTAAAAATGGATCTCAAGACGAGATCCATTTGTTTTTTATTCTTCAACTCTTCCTTTATCTACATACATGTTTTGGAAATAGTTTTTATATTCACCAGAAATGATGTTTTCCCACCATTCTTTGTTATTTAAATACCAATCAATTGTTTGAGGAATACCTGTATCAAATGTATATTTTGGTTTCCATCCTAATTCAGTTTCTAATTTAGTTGGATCGATTGCATATCTCATATCATGACCTTTTCTATCAGAAACAAATTTGATTAATGATTCAGGTTTACCTAAAGCTTTTAAGATTGTTTTAACAACTTCTAAGTTAGTTCTTTCGTTATGTCCACCAACATTATAAACTTCTCCAACACGACCTTTTCTAATGATTAAGTCGATTGCAACACAGTGATCATAAACATGTAACCAATCACGTACGTTTTCCCCTGTACCGTATACTGGTAATTCTTCATCATTTAATGCTCTAGAAATAATTAATGGAATTAATTTTTCTGGGAAATGGTAAGGACCATAGTTATTTGAACATCTTGAAATAGTTACTGGTAATCCAAAAGTTCTATGATAAGCTAATACGAATAAATCTGCAGAAGCTTTTGATGAACTATATGGACTAGATGTGTGTAATGGTGTTTCTTCTGTAAAGAATAGATCAGGTCTATCTAATGGTAAATCACCATAAACTTCATCAGTAGATACTTGATGATATCTTTTAATACCAAATTCATTACATGCATCTAATAAAGTAGTTGTTCCCATAACATTTGTTTTAACAAAGATTTCAGGATCTTCAATACTTCTATCTACATGTGATTCAGCTGCAAAGTTAACAACAACATCAAATTTTTCTTTTTTGAATAAGTCAAAGATAAATTCTCTATCAGCGATATCACCTTTAACGAATTTATAATTTGGTTTACCTTCAACTGGTTTACAAGTTTCTAAGTTACCTGCATAAGTTAATTTATCTAAGTTAACGATCATATCTTCTGGATATTTATTAACCATATAATGTACAAAGTTTCCACCAATGAAACCTGCACCACCTGTTACTAAAATTTTCATTTATTTATCTCCTTCATATACAAATTGATTATTTGAATTTTCTAAAGTTGGTCCTGTTTGATCTTTTTCACTTAAAACAGGTTCAATACCATTTAATAATGATCCCCAATCAACATTAGCTGTTGGATCATCATAACGCATACCACCTTCAGATTCTTTATTATACACATTATCTACTTTATATCTAAATTCAACATCATCTGTTAAAGTTAAGAATCCATGCGCAAATCCTTGTGGAATAAAGAATTGGCGATGATTTTCAGCGCTTAATTCAACAGAAACCCATTCACCAAATGTTGGGCTTCCTTTTCTAATATCTACTGCAACATCAATAACTTTTCCTTTAGTACAAGATACTAATTTAGATTGTGCATAAGGTGGGTTTTGCCAATGTAAACCACGTAAAGTTCCTTTTTGTGCACTAAAAGACATATTGTCTTGTACAAAATCAACAGTAATACCTAATTTTTCATATTTAGGTTTTGAATAAGTTTCTGTAAAGTATCCACGGTGATCTCCAAAAACATCTGTTTCTACAATTAAAACACCTGGAATTTTTGTTTCAATAACTTTCATCTTTTTTACTTCCTTTTTATTGATCTATAAATTTTCCATCCATTACATCTTTTAAATACTTACCATATTGATTCTTTTTATAAAGTTCATATGCTGTATTTAATTCATCTTTAGAAATCCATCCGTTGTTATAAGCAATTTCTTCAAGGCAAGCGATTTTTCTGTTTTGATGAGTTTCAACAGTTTTCACAAAGTTAGTTGCATCTACTAAACTTTCATGAGTTCCTGTATCTAACCATGTAAATCCTTGACCTAATAATTCAACATCTAAATTACCTTTTTCAAGATAGATTTTATTTAAGTCAGTGATTTCTAATTCACCACGTGCAGATGGTTTGATTTGTTTTGCGTATTCTACAACATGGTTATCATAGAAATATAAACCAGTGACAGCATAATTTGATTTAGGTTGAGCTGGTTTTTCTTCTAATGAAATAGCTTTTCCATTTTCATCAAATTCAACAACACCAAATCTTTCAGGATCATCAACATAATATCCAAAGACAGTCGCACCATCTTCTTTATTTGCTGCTCTTCTTAAACGTTTTGATAAACCATGTCCATGGAAGATATTATCTCCTAAAATCATAGCACATGCTTCACCATCAATAAATTCTTCTCCTAAAATAAAGGCTTGAGCCAATCCATCAGGAGATGGTTGAACCTTATATTGAAGTGAGATACCAAATTGATGTCCATCACCTAATAATTCTTTAAAGCGAGGAGTATCATCAGGGGTAGAGATAATTAAAATATCTTTAATGCCTGCATTCATTAAAATACTCAAAGGATAATAAATCATTGGTTTGTCATAAATTGGCAATAATTGTTTACTTGTTACTTGTGTTAGAGGATAAAGTCTTGTTCCAGATCCTCCAGCTAATACGATACCTTTCATAGAAGTACCTCCTTTTGTTTACTTCTAAATAATAAACCATGACGTTACGTAAGTGTCAATACAAAATATAAAATTTCTTCATTTTATCAATAAAAAAAGTGTCACACTTAAAGTATGACTACTTTCTACAAATAAATAAACCACAATCTTTAGTAATTTTAATTCCATTATTTTCATCAATGATTTTTTCAAGGTAAGCTTGAAATTCTTTTAAACGATATCCTAAATATTCTTTTTGATTGCCATGACAACTCATTATATAGTTCATTAATGCTTTAGCGTCATCAACTATTAAATAATCATCATACCTCTTTAATTCAATTTGTTTAAAATAAGGCCTTAAAAGAGTTTTTCCATTTTCTAATCCAAAATGTTCTACAAGGTTATTATTAGATAGTTGAATACGTGAATCAAAATTATGAACAATTTCAGTAATTTCCTTCATATGATTTTTACCATAAGTTGTACAATAGAATATTCCATAATTCTTAAGAACACGAGATATTTCCAAAAGACCAAGATTCAAATCTTGCAGATAAAAGAGAACATGATTTGCAATCACCGTATCAAAGAAATGATTTTTAAAAGGAATATTTTGAGCATCTAAAACAATATAGTTATAATCATTACCAAGTTTTTTCCTGGTATCTTCTAACATTCCTTCGCTAATATCTGATAAGAAAATCTCTCTATTTCTTAGATTATAGGTATTATTTTCCCATAGTTTTCCATTTCCACAACCAATTTCTAAAAGTTGATAAACATGAGAAAAGTCTATTTGATGATAGAGCCATTCAAACCAACTTTCCTTATTAATAGAAAAATGATCATGAAGATAAATACGTGTAGATAAGTTTTGACTATTGAAATATTGTTGAATAATGCTTTCATCATTATTTGTGAGATTAATCAGTTCAATAATCTTTTCCCAAGAAATTTGATCATGTTCTAAAATTTTTTCAGTGCTTTTAATGGTTGCTTTTAAATTATTAAGATGATTCATTTTTTGGTTAATCAAAGAAGTTTGTAGTTTTAAAGATTCTTTAAAACTATCTTTATCGTTATCTATAATAAGAGGATAGATTTCTTCTAGTGAAAATCCTAGTTCTTTTAAAGCAAGAATCTTTTGAAGAGTAATTAAATCTTTATTACAATATTGACGATATCCATTGTCTAGAATATGCGATGGTTTTAAAAGCCCTATTTTATCATAATATCGAATTGTTCTTAATGTGACACCTGCCATTTTCGCAAATTGTCCTGTTGTATAATATTTTTCCATAGAAATATTATAAAATAGAAAATAAAAAGATGATAGTTTTTATCATCTTTTTATTTGTTTTTTAATGCTTGGGGTTTCTTTGGTTCATATAAGATCCACTATGAAGGAGGTACGTCTAAAACAGCTGCAAAACCAACTAATAAATCAAATAATCCTTTAAACATGATTTTCACCTCTTTTCAATAAAATTAAAATAGTGTTAATAAATAAAGAAATCAAGTAAATAACAAGTAAAGATGAATCAATAAAAGAGCATAAGTATAAAATCAATATTTCTATGCAATGAAGTCTTTTATTTTTTTCAAAAGATAAAGTGTAATTGGCTACTATTAAACTCAAACATATCAATCTTAAAAAAGGGATATTTGTAGCATATTTAATAAAATATGAGGCAAAGAGAATGATCATGTTTGAAAAGACAAGACATTGTAGAAATGATGAACAATGAAAACTTTTATAGGATAACCTTAATGGTATAAAAAAGAAAATAAATAAAACGAATTCGTAAGTTGTATGAAAAATGAATGATAAAATAATCGCAACAAAAAGGGTAGAAAGGTTGCATAACAATCCTTCCATTCCATAAACTGCAAGTTCAATTTGATCAAAATCATTTTCATAGTCTCTAGGAATTATTTTCATTGTTAGATACTTAGCAAGATGGTTCATATATACTTCCTTTCTTGATTTCAATTTTATTTTATAGAAAAAAAATAAAATTTGATACTATTAGGGAAAATTAAAGAAATAGTGGGAAAATTAACTAGAATGTTATTGATTAAAAAGTATATAATACTATTTGAGATAGTAGAATATCGCAATTATTTATTTATCAAACGAGAATCTTTTTATGGAGGACAAAATAATGTTAGGAGATAGATTACAATATTTAAGATTAGAAAAAGGAATGACACAAAAGGAATTATCAAAAGTATTTAAGGTATCATTGAAAACAATACAGTTTTATGAACAAAATAGAACCATCCCAGATATATATTCAGTTGCTGAAATGGCTAAATTTTTTAATGTTTCATGTGATTATATTTTAGGAGTTGTCAATACACCTATTCCATTAGACGAAAGAGAAGCAGAAGCTAAAGACCATATTTATATGCCAAAAGAGTTTATGAAAAACAAAGAAACAAGAAGAACATATAAAACAATTGTGGAGTATGTAAAAATGGTTCATGAGATGAAATAATGTATAAAGTAGCAATTTTAGATGATGAAAAAAACTTTTTAGAAGAAATACATAATTGCTTACAAGAGTATGAAATGTTTGAAGTTTCATATTTTCAAGAAGCAAAGTTGTTGATTGATGAAATTGATTATTTTGATGTTGTTTATATAGACTATGAGATGGAAAATATGACAGCATTTGAGTTTTTTAAAGAAACTCAAATGAGTAAATACATTAGAATCATCATTACTAAATATGATCATATTGTTTATAAAAGCATAGATTATGATATTTTTGATTTTATTAGAAAAAAGAAATTAAAAGAAGATATTCACAATAAGATGAATAGATTACTTAAAAAATTAGAATCAGATCACGATCGAATTATTGTAGAAAGTGGTAATCGAATTGTTGCGATATATTATGATGATATACAATATATACATACAGATAAAAACTATATTGTAATTCATGGAAGAGAGGAGTACAAAATACGCTCTACTTTCAAAGATTTTATTAAGAAGATAAAGAAAAATGATTTTATTACAATTTCTTATGGAATCCTTGTAAATATGAGATATGTTCAATACGTTAATCTAAAAGAAATGATGGTGGTTTTAGAAAATGAAATACAACTACCTTTAAGTTATAAATATAAAAATTCTGTAAAAGAAGCTTATCAGGAATATAAAATACGATGAAATTATTTCTAGATATTATTTATGTTTTGATAGAAAATTTAATTTATGTGATGTATCTTGATTTATTCTTTAAAAATAGAGAAGAGGTAAAGTATAATAAAATATTCTTTATAGTATTTATGAGTTTTTTATCTTTAATGATGAATAAATATTTTGCTATAAGTTATGGAGGCATTATCTTATTGATTATAAGCTTAATATATATTCATCTTTTTTATGATGGTGACATTTATAATAAGATAATTAAACTTATTTTTGTGAATGTTAATATGTTGCTTATTAATGGATTGTGTATGTTTTTATTAAATCAACAATCACTATATTATATTGTTTATACTTATGATGGATATTTAGGATATTTGATTACTTTTATTTCTAAGGGAATATGGGTGATAGAATATTTTTATTTAAAAAAGTATTTGAAAGAAGAGTTTCAATTAAATAAACATATTTGGTTTTTTGTTATGATAACACTTGTAGCTATTATTTTTTTAGATCTTTATACTTTTAATGAATATCTGATGAATCAAATGCGTTTATCATCGATTATTTGTTTGTATGTAGTTTCATTAATGATGATTGTATTGATTTATATATTATGTTTAGAAATGACACAGTACTATCAACGTTTAATGAATCGAAAAATTCATGAACAAGCATTACAGTATGAAGAAACACTTGTGGAAATTGCTAATCAAAAAAGTAAAAAATATAACAAAATTATTCATGATTATAAAAAGCTTGTTAAAGATTTAAAAGAAAATCAGGAAATTGAACTTAAAGATATATCATTAGAAATACCGACAGAGGTTATTCACACAAACAACATTGTGTTAAATTATGTTTTTAATCGGTATACAGAAATCATGAAGGAACATCAGATTGATTTTTATGGAACTTATTCTGATCAAATTTATCAAGGTGTTTCTTCTTATGACTTAGCCACTATTTTAAAATTATTATTGGATCACGCGATTGTTCTTAGTCAAAAAACAACACATAAAGCAATTCATTATACGATAGAAAGTCAAAGATATTATACAATTATTAAGATAAGATGCTTGATTGAAAATGAAATTGTCGTTGATTATCATTTTAAGAAGAATGAATATTTGATAGAAGAAATATGTAGAAAATATAATGGGAAAAAATTGTCAAAAATAGAAGATAATCAGTATATGTTTGGATGTTATTTAGAAAATAGTGGCGATTTGCTATAAAATGTCGATTGTGCTATGATAAACGAGAATTAACCAACATATGGAGGATGATTATGAAACAAAACAAATTTATGCGATTTATGACATCCAGAGCACTTATTTTGACATTACAAGTTGTCGCATCTGGTGTCCTTTTATATTTTGTGTATTTAACAAAATTATTACCTGTTAAATACTTTGCTATTTTAGCTGCTGTTTTGGCAGTATTGGTTTTATTGCTTTGGATTATTATTCAAACAGGAAAGAAAAAAATTGTTGAAGGGAAAACAAGTAAAAGAACTATTATTTCTAAAGTGTTGAGTTTAATTGTTTCAATTGTTTTAGTAATTGGAAGTACTTTTGCTGCAAGAGGAAATACTTTCTTAAATAATGTACAAACAACAACTCAAAAATACGCTATCAATGTCATTGTTTTAAAAGATGGTGATTATGGAACAGCATCACTTGATGATTTAAAAGGTGTTAATTTTGGTAGATCATATGAAAAAGAAAAAGCTACATTAAATAAAGCTTTAGCACAAATGGAAGAAACGATTGATACACAAAAGTATACGACATATGATACATATTCTCAATTAGCAGATGCTCTTTATAATAAAGAAGTAGATGCAATTGTTGTTGGAACACAATATAAATCAATGTTAGAGTTAAATCATGAAGGTTTTGATGAAGAAACAAGAATTGTAAAAACATATGAATTTGATAAAAAAGCAAAATCAGTAACAACAGCAGTAACAGATGTAACTGAAAAGCCATTTAATGTATATGTAACTGGAATCGATACATATGGTTCTGTATCAACAGTATCAAGAAGTGATGTTAACTTAATTGTTACTGTTAATCCAAAAACTAAACAAATCTTAATGACAAGTATTCCACGTGATTGTGAAATTGAACTTCATAAAAATGGTAAAATGGATAAATTGACACATACTGGTATCTATGGTGTTGAAGAGACTATTTCTACGATTGAAGACTTTTTAGATTTAGATGTTAACTATTATGCAAGAACAAACTTTAGTGGTATTACAAATATTATTGACGCATTAGGCGGAGTAACTGTTGATTCTGATTATGAATTTACAACAAGACATGGTAACTATCATATTGTAAAAGGTGAAAATGAATTAGATGGTGATAAAGGGCTATGTTTTGTAAGAGAAAGATATAATTTACCAAGTGGAGATTATGATCGAGGACGTAACCAACAAAAATTATTAAAAGCAATGTTGAATAAGGCAATGTCACCAAAGATTATTACTAATTTCCAAAGAATCTTAACAGCAATCGAAGGATGCTTTGAAACAAACATGTCTTCTGACGAAATTAAATCATTAATTAATATGCAACTAGATGATAATGCTGAATGGGATGTTTTCAATGTACAACTTGATGGAAAAGGGTATATGACAGATCAAACTTATTCAATGCATGGTACATCAATCTATGTTATGAAACCTTACGCATCATATGTTAAAAAGATTACTAAACTTATTGATCGTGTTGAAGACGGTGATAAGATAACTGAAAATGATGTAAAAGGTTTAGGTGGAGAATAGTAGAAAATTTAGAATGGATCTATAAGGTCCATTCAGGTTGTTGATAAATAGAGGAATTTGATTTCTATAATGAAATTGAATTCCTTCTTTTCGTTTTTTTATGTTTATTGGTGAAATATCTTTAATTAGGATCTATATATATCCTAATCTCTTTTTACTCAAGCCCAGTTTTTTGAGATTATGGCAGCTAAAAATAATCAGCGATTCATGCTGATTTCTCTCTAGTCCCTTCAAACGTGTAAATCTCATCCCATGGTTTTCCTTGGCATCTGCAAACACTCGTTCAATTGTTTCTTTTCTCTGTGGATAGATCTTCTTCCATTCATCTGTATGCCTTATATGATTGGCTTCTTCTTTATATGATTCCCATACATGTCTTGTGATCACCTTTTCTTGATTTTTTGACTTTGTACATTGTGATAAGAATGGACACCCTTCACAGTCTTTTGGATCACTTTTATAGATTCTATATCTTTCTCTGTTGGTCGTAACATAATGCATTTCAAATCTATCTGCATCTATAAATTCGCTGCCTCTATCGGTTTTCAAAACTTCAACTTCTTTAGAAAATAATTCTTTTCCTAAAATAGTTTCTAAAAGATCGAGACCTTCTACCATAGCACTTGAAGACTTTACTTCCTGATATATAATAAACATGAAAGAGTAAGACAGGAATTTAAATGTTTGCATAAAAGGACCGGTGGAGCTGTTGTTATAGACGGTGTCCATTTCGACGATGCTGAGATTTTCATTTTCATTGGTATAGTTGATGAAATCATCATATGTACGTCCTTTGAGATATTTTCTGTCTTCTCTTTTTTTGTGATTTTTCTTTTTGTTTTGATTCTCAAATCAATATCAAGAAGACCAAATTCTCTAAATACACCATCTTCGATGTAATTATAGAGAGTTTTTTTCTGAAATATTCAATTCGGGATGATTTGTAATGACCTGATAAGGAGACTGTCCAGCCTTGATAAGAGGTACGATAACATTTGCTAAAGATTTAAGTTCTTCATAGGTCATATTGATACCAACTCTGGAATCAACGAGTTCTTTTCTGTATTCCTTGTGTGCAAGATCAGCAGAATATTTAAACTTGTCATAACGACAATGAGTATATTTGGAACAGCTGTTGCAGGCACCAGGGGATCTGTCTCTGCGATTGTATTTGAAAGGCTTAAAGTCAGGGCAGTCAGAACAAACATGATTGTGAGAACATTCATCTTTGTTTGCACATGAAGGGTTATAGGAACATCTGTGGGCTTTAATTTCTTTGCCGATGGTAGATTTGTCTTTGACAAGAGTCAAAGCAATGGCAGCTTTGGTAGAACTATTTTCAATACCTTTTTCGATGATGATTCTATCTTGATCAGTAAGATGTAGATTTTTATTGTTGGTAGACATAGTGATCGATCTTTCATGAAAGAAGGGAACAGATATCAAATCAATTATACAAGAGAAAGAGTAAATTCCACAAAGAAAGTGTAAAAGTAAGTTCAACTGTAAGAGTAAAATCAACTAGAAGTTTGTGAAAGACTAAAATCAAATTTGACACATTTAAAGTGGAATTTAACTTTTCACTTTAGAAAAGTTAAAAAATTATAAATAGTTATTGACTTTATTAAAAATTAATTGTATTATATACGAGTCGGCAGGAAACGAACTTGCTGATGAGGACATTGAAAACTGAACAGGAAAGAATAAAACACAACGTCAATTAAGTTAAA
>ERZ836358.3064-NODE-3064-length-11530-cov-2.434684_pt1 | contig 11530 bp, 10 predicted proteins | sample MGYA00519942_ERZ836358 | MGnify/ENA primary metagenome ERZ836358 (study PRJEB31850, sample SAMEA3708798) | human gut metagenome | biome: human gut; feature: human-associated habitat; material: faeces | place: China | collected 2014 ...
AGCCGTGCTTATCGGTATCCAGGCCGGGGGTAGTGGAACGGATCAGCGGGTTGGGGCTGGTGCCCAGAGCCATGATCATGGTATCCACATCCAGCTCAAACTCGCTGCCCTCCTTGACGATGGGGCGGCGGCGGCCGGAAGCATCGGGCTCACCCAGCTCCATCTCCACGCAGGTCATGCCCTTCACGCAGCCGTTTTCATCGCCCAGAACCTCGACCGGGTTGGTCAGTGTCTTGAAGATGATGCCCTCTTCCTCGGCATGCTCGACTTCTTCCTTACGGGCAGGCAGCTCGTCGCGGCCGCGGCGGTATGCGATGTACACATGCTCCGCGCCCAGACGCTTCGCAACGCGCGCCGCGTCCATCGCAACGTTGCCCGCGCCGACGACGGCGACACGGTGGAAGTGCTTTATCGGCGTATCGTAATCATCGCGGTATGCCTTCATGAGGTTGACGCGGGTCAGCAGCTCATTTGCGGAGTACACACCCAGCAGGTTCTCGCCGGGAATATGCAGGAACTGCGGCAGACCTGCGCCGGAGCCGATGAACACGGCCTCGAAGCCGTACTCGCTCATCAACTCGTCGATGGACACGACGCGGCCGATGACCATGTTCGTTTCGACCTTGACACCGAGGGCCTTCAGACCGTCGACTTCCTTCTGCACGATGGCCTTGGGAAGTCTGAACTCGGGGATGCCGTAGACCAGCACGCCGCCGGCGAGGTGGAGCGCTTCAAAAACGGTGACATCGTAGCCCTTCTTGGCAAGGTCACCCGCGCAGGTGAGACCGCTGGGGCCGGAACCGATGACAGCGACCTTGTGGCCGTTGGGCGCGGGCTTGGCGGGCGCTTCCTGCACATTTGCATTGTGCCAGTCGGCGACAAAGCGCTCGAGGCGGCCGATGCCGACGGGCTCGCCCTTGATGCCGCGCACGCACTTCGATTCGCACTGCGTCTCCTGCGGGCAGACGCGGCCGCAGACGGCGGGCAGGGAGGAGGTCTCATGAATGACCTGATAGGCGCCCTCATAGTCCTTTTCGGTGATCTTCTTGATGAATTCGGGGATCTTGACCTGCACCGGGCAGCCGGAGACGCAGGGATGGTTCTTGCAGTTTAAGCAGCGGGCTGCTTCGTCGAGCGCCTGCTCCTCGGTATAGCCGAGGGCAACCTCCAGAAAGTTCTTGTTGCGGACGTTGGGCTCCTGCGAGGGCATTTCGTTCTTCTTCAGACTCATGTTAGGCATATTACTGAACCTCCTTGCTGAACAGGTTGCAGGTCTCTTCGTATTTGTGGCGCTCCCAGTCGAAGTACATCTTGCCGCGCTTGAGACTCTCGTCCCAGTCGACCTTGTGACCGTCGAAGTCCGGGCCGTCGACGCAGGCGAACTTCGTCTCGCCGCCGACGGTGAGGCGGCAGCCGCCGCACATGCCGGTGCCGTCGACCATGATCGGGCTCATGGAAACGGTGGTGGGGATGCCGTAGGGCTCGGTGGTCTTGGACACGAATTTCATCATGATGGCAGGGCCGATGGCGAAGATCTCGTCATACTGGTTGCCCGCGTCGATGAGCGCCTTGAGCGCATCGGTGACAAGACCCTTCTCGCCGTAAGAGCCGTCGTCCGTCATCAGCTTCAAAACGCTGGACGCCGCGCGGAACTTGTCCTCAAGAATGACGAGGTCCTTATTCTTGAAGCCGACGACCGCGTGGACTTCCGCGCCGCAGTCGTGGAACTTCTTCAAAACGGGGTAAGCGATGGCGCAGCCGACGCCGCCGCCCACGACGCAGACCTTCTTCTTGCCTTCGGTCTCGGTCGGGCGGCCCAGCGGGCCGACAAAGTCCTGAATGTACTCGCCCTCGGCTTTATGTCTGAGCTTTTCGGTGGTGGCACCGATCGTCTGCACGATGATGGTGACGGTGCCCTTCTCACGGTCGAAGTCGTGGATGGTGATGGGGATGCGTTCACCGTTTTCATCGACGCGCAGGATGATGAACTGGCCGGGCTCGGCCTTCTTTGCCACCATCGGCGCCTCGATCTCGTAGAGGGTCACGGTGGGCTTGAGCGCTTCTTTCTTCACGATGCGATACATGAATGATTCTCCTTTTTGTTGAGATTCAGCGCCGTGCCGTCCGGGGAGAACGGCAGGCGGGATTCCTGGACGCAGCGCCGGGAATATGGAATGATGCTATATTTATATCATGAAAGTTTTCTTGCGTCAATGAATATCAAAATTCTGACGATGCAGGAAAACTTGCATTTACGAAAAATACTTGCAAAAAACTAAAGCAGCGTCACGCTGCGGCCTTCGGTGCTGATGAGGTCCTCCTCGCGCATCTTGCGCATCTCGCGCATCATGGCGCTGCGGTCGGTGCTGATGTAGTCGGCGAGCATGCTGAGGGAAAACGGCAGGGGGAACGTCCGGCTGCCGTGCTCGTCGGCGAGCTGCTCGAAAAAGCACAGCAACTTTTCGCGGATGGAGCGGCAGGCGAGCACCTCGATCCGGCGGCTCAGATGCAGAGACTTTTTCGAGAGCAGTTGGAAGAGGTTCGTTACGACCTGACTGTGGCAGGCGCAGGCGTTTTCGCAGCGCTTTGTGATCTGGTCATAGCGCATGAAGATGACGCGGCAGTCCTCGCGGCACTCGATGAGCGCGCTGCCGTCGCGAAAGCCGGTGAACGCCAGCTCCTCGCCAAAGACGCTGCCCTCGTCCATGCTTTCAAGCACGGTGCGGTTGCCGTCGGCGTGCAGGCGCAGAAGCGCCGCGCTGCCCGAGAGCAGCACGCCGATCATGTCCTGCTGCTGCCCGCAGGTGAGGATAGTCTGTCCTGCGCTGAAGCGCTGCTCATACGCGCTGAAGCAACGCAGCATATTTTCGCACGATGCTTCGTCCACGCCTGTAAACAGCGCGGAATCGCGGCAGTCCATCGCTTTCCCTCCCGTAAGGCCTGCTGCTTTACCGGTGCAACATCGCCGTTTGCCTATTGCATTATCATATACCAGAGAGGGAAAAAAGTAAATGACAATTTCGCGAAAAAATCGGACAAAAAAGCGTGCGATCCCTGTAAAAAAGCATCCGCCTTATTTGGCGGATGCTTTGTCCTTTGCCTTGCGCGCATAGTCGTAAAACACCTGCGCAATGGGCGATAAAATGCTGTTTTTGTGCTTGACGATATAGAGCTGGCGGCGGAAGCGCGAGTCGGGGAAGGGGAAGGCGAGAAGCTTTCCGAACTGAACATAGTCCTGCGCGGCGCTCTGCGCGATGAGACCGACGCCGAGACCCTCGCTGACCATCTGCTTGACGCTCTCGGTCGAGCGGATCTCGACCGCGGTGCGCAGCTGGGCGATGTCGATGCCGAGCTCATTTAAGAGTTCCTTGCCCGCCTGATACGTGCCGCTGCCCTTTTCGCGGCTGATGAACGTCTCTTCTTTGAGCTGCTCGATGGGGAAGGGCTTGCCCGCAAAGGCCTGATACTTTTCGGTGTTCGGCGTGATGAGCACCATCGGGTCGCTGGCAAAATCCTGATAGACGCATTTGTGGCTCGCCACCATCGTGCCGCAGAAGCCGATCTCCACGCTGCGCGTGGCGACGAGCTCCACGACCTTGGGACTGTCCTCCATCTGGATATTGAAGGTGATGTCCGGATAGCGGGCGCGGAAGTCCTGCAAAAGGTGCGGCAGATAATACTGGCTCGGCACCGTGGAGGCCGCGATGGAGATCGTACCCTTCATTTCCTGCGAGAAGTTGCGCAGCGCGATGGCCGCATTCTCGCGCACTTGTAAGATCTCCTTGGCGTATTTGTAGAGGAGCTTGCCCGCGTCGGAGGGGTAGGTCTCCTTCGTGGTGCGGACGATGAGCTTGATATTCAGTTTTCTCTCCAGTGCGGAGACGTGCGAGCTGATGGTCGGCTGCGTCAGGTGCAGCAGCTCCGCGGCGCGGGAAAAGCTGCAGTTTTCCACCACGTAGACGAACGCTTCGAGCTCTTTGATATCCATATCAATGTCCATGAAGTTCCCCCGTCAGACCGGCAAAAGCGAAATGTTTTGCGTTGATAGTGCGTTGAATGCTTATTTTTTAACAGTATACACAGTTTATTGCCGTTTGTCCAGAGAGGGAAACGGCATTTTGCAGGATTTTATGCATTTTTGCCCGTGCGATGCACCGCGCGGGCAAAAAATGACGGCTTACTGCTTGTCCTGCGCCAGCGCCTCGCCCAGCGCGATGGCGAGCTGATCGGGGCAGGAGGTATTCTTGAAGCCGCAGCGGATGCCGCGCATGCGCGCGATGGCATCCTCGGCCTTCATGCCTTCGACCAGGCGCGAAATGCCCTGGAGGTTGCCGTTGCAGCCGCCGATGACCTCCACGCTCTTGATGGTGTGGTCATCGTTCAGCTCAATGTGCATTTCCTTGGAGCAAACGCCCTTGGTGCGGTAGTTATAGGTCATTTCTATCTCTCCTTTTCTGATAGTCCACGCCAATCATAGCACATTCGTCCTGCGTTCGCAAGGGATGTGCCGAAAAAGGAAAGAAAAAGAAGATGCGGCAATTCGGGGTGGTATTCCGCGAACAAGCGTGCTATAATTATCCTGTTAGAATATTGCCATTACAGAACAAAACGCAAAAGGAGTTGTTTTCTATGTCAGTTTTGACCGCCGTTATCCTTGGCCTTGTGCAGGGGATCGCGGAATTTTTACCGATCTCGTCCTCCGGACATCTCGCCATCGCGGAGCACCTGCTGAACATGCAGGGCGCGAGCAACGTGCCCGACTTTTTCGATGTGTTGCTCCACCTCGGCACGCTCGTGGCGGTGTTTGCCGCTTACTGGGACGATATCCGCGATATGATCGTGGAGTTTTTTACCGGCATCGGCGACCTTGCCCATCATCGCACGCCGAACCCCGTGCCGCCTGCGCGCCGTCTCATCCTGCTCATCATTGTGGGCACGCTGCCGCTTTTCGTCATGGTGCCGTTTCGCCGTTTTTTCACGGAGCTGAGTGATAATATGTACTTTATCGGCGGCGCGCTGATCGTCACGGGCATCCTGCTCTTTGCGAGCGACCGTGTGCACCATGGCCGCAAGACGGAAAAGACCGCCACAATGCTCGACGCGCTGCTCGTTGGTATCGGTCAGGCCATCGCGCTGTGCCCGGGAATCTCCCGCTCCGGCATGACGATCACGGCGGGCTGCTTCACGGGCTTTGAGCGCAAGTTCGCTGTGCGCTTTGCATTTCTGCTCTCCATCCCCGCGGTGTTGGGGGCGAACATCCTGACACTCAAGGACGCGATCGACGCGGGCATCGACTTCTCCAGCGTGCCCGTGTACCTCGTCGGTGTCGTCGTCGCGGCGGTGTCGGGCTATGCGAGCATCCGCCTGCTGCGCTATGTTGCCGACAAGGGCCGTTTCGGCGCGTTTGCCTATTACTGCTGGGCCGCCGGCGTGCTGACGCTGGTGCTCACGATCCTGCACTAATTTTGATTCTGAGGTGAATCATGGCACAACAGAAGAAAAAAACCACCACAACGAAAAAGAAAACGACGGGTTCGTCTCGCTCCTCGTCTTCCGGCAAGCGCACGGCGAAGAAGAATCAAAAGCGCCCCATCCGCCGCGAGGTCGCGGGCGCGATCCTGCTGGTGCTGGCGCTGTGCCTGGGCTTTAGCTATTTCCAGTCGGGCGCGTGGCTGCTCGATCAGCCGGCGAAGCTGTGCCGGTCGCTCTTTGGCTGGGGCTATTACCTCGTCGCGCCCGCGCTGCTGCTGGGGAGCTATATCCTGCTCTTCCACCGTGGGCGGAACGTCGCGTCCTGCCTTGTCGGCACGGCGCTGCTGCCGGTCGTGTTCGGCGCGATCATGCACATCGCCCTCTGCAAGGAGGAGTATGTCAACATGGATGGCATCTTGAAGCTTCTGTGGACGAGTGGCAACGCGCTCGAGTCCGGCGGCGCGGTGTCTGCATCGCTTGCGATCATGCTGGTGCTGCTGGTGAAAAAGGTGCTGGCAATGATCCTGCTCGTCGTGATGTTCGTCGCATTTTTGATGATGGCGTTCCGCTTGACGCCTGCCGCCGTGATCGAGGCCGTGCGCTCGCACGAGCGCGTGCCCTATGAGCCAGTGGAGGAAGAGGACCTTCCGCCGCAGCGCACCCATGTGCCGCGCCGCAGTGCGCCGGTCCACACGCCGGACGCCGCCATCGACATTCCGCTCGACGGCGAGGAGCGCGTCATCAAGAAAAATCCCACGGGCGGCTTCTTCCGCAAGAAGTCCGATAATATCAAGAGCCCCGACGAGCTGTTAGCGGGCGGTAGTGCCGCGGAGACAAAAATCGCTGCACCCGTTTCGCCTGCCGCCGCGCCGTCCGCACCCGTTAAGCCTGTGACGGTGGAGGCCGACGACTTCGACCTGCCGCCGTTTGATACAGCGCCGAGCGCGCCCGCGCCGGTCGTCCCGGTACCCGCACCTGTGATGCACACGCCGTTTGCCGCGCCCACGCCGAGCGTGCAGAGCGCACCCGTCGCCGCAGCCGCAGCAGCAACGACGGTTCCCGCCGTGCTGACCGACAAGCAGGAGGACAAGCTCCGCCGCGCCGAGGTCGATGCCGCGCGCGAGGAGGTCACGCGCGAGATTGAGGGCAGCGACGCGCAGCCCCAGCCGCCTGCATATCAGTATCCGCCCATCACGCTCTTAAAAGAGGGCAGCGTGACGAACGCCGCTGAGGCGGGCGCGGAGCTGCGCAACAACTCCCGCCGCTTGGCGCAGACGCTCACGAGCTTCGGCGTGGACGCCCAGCCGGGCGATGTGGTGCGCGGCCCGTCGGTCACGCGCTATGAGTTCACGCTCAGTCAGGGCGTGAAGCTCTCGAAGATCACAAATTTGCAGGACGATATCGCCCTTGCGCTGGGCGCGAGCGGCGTGCGCATCGCGCCCATCCCCGACAAGATCTCCGTCGTGGGTGTCGAGGGGCCGAACAAGCTCGTTTCGCCCGTCAGCATCCGCACGGTGCTCGAATCCACGGAGTTCACCACCCATCCTTCCACCACGGCCTTCGCCGTCGGCAAGGACATCAGCGGCAAGAACATCGTCGGGAATATCTCGAAGCTTCCGCACGTGCTCATCGCCGGTACGACAGGCTCCGGTAAGTCCGTGTGCACGAACTCGCTGATCGTCTCGATGCTCTATAAGTCAACGCCCGAAGAGGTGCGCTTCATCATGGTCGACCCGAAGATGGTCGAGCTTGCGCCCTACAACGGCATCCCGCACCTGCTCATCCCCGTCGTCACCGACCCGAAAAAGGCTGCGGGCGCGCTGCAATGGGCCGTGTACGAGATGATGAAGCGCTACAAGATGTTCTCCGAGCACAACGTCAAGGACCTTGCCTCCTACAATAAGGTGGCGGAGACGGACGAAACGCTCAAAAAGCTGCCGAGCGTCGTTGTCGTCATCGACGAGCTGGCCGACTTGATGCTCGTCGCGGCGAAGGAGGTCGAAGAGTCGATCTGCCGCGTGGCACAGATGGGCCGCGCCGCGGGTATGCACCTGGTTATCGCGACGCAGCGTCCGTCCGCGGACGTCATCACGGGCCTGATGAAGGCCAACATCCCGAGCCGCATCGCGTTCGCGGTCGCCTCCGCGATGGAATCGCGCATTATCCTCGACACCGCGGGCGCGGAAAAGCTCGTGGGCCGCGGCGATATGCTCTATGCCCCGCTGGGCGAAGGCAAGCCCAAGCGCGTGCAGGGCTGCTTCATCTCGAGCGAGGAGATCGAGCGCGTGGTCAACTTCGTCAAGGAAAACGGCGAGACGGACTACGACGAATCCGTCATCGACAAGATCAACGCCGCCGTCGCCGAAAAGGAGAAGGGCAGCGCCAAGGGAGGCGGCAATGCCGCGCCTGATCAGAACGCCGCCGACGATGTGGATGAGCTGCTCCCCGCCGCGATCGACGTGGTCATGGAGACGGGTCAGGCGTCCGTCTCGATGCTCCAGCGCCGCTTGAAGCTCGGCTATTCGCGCGCGGCGCGCATCGTCGACGAGATGGAGACGCGCGGCATCGTGGGCCCGTTCGAAGGCTCAAAGCCCCGCCAGCTGCTTATCACGAAAGAGCAGTGGCAGGAGCTCAAGATGAAGGGCGCCTACGGAGCAGTGCCGCCGGAAGCGGAAGAGCTTCCGCCGCCGGACGAGGAAAACTGAACAAAGCGAAAGCACCGAAAGCAAAACGGCTTTCGGTGCTTTTTTTGCGCGTCTCGGTTTCCATGCGCACGGGAAGCGCATAGACTGTCGGGGAAGAAGAAATGGGGGAGGAGATCGACATGGCCTATTCCGACAGGGAGCTGCTCGCGCGCCTCATCGAGTGCGAAGCGGGCGGCGAGGGCGAGAATGGGATGAAAGCCGTGGCGAGCGTCGTGATGAACCGCGTGCGCGCGACCGGCGGCGAATACGCGCGCGTGGGGCAGGGCAGCATCCGCAAAATCATCTTTCAGCCGGGGCAGTTCGTCTGCGCGAGCGAGACTGAGCGCGGCGCTTACAACCCGCAGAACATCTACAACATGCGCCCGACCGATATCCATTACGAGATCGCGGACTGGGCCATCGCGGGCAACCGATTGCACGGCCTTGGAACGGCGCTGTGGTTCTTTAACCCGTTTTCGCCGTCCTGCCGCGCGAATTTTCCTTCAAATGTGGGGACGTTCGTCATGCGTATCGGCGACCACTGTTTTTATAACCCCACCGCCGCGTATTACGACACCTGAGAAAAGCAAATCAGCAGCAACGGGAAAGGGAGAGGACGTTTTTATGATCCAGATGGGAAAAAGCATGCCGTGCCTTTATGAGCAGATGGCTGCCGTGCCCGCCATGGCGAGCGCGCAGCAGAGCGGCAACAGCAATAATAGCAGCAATAATAGCAGTAATAACAACAGTAACAACAACGTGAGCCAGAGCTATGAGGAAATGCTTGGAGGATCGTCGGGGGCGGGAGGCATGTCGCTCGTGCCGCAGGGCGGCGCGAGCGGGCAGTTCCAGCCCACGCCCGACGAGATCGAAGAGTCTCGGACGGTCGACAAGATGGCCTACAATTCGTGGAAGGGGATGCTCGCGCGCAACATCGGCCGCGCAGTCATCGTGAGCTTCCTCGTCGGTTCGCAGAACACGGTCGTGGCGGTCGGCACGCTACAGGAGGTCGGAAACGACTATATCACGCTGTTTCACCCCGGCCGCAGCGCCTACATCACCGCCGACATCTACTCCATCCGCTTCGTGGAGTTCCCGCAGGGGAACAACGTGATCACACTCAACTAAAAAGGGACGCTTTCGCGTCCCTTCATTTTTGCTTTTGCGTTCGCAGACGCAAAGAATTTTGATCGTCGATCGCCGCGACCAGCGCGTGGCGATCGACACCTCTCGCTCCGCGCGTGTCGCAGCCGCCAGCGGCGGCAAGGCACAAAGCGGAGTGTGGCCTTTCTCAAAAAAGCGGCTTTACCGCTTTTTTGAAGTACTTAGAATCTTCTTCTCCGGCCGCGGTAGCCGCTGCCGGCTCTGCCGCGGCGGCGGTGGCCGTAGCGACGACGGCGGGAGAACATCGTCACATAGACGACGAGCGCGACGATCAGCAGTACGACCACGATCAACAGAATGCGGACGAGCGGCTTTGCGAAAAAGTCAGACACCCTGCGCTGCGCCGTCAGGAACCACGAGGCCGACACATCGTTCAGCGCTAAGAGGTCCGTCTCGGCGTAGACCTTACCATTGTAGGAGAGCGTCAGCTTGCCGAGCACGTCGCCCGCGGAAACGGGCGCGTCGACCGTGTCGTTCGTGAGCGTCACGGTGCGCTCAAGCATGTCGGGCTCGACATTGTCGGGCAGCAGGCAGGCGATATCCTCCGCCGCGTGGGTCGAAACGTAGCTCGCCTCGCTCGAAAGCGCGACGGGCACCTCCTGCACAAGGTCGGAGGAGGAGAGAATGTCGCGGAGGACAAAGTTGTCAAAGCCCCAGTCGAACATGCGCGACGTTTCGGAGAAGCTGCGCGTCTGGATGGTCACACCGTCCTCGAGCGTCACGCGCTCTGCGCCCAGCACCACGCTGATCATGTGGCGGCTGCCGCGCAGGGCGGACGAAATGAGGCAGTAGCCCGCCTCGGGTGTCGAGCCGGTCTTGATGCCCTGCGCGTCGCGGTACACATAACCGCGGGCGCGCCAGTTGGAGATGAGAAAGTTCGTCGAATGCAGCTCACGTGGCTTGTCGGTCATGTTCGTGGCGGGCACGGTGTAGCTCTTGGAGTTGCAGATCTCCATGAATTTGTCATGCTTCAGCGCCTCGCGCGTGATGAGGTAGAGGTCCCACGCGGTCGTGTAGTGCTGGGAATTGTGAAGACCCGTGGCGTTGGCGAAGTGCGTGTGCTCGCAGCCAAGCTCCGCCGCGCGCTCGTTCATGCGCGCGACAAAGGCGTCGACCGAGCCGTAGAGCGTTTCGCCCAAAATGTTGCACGCCTCGTTCGCCGAGACGATGAGCATGCAGTTGAGCAGCTGCTCGACCGTCATCGTTTCGCCGGGGACGATGTTCGCCGTGCTGCCGTCGCTCGACAGCCCCTCGAACGCCGATTCCGTCGCAGTGACGGAGTCGGTCAGCGCGATCTTGCCCTCGTCGATGGCTTCAAACACCAGCAGCGCGACCATCACCTTTGTGAGTGACGCGGGGAAGTTCTCCTGATGGGCGTTTTTCTCATAGAGAATTTCACCCGTGTCGGCCTCAATGAGAAGGCCGGCCTTCGCGTCGAGTGTGAAGTCCTCATAGGCGTCGGCGCTCGTCAGTGAAAAGAGCGGGAGCAGGAGCGCAAAAGATAAAAAAAGTGAAAACAAGCGGCGTTTTTTCATGGAAATATACCTCGTTGTATGATACAATCAAATAGAATACAGTGAAGAGGAGCGCGCCGTTCGGCACGCTTCGACATCAGTATAGCAAAAAAGGCAGGCGAGCGCAACCGTGGAAAAGCAAGAAAAGAAAACCAAAGTCAGCGGCGTCTACCTTGTGCTCGCCGCGCTGACGGTGCTGTTCGCCGTTTCGCTCGTTTTTCTGCACAAAACGGCCTACGAGGGTGCCTCGCACGGGAATTACACCGTGACGACGCAGGACAAGACCGACGAGATCACCGCGCCCACGCGCGTTGTGACGCTTGTGAACGTCAATACCGCGACGGCGGAGGAGCTTGAAACGCTGACGGGCATCGGCCCGTCGCTCGCGCAGGCGATCATCGACTACCGCGCAGAGCACGGTGCATTTGAGACGGCGGAGGATCTTTTGAACGTCAAGGGCATCGGAGAGGCGAAGCTCGAGGGATTCCGCGCGGAGATCACATTCACGGAGGAGGATGGCAATGAAAATTCTGGTGGTTGACGACGAGCAGCTTCTCGTCAAGGGCATGAAATTCAATCTGGAAAACGAGGGCTACACGGTCGAGACCGCCTACGACGGCGCGACCGCCATCGACATGGCGAAAAGCGGCGGGTTTGACCTCATCATCCTCGATCTGATGATGCCCTTCATGGACG
>ERZ836358.3070-NODE-3070-length-11499-cov-3.841489_pt1 | contig 11499 bp, 9 predicted proteins | sample MGYA00519942_ERZ836358 | MGnify/ENA primary metagenome ERZ836358 (study PRJEB31850, sample SAMEA3708798) | human gut metagenome | biome: human gut; feature: human-associated habitat; material: faeces | place: China | collected 2014 ...
TGGCAATTTTGTGGATGAAGCATGGCTTTTCTTCCGCGCCAATGAGGGGACTCCCAGCAAAGTGACGGGCGGCGAATTGACCCGCCTGACCGGAGATCTTTATCTGCTCAAGGCCAATGCCGACACAGTCCGCATTGAAAAGAAGGGAGCATGACCATGCGCATCTGTCTGGTGCTGGAGGGGTCATACCCCTATGTCCACGGCGGCGTATCCACATGGATGCACGCTTATATTCAGGCTATGCCTCAGCAGGAGTTCTCCCTCTGGGTCATCGGTGCCAAAGCGCAGGACCGGGGAAAGTTTGTGTATGAGCTGCCGCCCAACGTGAAAGAGGTGGAGGAGGTTTTTCTGGATGATGCCCTCCGCCTCCACGGTGAGCGGCAACCGGTCCTGTTTACCGCAGACGAGCGCACCGCCCTGCGGGAACTGGTACGGCTGGGCAGACCGGATTGGGATGTGCTGTACCGTCTGTTTCAGGAAAAAGGCGTCCACCCGCTCTCTTTTTTGCAGAGCCGGGATTTTATGGAATTGTTCAAGGATATCTGCCTACAGGAGTATCCTTATGTGGCTTATGCGGATGCGTTCCATACCATGCGCTCGATGCTGCTGCCGGTGCTCTATTTGCTTACGGGCCGGGTGCCGAAAGCGGATGTCTACCATGCGATCTCCACCGGCTACGGCGGTCTGCTTGCCTGCTTGGGCGGCTGTATGCACCATGCACCGGTTCTTCTGACAGAGCATGGCATCTACACCCGCGAGCGCGAGGAGGAGATCATCCGTGCCGAGTGGGTCGTGCCGTCCTTCAAGAACCGCTGGATACGGTTTTTCTATATGCTGTCGGAGGAAATTTACCGCCGCGCCTACCGCGTCACCAGTCTGTTTACCAATGCGCGGCGCACCCAGATCGAGATGGGCTGCGCAGCTGAAAAGTGCATCGTGATCCCGAATGGCGTGCAGTATGAGCGGTTCTATCAGATTCCCCTAAAGCCAAAGGACGACTGGGTGGACATCGGTGCGGTGGTTCGTTTGGCACCGATCAAAGATGTAAAAACGATGATCTATGCGTTTTTTGAACTGAGCGCACGGCAAAAAAATGTGCGGCTGCACATTATGGGCGGTGTCGATGATGAAGAATACGCCCGGGAATGCTATGCGCTGGTGGAGCAGCTTGAACTGAAAAACCTGATTTTCACCGGCCGTGTCAATGTAGTGGAGTATATGCAAAAGCTGGATTTCACCATATTGACCAGCATCTCGGAGGGGCAGCCGCTCTCGGTGCTGGAATCGCTGGCCGCCCGGCGTCCCTGCGTCACCACCGAAGTCGGCTGCTGCCGCGAGCTGCTGGAGGGCGCACCCGGAGACACCTTCGGCACAGCAGGGTACTGTGTGCCGCCGATGTACCGCCAGGGACTGGCCGATGCCATGGAGCGCCTCTGTGCCAGCCGCGCCCGGCGTGAGGAAATGGGCGAAATCGGCAGAAAACGCGTGGAGCGCTATTACCGTCATGAGCAGATGCTGGCCAACTACCGCGCCCTGTATGCGGATACAGCCAAGACATATCGTCTGACGGAAACACGATAAAGGAAAGGAACCCATGGCAGGTATTGGATTTGAACTGAAAAAGCTGTTCCGGCGCAAGGGACTGTTTGCCACCCTGCGCGCCTACGGCTATGCGGGCGTCATCTGCACAGGGCCGATGCTGCTGGGCGTACTGCTGCAGGTCGGCATGTTGGTGCTGTGCGGCTGGGCCGGGGCCGCCCGCGCGGATCAGGATCTGCTGGTCTGCATGGTCACCTACACGCTGCTGGCCAGTCTGACCGTCACGAGCTTTTTCTCAATGCCGGTCACGCGCTTTCTGGCAGATATGCTGTATGAGGAGCAGGAGCAGACGATTCTGCCCTCGTTCTGGGGCAGCAATACGCTGCTTTTGGTGGGAGGCTGTGCTGCTTATGGCATTTTTCTGATCTTCTCGGGGGCTACGCTGATGCAGGGGTTGTTCTGTCTCTGGCTGTTTGCTGAGATGATCGTAAACTGGAATGCGATGAGTTACCTGACTGCCGTCAAAGACTATCGCGGTATTCTGTGGGCCTTTGTGGCGGCGATCGGTATCTCGTTCGGGTTGGGATACCTATTGATCTTCCTCCTCGGCGCGCCGGTTTTGGAGGGCTTTCTCTTTGCAATCACAGTTGGCTACGGCTGCATGATGCTGCTGGAGACACTGCTGCTGCACCGCTATTTTCCCCAAAGCAAGGAAAGCCCTTGGACCTTTCTGCGCTGGGTAGACCGTTTTTTGCCATTGGCGTTTACCGGTCTATTTACCAATCTGGGCCTGTTCGCCCACCTTGTTATTATCTGGGCAGGGCCGATCGGCATACAGGTCAAGGGGCTGTTTTACGGCGCGCCCTACCACGATGTACCCGCGATGCTGGCATTTTTAAGCATCCTGATCACCACAGTCAACTTTGTGGTCTCTGTGGAAGTCAACTTTTACCCCAAATACCGTGCGTATTATAGCCTGTTTAACGACGGCGGTGTTGTGGGCGATATTGTGACCGCCGAGGAGGAAATGCTGGCGGTGCTTAACCGGGAACTGTACTATACGGCGCTCAAGCAGCTGTTCGCCACGGCTGCGGTCATCTCGCTGGAAAACACGCTGCTGGAGCTGCTGCCGCTTGGCTTTAATGACCTGATGCACGGTTATTTCCGCACCCTCTGCGTGGGGTACGGCCTTTACGCCATCGGCAATACCGTTATGCTGATCCTGCTGTATTTTACCGATTATCTTGGCGCAGTGCTGGCCTCAGGGGTATTTGCAGCTGCGGCAGCGGTGGGAACGGTCATCTCGCTTTTCTTTGACCAGGCGTTTTACGGGTTTGGCTTTCTGGCGGGTGCTGCGGTGTTTTTTCTGTTGGCGCTGCTGCGGCTGGATTATTATACCTCCAGCCTGCCGTACCGCGTGCTGGGGCAGCAGCCAATCGTGGCACAGACAAAATCCGGAAGGTTTACAAAATTAGCATTGTTTTTGGAAAAAGCAGCGGAAAGAGGGGAATCTGATGCAAAGAAGTAATCTATTGGGGCTTTTGGCCGGCACAGCGCTGGCTGTGCTGCTGGCGGGCTGTGGCACGGCGGAGCATACCGCTGCCGAGCCGGAGCCGTCCACGCCGGAATCTGCTGTACAGACGGTGGAGAAAGAACCGGTGCAGGAGATCAACGGCATCTCCCTGCGGGAAAACAAGGATCTCTACTCCGTCTATGATGACAGCGGCATTGTGACGATGTATCTTACGGTCAGCAGCGGCAACGAAGCCGAGGGCACAAACCACACCTGGGCTGAAATCAACCACTATTCGGTCTACGACTATGAAAAGATGGGGGTCGAGCGTTATCAGGTCAATGGTCTGCTGCAGGTAGGGGACGAGAACGGCCCGGTCGTCGGGGAGGTCGGCTACAACGAGATCGTCCCCAACGCCACCGTACAGATCCGCGGACAGACATCCAGCACCAACGACCAAAAGAACTATAAGATCGAACTGAAAAAAGGCAAGGGCACATGGCGTGGGCAGCGCACCATTGCGCTGAACAAGCATATGGGGGAGGGGCTGCGCTTCCGCAATAAAATGGCCTATGACCTGATCGAGGGCATCCCGCAGATGACGGGCCTGCGCACACAGTTTGTACATTTATATGTCAGGGATCTGACCACGGGCAGCGGGGCCGCCTTTGAGGATTACGGGCTGTATACTCAGGTTGAGCAGCTGAACAAGACGGCGCTGAAAACGCATGGCCTTGACCGGAACGGACAACTGTACAAGGTGAACTCCTTTGAATTTCAGCGCTATGAGGATGACCTCAAGCTGACCACTGACCCGGACTATGACGAGAAGAAATTTGAGCAGCACCTTGAAACCAAGGGCAGCAGCGACCATACGAAGCTTCTCGAAATGCTGCAGGTATTGAATGACGATTCCATCCCCATGGAGGAGATCCTCGGCCGCTATTTTAATGCAGAAAACATTGCCTACTGGATGGCGTTCCAGCTGCTGACCGGCAATGTGGACACCCAAAACCGCAACTGCTATCTGTACAGCCCGCTGAACTCCGAGACATGGTACATTCTCGATTGGGACAATGACGGTATGCTGCGCCATACCGAGGATTCCCTCTACAATTACAGCGAAGCCGACAGCTGGGAATGGGGCGTCAGCAACTACTGGGGCAACACCCTGTTCCGCCGCTGCCTGCAGACCGAGAGCTTCCGCGCGCGGCTGGATGCCGCCATCGAGGAGCTGCACAGCTATATGAACGCTGAACGGATCGACAGCATGGTAGCGCATTACCGCACCATCACCGAGCAGTTTGTCTGGCAGATGCCCGATATTGTCAACGAGCGTCTGACTCCGGCGCAGTATGACACCGTAGCCAACAGTCTGAGCACCGAGATCGAGGAAAACTACCGGCATTATTACGACAGCTACCAATACCCGATGCCGTTCTACATTGGCGTGCCCGCAGTGCAGGACAATAAGCTGCATCTGGTTTGGGATGCCGCCTACGACTTTGACGCGGAAAGCCTTGTGTACACGGTGGAGGTTGCCGCCGATTATACCTTCCAAAATGTTCTTTTCCGGCAGGAGAACCTGATGCTGCCGGAGGCCGAGATGGATCTGCTGCCGGCCGGCCAGTATTTTATGCGGGTGCGTGTCACCAACGAATCGGGCTACACGCAGGATGCGTTTGACTACTATGTCACGGATGCCGGCAAGATCTACGGTGTAAAGTGCTTTTATGTCATGGCTGACGGCAGCATTGCGGAGGATATCTATGTGGAGGGCTGAAAATCTGCCCGGCGTTGTGCAGACCCTGTTGACCCCGCCGCCGCGCCCTACAGCAGAGCGATACCGCCACGAGCTGAAATATCTGATTTCCTATGGGGAAAAGGCTGCGCTGGAAACACGGATGCGCCCGATCCTGCAAATGGATCCGCATGCCGGCAGCGGCGGGTACTTTATTCGCAGCCTGTACTTTGACGATTACTGGCACTCCGCCTATGAAGAAAAGGAGGCCGGTGTGCTGCTGCGCAAAAAATACCGCATCCGCATTTATGACAGCAGCGATCGGATAATCAAGCTGGAGCGCAAAAAGAAGTTCGGCAGCTGGATCTATAAGGAGGATGCCGTCCTGACCCGCGCGGAATTTGAGAAAATTCTGGCGGGAGAATATGCGTTTCTCTTGCAGTCCGAGCAAAATCTCTGCCGGGAATTCTACTATGAGTGTGTCTCGCAGCTTCTGCGTCCACGCGTAATCGTGGATTATGAGCGCGAGCCGTGGATCATGGACGAGGGCACGGTGCGCATCACCTTTGATAAGGATGTGCGTGCAGCCGTGGGTGGGTATGACATCTTTGACAAAACACTGCCCGCCCTGCCGGTGCTGGAACCCGGCAAGCTCATCATGGAAGTGAAGTTTACCGAGTTTCTGCCCGGTATCCTGCGCAGTCTGCTTCCGCCGGCCTCTCAGGAATATACGGCGGTATCCAAATATGTGCTGTGCTGCGACAAAACCGCCTATCAGCATGGCTTTGGCTATTGGCAGGAAACGGGGGCCTCCCCCTACGATACCCCACTGTAATAAGAGGTGTAACATGAGTACAAAGGATTTTATAAAAAAGTCAGTGCTGGAAAATTTCACCCAGTACAGCACCCCCAAGCTGTGGGTGGCGTTGTTGGCCGCCCTGCTGATGGGAGTAGTCATCTATCTGGTCTACCGCCGTTTTTATACAGGTGTTGTATTTTCCCGCAGCTTTGCGGTCACGCTGGTGGGAATGTCCGTTTTGACCTGCATGGTAACGCTGGCCATTAGCACCAATGTGGTCATCTCGTTGGGCATGGTGGGTGCGCTGTCTATCGTGCGTTTCCGCACGGCGGTCAAGGATCCAATGGATCTGTTGTACCTGTTCTGGTCCATTACGACCGGCATCACGACCGGCGCAGGCATGTATCTGCTGGCGTTGACGGCGGCTGTGGTCATGATTTTGATGCTGCTGCTGTTCTACCACTGGCAGGAGCGCGGCCGCGTGTACATTGCTGTCATCCACTATACCGGTCAGCGGGCAGGGGATGACATCGTCCGTGCCTTCGGCCGAAACAAGTATGTCGTCAAGTCTAAGACAATGCGCGGTGATACAGTTGAGATGGTTGCCGAGGTGTTCTGTAAGGACAAGGAGCTTGAATTTTCAGAGAGACTACGCGCTGTACCCGGCGTTGCCGATGTAACTTTGATCCAATATAACGGCGAATATCACGGTTGACAACACCTTCAATCAAACTGCGCAGACTGCGATGCAGCAGATGATGCAGCAGATTAAGAAAAAGAAATATCCGGATTCGTTGCATGGCTATACAGGCAATCTTCTCATCGTAGCTATCAACTATGACAAAAAATCAAAAAAGCATCAGTGTATCATTGAAAAAATTATACAATGACAGCATGTGCCGTGGAATATTTTCCACGGCTTTTTATTTCAGCATTTACGAGTAGCCGGTTGCCGTTCGTTGACACATCAATTACATGGTGTTATACTTTTTGCATGGAAAGAGGTATCTGCCTAAATATACCGTCGAACCGGAAAGGAGCCGTCATGAGCATATTAGAACAACAGTACGAGGCGTTATTTACCCCTTGGAAGATCGGGAATGTTGAAATTAAAAACCGAATCGTCATGTGCCCTATGGGAGGCACTTCACTGTTTGGTTGGTTTGAACTCACTGGTTGCCACTTTGACAAGGAAGCGGCCAAACTATTCTTAGAAAGAGCGAATAATAATGTAGGGCTGATTATTCCCGGCATTGCCCCGCTGCGGGATACCTTTTGGGGTAAATGGCTCTGGCAAAATCCAAAGATGTTTGAGGATCTTGCCGTTTTCATGGATGAAATTCACAAAACCGGAGCAAAGCTCTTTATTCAACTCACTGCTGGCATGGGTCGATCCTGGGCTATAACTGATTCCATTGTACCGCTGCACAAGAACGCGATAACGCGCAAACTCATCAAACCGGTGCTTGACACATCCCACGAATTAGCGTCTCCTTCACCGCAGCCTTCTCGCTGGGCACACGATATCGAATGCCCTGAAATCACAGTAGCTCAAATTCATGAAATCATTGAAGCGTTTGCAAAAACGGCAAAGCTCTGCAAAGATGCTGGTGTGGACGGAGTGGAAGTACACGCGGTTCACGAAGGATACCTTCTTGATCAGTTTGCCATCGAGTTTTTCAACAAGCGCACTGATGAATATGGCGGTAACTTTGAAAATCGATATCGCTTTGCCGCGGAGATTGTTAAAGCCATCAAAGAAGCCTGCGGGAATGATTACCCTGTATCTCTGCGTTATTCCGTAGAGTCCAAGATGAAAGGATTCTGCTACGGCGCCATGCCTGGTGAAGATTATACCGAGGTCGGGCGGAATATGCAGGAGTCCGAGCGGGCAGCAAAGTATCTTCAAGACGCAGGATATGACATGCTCAACGCTGACAATGGCACCTACGATTCCTGGTACTGGTCTCATCCTCCCATGTACATGCCAGAGAACTGTAATCTTACCGATGTTGCACACATCAAGCAGTTTGTGGATATTCCTGTGGTATGCGCCGGGAGAATGAATCCCGAAATCGGTGCCAAGGCCATTGCGGATGGAAAAATAGATGCCATCGGCGTGGCCCGCCAGTTCCTCACTGACCCGGAATGGGTTACGAAGTTGCTGGAGAATCGAACACAGGACATCAAACCCTGCATATGCTGCCACAGCGGCTGCTTTAACTTTTCTTCCTGTAAAGGACACGCCAATACGCAGGATTTGAGTGACACAATGGGGCTTGCACGGTGTGCCCTGAACCCAGAGACTATGCAGTCGGGAAAATATCACCTCGAGCCTGCCAAGAAATTGAAAACGATTGCTATCATCGGTGGCGGTATCGGTGGTATGGAGGCGGCACTCGTATGTGCAAAGCGCGGTCACAAGGTAACATTATATGAAAGAAGTAGTACGCTGGGCGGAGTGTTTATCGCGGCAGCAGCTCCATCCTTTAAAGAAAAGGACCGGGAACTCATCGCGTGGTACATTCGTGAGCTACAAAAATATCCGATAACTATCAAGCTGAATACAGAAATCAAATCCGTAGCCTCACTTTCTGCGGACGAGGTCATTGTAGCAACCGGTGCAACCGCTCGTAAAATCAATGTTACAGGCGCCGAGATTGCCATCGAGGCCATTGATTACTTGCTTGGCAGTCGCGAGGTCGGCGAAAATGTGGCTGTTATCGGGGGCGGTTTGACAGGATGTGAAATTGCCTATGACCTGTATTTGAAAGGAAAGCACCCAACTATCATCGAAATGCAGGATGACCTGATTACCACGAAAGGCATCTGCCTTGCCAATACAAGTTATCTCCGGGATTTCTTTAAGACAAATAAGGTTCCTGTGTTTTTGGAAACATCCCTTTCTCAAATCAAGTCTGGCAGTGTAGAGTTGATAGACAAAACCGGCAATCAATTTGCCCTTCCCGCAGATTCCGTAATTATGTCGGTAGGGTACACCCCGGCTCCCATTGCCGCCAAGGGCAAGCACATTCATGTGATCGGTGATGCTGCCAAGGTCGGAAACCTGCGCACAGTCATCTGGGGAGCATGGGATGTCTGCATGAAATTGTGATTTTCAACAGAGCAAGGAGAAAATAATGCAGCTAACGAAAGAACAGCAAGCGATCCTCGATGGAGAAAAGGGAGAGACTCTTGCCAAAGTCATGAAAACGCTGGTGATGTACGGCGATGCCTTTGAGGCCGAGAAGCTTGTACCTATCACATCGAAGTATAATCATCTCGTGACATCCTTTGGCCTCAAAGTTATGGCGCCTGTATATGATCTGATGCAAAAGATTTTGGATGCAGGTGTATGCTCCGAGCAGAAATTTTCCGTAGATCCGCGCCCGCTTGACAAAAATGTACCCGCAAATTTCCTGCAGAATCTGGTTTTTAATAAATTTATGTACACCAAGCAGGATTATTATGAGAATCAACTGGAAAGCCTCGGCTTGATGGACAAGGATGCCTTTACATGCACCTGTTACATGGACGAGGTAGGCAACAAGCCGCATAAAGGCGAGGTTCTTTCCTGGGCCGAATCCAGCGCAGTTGTGTATGCCAACTCGGTTTTGGGAGCCCGCTGCAATCGAAATTCCGGGATTCTTGACATTATGGGGTCTATCGTAGGCTATGTCCCGTATTTTGGTCTGCTGACTGACGAAGGCAGAAAAGCCAGCTGGATAATTAAAATCAATACCACAAAGAAGCCGGAAGCTCAGCTTCTCGGTTCAGCCATTGGTATGAAAGTTATGGAAGATGTGCCTTATGTGATAGGACTGGACAAATGGCTCGGAACGGAGCTGAACGATACCACTTGTGCCTACCTTAAGGATTTTGGAGCAGCCACCGCTTCCAATGGCGCAGTCGGACTGTATCACATTGCAAACTTGACGCCGGAGGCTGTCGAACAAGGTGAATCCTTGATTCTTGACGGCGCAAGAGTGTATACTATAGATGATGCGGAACTGGAGCGCGTCAAAAACAGCTACCCGGTCATATGGAAGAACCCGGACGCCGCGCCAAAGCTCTGTTTCGTAGGCTGCCCGCATCTTTCTCTTGAACAACTCAAAGACTGGACCATCAAAATCGAAAACGAACTAAGGGTAAACAACAGAGAAAAGGTGAAAATTCCTACGGTCTTCACTGCTGCCCCCGGTGTTTTGACTGCGTTTGAAAAGACGGACTACGCACCTCGCCTTAAAAAGACTGGCGTTATCACCTCGTATATCTGTCCGCTTATGTACATGAATAACCCTCTGTGCAAATCTATGCCTGTTATCACTTCTTCCAACAAACTGCGCACCTACTCCAGCGCCAGATACTACACTGATGATGAAATTCTGAAAGCTATAACAGGAGGGGATAGAGCATGAAACAATTCAAAGGCCGCGTAGTAACGCCCGGTGAAGTTACCGCTGAAGCTGTTGTTACCAAGAATGGATTCAACACGCTGGCCTCGCTGCAGATGGCACTTCAGTTCGGCGATAAAGCTGTTAAATGTGGCGATCAAAGCAACAAGGATTTGTACGGCAAATCGCTACTTGGCAAAGCACTATGCCTTCCTCAAACGATTGGTTCCACCACAGGAGGTCTGGTACTGTACTGTGCCTGCTCCATGAGGAAAAACCCTGCCTGCTTACTGTTTGCCAATCACATTGATTCACTCGCTGCAGCGGGAGCAGTCCTTGCTGATGTGTGGGTTGATGGCGTCTCCATGCCTGTAATCGATATGTTGGGGGACGAGTTTCTAAACTACGTTCAAGATGGAATGAAGATTACAATCATGCCTGACGGTATTGTTCAGGTTGAGTAAAATGCGCATAGAAAACATAGCACCCATAAAACTTATTCGTATGTGAGGGGAAATAATTTATGGAACCGAACCCAAAAGTCAAAATCATCTCAGACAGTACCTGCGATCTTTCACAGGAGCTGACGGCAAAGTACGATATCGACATTCTGCCGCTGCATATCCTGCTGGGCGAAAACGAGTTCCGGGACGGCAAGGATATCACACCCGAACGCATTTTCGCGTGGGCGGATGCAAACAAGGCAACGCCGAAAACTTCTGCGCCGTCTCTGGAGGATGCCAAGGCGCTGCTGCAGCCGTATGTCGAGGCCGGCCGTGAGGTGATCTGCTTTTCGATTTCCGGCAGTATGTCCACCTCCGGCAATGTTATGCGCCTTGCCGCCGAGGAACTGGATGCCGCCGCGCAGGTCACGATCATCGACTCCGAAAATCTCTCTACCGGGATCGGGCTTCTTGTCGTGGAGGCAGCCATCATGGCAGAGCAGGGGCATTCGGCGGCAGAGATCACCGCTGCCGTCCGGGAACTCATCCCGAAGGTGCGGGCAAGCTTTGTCGTTGATACGCTGGTATACCTGTGGCGCGGCGGGCGATGTAATGCCGTTGCCGCTTTGGCTGGCAGTGCGCTGCGGCTGCACCCTAAGATCGTGGTGGGAAACGGCGCCATGCACGCAACAAAAAAGTACCGCGGGAAAATCGACAATGCAATCATGTCCTATGTGAAAGACATGGAGGCCGACCTGAAGGCAGCCCGACCGGAGAGGGTCTTTATTACCCACTCCGGCTGCAGCCGTGAGGTAGTGGAGGAAGTGCGCTCTTATCTGAAAGGGCTTACTGTATTCTGTGAGATCCTTGAAACGAGAGCCGGCGGCGTAATTTCCAGCCACTGCGGCCCGGGTACGCTCGGTGTGCTGTTCATTGCGAAGTGACGAAAGAAAAGACGAACGATCTGCTGATATGGTAGGGTAAGCTACCGATTGTTTGCAAAAAGAATATCTAAGGCAATACCGCACAATTCTAAGTGCCGATACGGCGAGCGAGGTGCGGCAGCTGCT
>ERZ836358.3086-NODE-3086-length-11441-cov-4.725628_pt1 | contig 11441 bp, 7 predicted proteins | sample MGYA00519942_ERZ836358 | MGnify/ENA primary metagenome ERZ836358 (study PRJEB31850, sample SAMEA3708798) | human gut metagenome | biome: human gut; feature: human-associated habitat; material: faeces | place: China | collected 2014 ...
CGATCTGCCCCGAAACGTTGACGCTGATGGAGTACATCAGCAGGAAATTCTGGTTGTCCTCTTCCAGGCCCATCTTGTTGACGACGCGGCCGCTCATGGGGAAGGCCGAGATGCCGGCAGCGCCGATCATCGGGTTCAGCTTTTTGCCCTCCGGCAGGAAGAGGTTCAGCAGCTTTGCAAACAGCACACCGCCTGCGGTATCGAAGACAAAGGCCACCAGACCCAGTGCGAGGATCAGCAGGGTATCGGGCCGGACGAACTTGTCTGCGGTCATCTGCCCGGCCACGGTCAGGCCCAGCACGATGGTGATGAGGTTCGCCAGCACATTCTGCGCCGTTTCACTCAGCACATTCAGCACGCCGCACTCCCGCAGCAGGTTGCCGAACATCAGGAAGCCCACCAGCGCCACGCTGGCCGGAGCCACCATGCCCGCGATGATGGTCACAACGATCGGGAACAGGATCTTGGTCAGCTGGGAAACGCTGCCCTTCTCATAGGACATCCGAATGCGGCGCTCTTTCCGGGTGGTCAGCAGCTTGATGACCGGCGGCTGCACGATGGGCACCAGCGCCATGTAGCTGTAGGCAGCCACCATGATGGCACCGAGGTACTGGGAGTTGAGGGTGTTGGCCACGAAAATGGCGGTGGGGCCGTCGGCTGCACCGATCACGGCGATGGACGCGGCATCCTTCAGGTCAAAGAAGAAGCCCGCCAGGAACAGCGTGAAAAAGATGCCGAACTGTGCCGCTGCACCAAAGAGCATGAGCCACGGCTTTTCCAGCAGGGGGCCAAAGTCGATCATGGCACCGATGCCGATGAAGAGCAGCAGCGGGAACAGCTCGTTGGACATGCCCGCTTCAAACAATGCAGAGATGGGGCCGACCGTATCCCCCTGCGTGATGGCACCCGAGAGGGGCAGGTTGACCAGAATGGAACCAAAGCCCATAGGCAGCAGCAGGCTCGGCTCCATCTTTTTGGCGATGGCAAGGTAGATGAGCAGTGCACCGATGCCCCACATCACCACCATCTGCCAGGTCAGATTCCCAAAATTGGAAAAGAGACTGGCGAATGTGTTCAGAAGATCCATATTTATTTTTCCTCCTTGTGTTCCGGTGCCGGGCAAGAAAAAAGAGACCCCTGCCACAGCACTCTGTCTGTGACAAAAGTCTCAAGCCAACACATGACATCGGGCATTTCTGCCGTGATGACGCTGCCATGCAGCACCCCGCAGGCCCTGCGGGATGCCCTTTACTCCCTTTTATCGATTCTAATTAAATCAGAATGCAGTCCCCTCTGTCAAGGGGTTCCTGCATTTCTTTGCCAAACTTTGCTTCAGCGCTCAAACGTTGTGCTGAGGGTGGTCTCCCAGGTCTGGCCGGGGGCAAGGCAGGCGGCAGCGGCGCGCTGGCTCCACTCCTGGGTATCGGTCTGGGCACCGGGCAGGGAGTGCCACGGCTCAATGCAGACAAAGCGCACAGGCTTTGCCGGAGCCGACCAGATGAGGGTATAGGGGTAGCCCTCCACATTGCAGACGATTCCCTTGCCGGTGTCCTTTTCGTAGATGCCCAGCGTGCGGCTGCGCAGACCGGCCATGCAGAAGCTGTCGTTCTCAAACAGATCGTCTGTCAGGGGGATGCTCTGCTCATTCTTCCACCGGTAACCGCACTTGCCCGTCAGCAAGCCGTTGGGGTAAGCGTCCAGGATCATCGGGCTCTCCGGCTGGTCGAAGCGGAACTCGTAATCGGTGGTGGTGTGCTTGTCATCAAAGGGGATGCGGAACGCCGGGTGGTAGCCGATGCCGAACCGCAGCTCCTCGGCGGCATCGGCGGGGTTGGTGACGGTCAGGGTGTGGTGCACCGTCCTGCCCTCCAGCCGGAAGGTGCTGGTCAGAACAAAATCAAAGGGGAAGCGCTCTGCCTTGCTCTTTTCATCCGAGCGCAGCTCCAGCCGGATGGTGTCGCCCTCGGCGCAGAGCAGGGTGTGCTCCACATCCCGGGCAAAGCCGTGCTGACCGCCGGGGTAGGTCTTGCCCTTATGGGTAAAGGCCCCGCCGGTCAGCTTGCCCGTCCAGGGGAAAAGGATGGGGGCATGGCGCTTCCAGACAGCCGGGTCGGCCTGCCAGAGCATCTCCTGCCCGGCGGCATTTTTCAGGCTGACTGCTTCGGCACCATGGGTATCCACGGTCAGGGTCAGGAATTCGTTGTGAATGGTTGCCTGCATGATTCATCTCTCCTTTTTATCTGTTGACGATGTGCTCGCCGTTTCCTTCCAGCCAGGTGCGCAGGTTCCGGGTGGTAATGTCCATCAGGTTCTGCAAAGCCTCCCGGGTCGTCCACGCAATGTGCGGTGTGAGGATAGCGTGGGGTTCTGCCCGCAGGGGGCTTTCCTGAGGCAGAGGCTCGGTGACAAAGGCATCGGCCCCGTAAAAGCCCAGCTGACCGCTGTGGAGAGCCGCTGCCACGGCCTCCTCATCCACCAGCGCGCCCCGGGCCGTGTTGAGCAGAATGGCCCCGGGCTTCATCTTCGCCAGCGCCGCCGCGTTGACAAGGCCCCGGGTCTGGGGTGTGGCCGGGCAGTGCAGGCTGAGGATATCGCACCGCCTCAGCAGGGTATCATAATCCACGAACTCCACACCGTCGGCGGCGTATTCGGGCCGGACGGTGCGGGTGCAGACCAGCACCTCCATGCCAAAGGCTCTGGCAATGCGGGCCGACTGCCGCCCGATGCTGCCATAGCCGTAAACGCCATAGGTCTTACCGTAGAGCTCCATCTGGGGCAGCAGGCCGATGCTCTCCGGGATATCCAGCTGCCAGCATCCCTGCTTGACGGCACGGTTGTAGCGCTCCGCGCACTGGCAGATGGCCAGCAGCAGGCTGAAGGTCATCTGGGCCACGCTGTAGGTAGAATAGCCCGGCACATTGGCCACTGCAACGCCGTGGCGGCGGCAGGCTTCCAGATCCAGGTTATCGGTGCCCGTGGCAATGATGCCCACCCATTTCAGGTTCGGGCACTGCTGTAAGATCTCCTCATCCATGCGGCACTTGTTCAGCAGAACGATGTCCGCATCTCCGATGCGGGGGGCGATCTCCTCGTAGGCCGTGCGGACATAGCTGGTGGTATCGGGCACCAGCGCCTTTACCCCCGACCAGTCGAGGTCGCCTTCCTCCATGACATAGCTTTCCAGAATGACAGCTTTCATCTCAGTCCTCCAACAATACGTCCTCGCTCAGCACCTGACCGATGGGCTTTGCAATGCACAGGTCTGCCTGCGCATCGGCCCCGGTGGGCTGCATGTTGATGACCACCAGATGGCGGCCCCGGAAGTACCGGATGAGCCCCGCCGCCGGGTAGACCACCAGACTGGTGCCGCCGATGATGAGAGTATCCGCCTTGCGGATGGCAGACACGGCCCCGGAGAGCACTTCCTCGTCCAGCCCTTCCTCATACAGAACGACATCCGGCTTGACGATGCCGCCGCACTTGGGGCAGCGGGGCACGCCGGTACTGTTGGCAATGAAGTCCACATCGTAGAACGTGCCGCACTTCACGCAGTAGTTGCGCAGGGTGCTGCCGTGGAGCTCGTAAACGGTCTTGGAGCCTGCCGCCTGATGCAGGCCGTCGATGTTCTGGGTGACGATGGCCTTCAGCCTGCCCTCCCGCTCCAGCTTTGCCAGCCGCAGGTGGGCAGCGTTGGGCTTTGCCCCCTTCACAATGAGCTTATCCCGGTAGAACCGGTAGAACTCCTCGGGGTTCTCCTCCCAGAAGGTGTGGCTCAGGATAGTCTCGGGCGGGTAATCGTACTTCTGGTGGTACAGGCCGTCCACGCTGCGGAAATCGGGGATGCCGCTTTCGGTGGAGACCCCCGCGCCGCCAAAAAAGACGATGCGGTCGCTCTCGGCAATGATTTTTTCCAGTGCAGGAACCATAAAAGAAACGCTTCCTTTCCGGCAGATCGTTGTGTTTTGGATAGCTCCAGTATAACACAAATCCAGAGGAAAGGAAGCGTTTCTTTTTTTTGATGGGATCGTCCCCTTGCTCAGCGCCCGTTTTCGGCAAACAGGGTCCCCAGTGCATCCAGCAGATCATGCGGGAGCATCCCGGTTTCCCCGTGCAGGGCAGCGGCACGGTCGGCAGCTGCACCATGGAGATAAACGGTACAGGCGGCGGCCTCAAAGGCAGGCAGACCGCAGGCCAGCAGGGCGCTGGTCATGCCCGCCAGCACATCCCCGCTTCCGCCCCGGGAAAGCCCCGGGTTGCCGGTGGGATTGACCGCACAGCGGCCATCCGGCCCTGCAATGACGGTATGTGCCTCCTTCAGCACCACCACAGCATTCCATGCTTTCGCATAGCGCAGCGCCATGCCTTCCCGGTCCGCATTGATCTCTGCCGCAGAGTGTCCGGTCAGCCGGGCCATCTCGCCGGGGTGGGGCGTTAAAATCAATTCCCCTTGAGGGTGAGGCATTTTTTCCGTTTGGAGCAGGTCAGCAACGGCGTTCAGGCCGTCCGCATCCAGCACTGCACTGCCAGAGAAGCCGGGCAGGAGCGTTTTCACCAGCGCCCGGGTCTCGGCGGCACGTGCCGCGCTCTGAGCCGTATAACCCAGCCCGGGGCCCGCCAGCAGGACAGAGGCCTTCTGCCGCCGGATGCGGTCGATATTCTGGGGCGAGATGCCGCCCTCGGCCCCCGCTTCGCAGGGGCAGAGGCAGCACTCCGGCAGGCGGGCAGCCACAGCCGCCAGCACCGGCTCCACACTTGCCAGCGTAACGATACCGGCCCCGGTGCGCAGGGCACCTTCCACGGCCAGTGCCGCCGCGCCCCGGTAGGACGCACTGCCCGCCACCGCCAGCACGGAACCAAAGGTTCCTTTATGCGCATCCCGGGGACGGGGCTGGATGGCCTGCCAGACAAAATCGGAAGTTATTTCGAACATAGGCGGCTCCTTTCCTACTGTGGTTTAACCCCCCAGTCGCCTGCGGCGACAGCCCCCACTAGTAGGGGGGCCCTTGGCATTTCGTAAAGCTCGCCCTCTTTGCCAAGGCCTCCCCTATTAGGGGAGGTGGCATCCCGCAGGGATGACGGAGAGGTTTAATCCGTTCCCTGCAAATACCTCCGGATCTCCTTCTCCGCCTCCTGCACTTCTTCATGGAACATGCGGGCAGAGACACGGAGGGCACCATGGCCCAGGATAATGACCTGCTCCATGCCATCGGAGGTGGCCACGCGGACGCGGCGGCCCTTGCCGATCTCATGGGTGACACGCTCGATGAACATATCGGCGGTCTCGGCTTCCCGGGTGTAGACCACATGGATATTGTGGTACTGCTCTATGCTGCCGGGGCTGCCCGGCACACGGTAGGCATCAAACACAAGGATGAGCACGCACTTCTTAAAGCCCTGATAGTTGCAGAGGATGTCCATCAGCCTGTGGCGGGCCGCTTCCAGGCTCTCTTTGGAGAGTGCGTTCAGCTCGTCCCATGCAAAGATGATATTATAACCGTCCACCAGCAGGTATTCGGGCTGGATCTCCCACTGCTCGGCGTTGAAATCGGGGCGTTCCCGCTTCTGGGTGGGGCGGAACGCCGCCAGCGGGTCCCGCTTGATGGGCCCATAGGTCTGTTCAAAGATCTTCAGCAGCTCAGCATCCTCTTCCAAAGTAGCACGATAGGCGGCCATCCGGCGGGGACGGGCCTGCACCGTTTCCTCGGTCTTTGCAGTCCTGCCCCAGCCGCTGTCTACATGCATGTGGCTGCGCACCTGCTCCCAGGGCACCACAAATCCGGCCCCGTGGGCGCAGAACACCGAATCCGCCGGGTTGTCGAGGTCGTGTTCCGGCTCATAGCCCGCGGCCTTGATGACCTCTGCTGCATTGTGGCAGGGACGGTAGCCGTCCAGCGTCAGGGTCAGGTGTCCCCTGCCCCGGGTGTAGCCCACCACCTCCATGGGGTAGCTGCGCATAGTGGAGGCCGGTGCCGTGCCGGTGAGCAGAGTGGTATCCCCGTCGGCTCCGGTCTCGGGTGGGTCAAAACTGCCGCCCATGTTCTGGATATCGTTCATGGCGCGGCCCACGTTGTCAGAGGGCAGCTCCAGCCGGAAGGCATACCACGGCTCCAGCAGCTGGGTCTTGTGGATCTGGTCTGCCATCATCAGGCCCTGCCGCACGGCGCGGTAGGTCGCCTGCCGGAAGTCACCGCCCTCGGTGTGCTTGAGGTGAGCGCGGCCCGCAATGAGGGTGATCTTCACATCGGTCAGAGGAGCCCCGATGAGCACGCCCAGATGCTGCTTTTCCTCAAGATGCGTCAGCACCAGCCGCTGCCAGTTCTTGTCCAGCACCTCTTCCCGGCAGTCGGTGGCAAACTGCATTCCGCTGCCCCGGGGCAGCGGCTCCAGCTTGAGGTGGACTTCCGCATAGTGGCGCAGGGGCTCGTAGTGGCCCACGCCCTCCATGGCTTCGGTGATGGTCTCCTTATACAGGATGCCGCCGGGGCCGAAGCTGACCTCCAGCCCGTACCGCTCGGCCAGCAGGCTTTTCAGCACCTCCAGCTGGATCTCGCCCATCAGCTGGACATGGATCTCGCCCAGGGTCTCGTTCCAGACCACATGGAGCTGGGGCTCCTCTTCTTCCAGCCGATGGAGCTTTCCCAGCGCGGCGTGCACGTCTGCGCCCTCGGGCAGCAGCACCTGATAGCTCAGCACCGGCTCCAGCACCGGCAGGTCGCTGTCCCGTTCCGCCCCCAGACCCTCGCCCGGGCGGGCTTTGGTCAGGCCGGTAACGGCGCACACCTGGCCGGGCCCGATGCACTCCGCCAGCGTAAACTTTGCGCCGGAGTAGAGCCGCAGCTGGTTGGCCTTTTCGGCCCATGGCTCCCCGTCGACCTCTCCGGTGAGCTGGGCTTTCACTTTGAGCGCGCCGCCGGTCACCCGCAGCCAGGTCAGGCGGTTTCCCTGCTCATCCTGGCTCACCTTGAACACCTTGGCCCCGAAGGCTTCCAGCGCAGGGGCCGGGCGGGTATAGCGGTCCAGGCCCTCCACCAGCGCGTCCACACCCTGCAGCTTCAGGGCTGAGCCAAACCAGCAAGGAAACACATGCCGCCGGGCAATGGCGGGGATGAGGTCGGTATCGGTCAGGCTTCCCCGGTCCAGCATCGTCTCCATCAGCCGCTCATCGCAGAGAGCCAGCGCCTCGTCCCGGTCGGCCTGCTCTGCCCCAAAATCCACAAAGCCATCCCCCAGCCGACGGTTCAGCTGGGTCAGAAGCGCTTCCCTGCCCGGGCCGGGCAGGTCCATCTTGTTCACGAACACAAAGGTGGGGATGCGGTACCGCCGCAGCAGCCGCCAGAGCGTCTCGGTATGGCTCTGCACGCCGTCGGTGCCGCTGATAACCAGCACCGCATAATCCAGCACCTGCAGTGTCCGCTCGGTCTCCGTGGAAAAATCCACATGGCCCGGGGTGTCCAGCAGGGTAAAATCGGTATTGCCCGCCGTGAAGAGGGCCTGCTTGGAGAAAATGGTAATGCCGCGCGCCTTTTCCAGCGCGTCGGTGTCCAGAAAGGCATCCTTATGGTCCACCCGGCCCAGCTTGCGGATGGTGCCGGTGCCGTAGAGCAGGGCCTCGGAAAGGGTGGTCTTGCCGCTGTCCACATGAGCCAGAATGCCGATGACCAGCTGCTTGTGCTCTTGTTCCATGCCGCGGCCCCCTTACAGCACGCTGGCGATCAGCGCAGCAGCGACCAGCGGCAGGCCCAGCACCAGATTGGAGAGCAGGCTGCAATAGGTGCGCTCCTCGGGTTCCAGCTCCTCAAAGGAGACGATCTTCTCATCGGCATAGTCGATGATGGAGCGGGTGGAATGGATCTTTTTCTGCCGCTTGCCCATCCCCTTGAATTCCTCCAGCAGATGGTGGATGGTCACGCCATCCAGCCGCAGGTAGTCCACCCAGGCCCAGATGAGCAGCACCACGCCGCACAGAAAGCCCGGGGCCTCCCAGATGGTAAACGTGCCATCGCTGACATAGCGCTGCCACAGCAGCATCAGCACGGCCACAATGGAGGTGCGGGTCACGGTCTTATATAAAATGGGGTGGAACATGTAGCGTTTGTACATCGAGGTCAGTTTCTTCATGGTGCGCTCCTTATTGATACAGATACACTTTATTATATCATGTTTTTATGAAAAAAGATAGCTGTTTTGTGCGCACAGCGTGAACAGTTTCTCTCTTTTGCCTGTTCTTCACAGATATACAGTTCTTTCCATTTTATAGTAATTTTTTCCATATTCTTTTCCCACGAAAGTGTTTGTCACCGTTTTGTTTCTAATTCTATGCTGCGGCGGATTGACTTCTTTCCAGTAAAGTGCTAAAATATACAGTGGTGCGACTTTTGTCTTTCCTGTGCACTTTTTGGAAAGGCAGACAGCCTCACTGCATTTAGGAAAAGGAAAAACGCGCGGCTCTGTCCGCGCAAGATCTGGGAGGATCATCCAATGAGCTTCAATTTTGATCGCCGCACCTTCCTGAAGGGTGCAGGTGCTGTGGGTGCCGCCAGCCTGCTGGCAGCCTGCGGCGAAAAGTCCAACAACACCGGCAATGGCGCTGCCGCCAGCGGTGCTGCTGCCCCCAACTCCACCGGCGCTACCCCCCTGAAGGAGTTCATCTCCTTTGAGAGCGGCAACCGTGAGCTGGAAAGCTGGAACATGCTGTACAGCCAGAGGGCTGAGGATGCCAACGTGGTCACCAACCTGTGGGACGGCCTGCTGAGCTTTGACTGCTACGGCAAGGTGGTTCCCGCCATCGCTTCCAGCTGGGAGCACAATGAGGATGCCACCGTCTGGACCTTCCACCTGCGGGATGACGTGGACTGGGTGGATTGCAACGGTGAGGTGAAAGCTCACCTGACCAGCAAGGACTTCCTGGTTGGCTTTGAATGGGTGATGAACGCCATCAAGAACGAGGCCAACAACACCTCCATGCCCAACGACACCATTGTGGGTGCTTACGAGTACTACCAGCTGACCAAGGAAGCCGGTGACGCTGCCGCTGACATGACCTATGAGGACATGCTGGCTGCCGGTGTGGGCATCGAAGCTCCGGATGATTACACTCTGGTGTTCACCTGCCCCAACGCCTGCCCCTACTTTGATACCGTTGCTGCCTACACCAGCTTCTACCCCGTGGCTCCCGCTCTGATCGAGGAGCTGGGTATCGATGGCTTCCGTGGCTGCGACAACACCACCATGTGGTACAACGGACCCTATATGGTGGAGGAGTACATCCAGGGCAACACCAAGAGCTACATCCCCAACCCCAACTACTACGATGCTGCCAACGTCAGCCGCTTTGAGCGTTTCACTGTCACCATGATCAGCGACGGTGCCATCAGCCTGCAGCTGTATCAGAACCGCGAGCTGGACGAGGTGGATCTGGGCGAGAGCAGCATCACCACCATTCAGTCCGATCCCTCCAACGAGTACAATCAGCAGCTGTGCGAGAAGCGTGCCAAGAAGTTCAGCTACTGCTTCATCTTCAACTACGACAAAATGAACACCGACGGCACCCCCGATGAGAACTGGAACAAGGCCATTGCCAACAAGGCGTTCCGTCAGTGCTTCTCCAAGGGCATGGTGCTGAACAAGTTCTTCGCCCGTTATAACCCCATCAATCCCCTGAAGTGTGAGAACGACTTCTTCACCATGAAGGGCCTGTGCTACACCTCTGACGGCACCGACTACACCAACCTGGTGGCCAAGGAGATGGGTCTGGACGGCGAGGCTTACGATGGCAAGACCATGAAGCGTCTGCGCGCCAACAACGGCGACATCACCGAGCTGAAGAAGCAGGCCATGGAAGAGCTGAGCGCCATTGGTGTCACCTTCCCTGTCCACTGCTCCTACTACGTTCTGGCCGGCTCCACCTCCGCTCTGGACCACGCCACCGTCCTGAAGCAGTGCTTCACCGACAGCTTCGGCGATGACTTCATCGTGCTGGATGTCAACACCTTCGTGTCCTCCACCATGAAGGAAGTCGTGGCTCCCAAGCTGCAGAGCTTCGTCCACATGGGCTGGGGCGCTGACTTCGGTGATCCCATCAACTTCCTGACCCAGATCATCATTCACGATGAAAACGCTTACTACAGCTGCAACATGACCAACATTGCAGGCATTGTGAACAATGGTCCCGCCAGCTACCAGACCGAGCTGGTGGCTGCCTATGAGAAGTTCACCGATCTGGTGAACGAGGCCCGTGCCATTGTTGACGACACCGATGCACGCTACGCAGCATTTGCCAAGGCCGAGGCTTACTTCCTGGACGAGAACCTGATCTTCCCCACCGTCTACGATATCACCTGGTGCCTGACCCACGTCAACGAGTACAGCAAGATCAACGCAATGTATGGTCCCTGCAACTACAAGGCTGTGAACTGGGAGACCAGCGAGGAGGCCTACACCACCGAACAGTACGATGAGTTTGCTGCCGCATACGACGCAGCCGCTCAGGCCTGATCCAGTGAACCAATAACCAATCGCAAAAGCAGAACCGGACGTTTTTGAAGCGTCCGGTTCTTTTTTCTCTCCATGGCAGCACAAAACCCCGCCGCACGGGAAAGCTCCCAGCACGGCGGGGTCATTGTGTTAAAATACAGGAAAGCGGTTCAGCTTACAGCTGGCTTTCATACTCCTTGCGGTAGCCTTCCAGCTCACGCTGGTTGCCATACACAAAGTGGCCGTTTGCGATCTCTTCCCAGACCGGCTTGTCCACGCTGTAATCGTGGATCGAGGGGTCATAGACCAGCAGCTTCTTGTGCTTTTCAAGGCTGGGGTCAGGGATGGGAACCGCGCTCAGCAGGGCTTTGGTGTAGGGATGCAGCGGATGGAGGAACAGCTCCTCCGCCTCAGCCAGCTCCACGATGCGGCCCTTGCTGATAACGGCGATACGATCCGAGATGAACCGGACCACCGACAGGTCATGTGCAATGAACAGGTAGGTCAGGCCGCGGCTCTTCTTCATCTCGTTCAGCAGGTTCAGCACCTGTGCACGGATGGAGACATCCAGTGCGGAGATGGGCTCATCGGCCACGATGAACTCCGGCTCCATGACCAGAGCACGGGCAATGCCGATGCGCTGGCGCTGGCCGCCCGAGAACTCATGGGGGAAGCGGGAGGCAAACTCCGGCAGCAGACCGACCTCGTGCAGAGCGTTCATGACCTTTTCGTGCAGGTCATCCTGATCTTTGTACAGGTGGTGGTTCAGCAGACCCTCCGCCACGATGTACTCGACCTTGGCGCGCTCGTTCAGAGAGGCCATGGGGTCCTGAAAGATCATCTGCACCTTGCGGATGACCTCACGGTCCAGCTCCTTGGGGATCTTGCCGTTGATCTTCTGGCCCTTGAAGAAGATGTCGCCGCCGGAGGTCGGGTTGATGCGGCAGATGGCACGGCCAATGGTGGTC
>ERZ836358.3095-NODE-3095-length-11422-cov-2.236122_pt1 | contig 11422 bp, 9 predicted proteins | sample MGYA00519942_ERZ836358 | MGnify/ENA primary metagenome ERZ836358 (study PRJEB31850, sample SAMEA3708798) | human gut metagenome | biome: human gut; feature: human-associated habitat; material: faeces | place: China | collected 2014 ...
CATTAAATTACACACAGTCCGGCATCAGCCAGATGATGGCTGGACTGGAAGAAGAACTGGAAGTCCGGCTGTTTGCCAGAGTAAAAAAGGGAGTCATACTTACAGACAACGGAGCCAGACTGATTCCTTATATTCAGGAAATGGTAAACCAGAAGGCAAAGCTGCGCCAGGCGGCCTTTAATATTAATCATAAGATCGAAGGAAAGCTGCGGGTAGGAAGCTTTTCCAGTATTACAGCGTTGTGGATGCCGGGAGTGATCCATTTCTTCAAAGAACATTATCCCAAGGTGCAGGTGGAGATCTTTGACGGCAATTACGATGAGATCCGCGACTGGATCATCCATGGACAGGTGGACTGTGGTTTTTTGTCATCTATTGTGGCAGACGACCTGAAATTTTATCCACTGATGGATGACCCGCTGTGTGCAGTGATGCCTAAGGGGCATCCACTTACAGAAAAAGAACGGGTCACAGTGTCAGAACTGTTTTCGTATCCCTTAATTATAGAAACACCTGGCTGCGACAATGATATCCAGCATTTATTAGCAAAATGTTCCGTAAAGCCGAAGATCACCTACAGCTTCCGGGACGATACACTGATCATGGCCTTTGTGAAAAGCGGATTAGGCGTCACCATTTCCCAGAAAATGGTACTAAAAGCCTTTGCCAGAGACGATGTAGAATCCAGGCCCTTAGAACCAGCTTCACACCGGACCCTGGGACTGGCATTTTCAAAGACAGCCAATTCCGTGGTGTCGGGGATAATGTTGGAGTATTTAAAGAAAATGACGGGATAAATCATAAGCCAGATTGAAAATTCAGCCAATTAAAACCGATGAAAACTTGCCTAACTTCTCTAAAGTTGCTATAATTCTTGTAACCGAAGGCGTGATAATCTTTCTCAAAAGCGGGGAAGATGCAAGTATATGTACACGGCGTAGGTGTGCATATAGCAAGTAAGGAGAAGTCGTGCGTACTTTAAAGAAATCCATATGGAGTTATATGTATAAGGTCACATTTGCGTTGGTAAGTGTGATCCTTATTAGCATTACGGCATTGAATATAGCAAATGAGCAGAGCCGGGCGCAGGGGACGGCGGATAAGATCTTTGAGCAGATGGATAAGATGCTGGAGGAGAATCAGAAGGAACTTACCAGGCTGCGCCAGGAATATGCTGCGAAATGTCTTCATAATACAGAGGCCATTGCCTATATTCTGGAGAAGAACACCGGGGCAAGAAATGATCTGTATGAACTGCGTAAGATCGCGGAATTTATGGAAGTAGATGAGATCCACATTATTGATGCTGCAGGCGAGATCGTTTCCGGAACCCATCCCCAGTATTATGGTTATAGCTTTGACTCCGGGGAGCAGATGAATTATTTTAAGCCCATGCTTAAGGACAAATCCCTGAAAATGGTTCAGGATATAGAGCCGAATACAGCAGAGCATAAGCTGATGCAGTATTCAGCTATGTGGAACAGCACCGGGGAATTTATCGTGGAAGCGGGAATTGAACCGGTAAATGTATCCAAAGTAACAGAAAAAAATGAACTGCCTTATATTTTTTCCCAGCTTTGTGTCAACCCGGATACCAGCTACTTTGCGGTAAATGCAGAAACAGAAAAGATCGTAGGTGCTACGGACACAGAATTAGTGGGAATGGACATGAAGGAAATTGGTTTAAATACGGAAAAGATCCATAGTACAAAAGGTTTTTCCGGTATGATCAATGGAAAACGTTCCTATATCGTATTTAAGAAGGTAGCAGATAATTATATCGGTGTGGCAGTGACCAGTAAGGCACTTTATGAACGCATACCGTTAAATATGCTGTATCTGGCGGTATGTCTTGTACTCATTGCGCTGGCATTGTTTAAGGCAGTGACCCGGTATCTGGACCGGGAGGTAGTCCAGAAGATCGGGGAAGTAAACGGAAAGTTGCATAAGATAACCATGGGTGACTTAAACGTCAAGATTGATGTCCACAGCAGCAGGGAATTTTTTGAACTGAGCCGTTATATTAATGAAATGCTCCAGAGCCTGTTAGTCAATGACAGGAAAATGACATATGTGCTTGGAAAGACGGATATGCACATTGGTGTATATGAGTACAACCGGCAAATGAAGAGAGTCCGTTTTACAGGTGATGTTCTTCAGATCTTAAAGACCGGCACAGAAGCTGCCTGGAAGCTGCCTTCTGACTGGGAAGATTTCAAGAAATATATTAGAACCATGCAAAAAGAGCCGGTTGCAGGTGAAAATGAGATATTTGCTGTAGGAAATGGTAAATATTTAAAAATTGAAGAGATCCAGGAGGGCGAAGAGATCTTCGGTGTTATTACGGACGTTACAGAGGAGATCCGCAAGCGCAGGGAGATCGAATACCAGAGAGATTATGACCAGCTGACGGGGCTGTTTAACCGGACTGGCAGAGATACCAGGCTTTCCAAAATACTGGAAGAATGCAGGGAACCATATTACTGCGCTGCTGTTATGGTAGATGCTGACGGTCTGAAAATGGTTAATGACACTTACGGACATGAAAATGGTGATGAGTACCTTAAAAGGATTGCAGAAATGCTGAAACAGGAAGCAGGTGAAAACAGCATTCTCTGCCGTCAGGGCGGTGATGAATTTACATTGTTCTATTATAAGTATGGGAAAGAAGCGCTTGTGCAGAAAATAGAAGCCCTGAAGGCGCTTCAGAGCGGACAGAAGGTCCGGCTGCGGGACGGACTTACCGTTGATCTGAGGTTCTCTATGGGAAGCAGCATGGCTTACGGCGCAGTAGATTATGATAAAATGTACCGTGAAGCAGATGAAAAAATGTATGAAGATAAAAGAATGCGGAAAAAGCTGGCAGAAGAGACAAATACAATAGAATCTTAGGAAAATTCAGAAAAAATGAAAGAATTATCCCATCATGGTAACCCTGAAAACCATGATGGGATAATTTTATTAAGAAAAAGAGGGAATAATTGACATCAGGAATCTGTCTGTTTATAATGTAGGTCAGTTTACAGGTCATAGGATTTACAAGGGAGTGAATCGCTGAAAGACATGTTCTTTCAGCATGTTCATTTCCTTTTTTTATTTATAAGCATTGAAATTGAAAAGGAGGGGGATGAATATGGCGGAGCTTTTAAGAATGGAAGGGATCACCAAGCAGTTTGGTGCAGTCTATGCCAACAAGGATATCAATCTGTCTATTGAAGAAGGCGAAATCCATACACTTCTGGGTGAAAATGGTGCAGGAAAAAGTACCCTGATGAATATTCTCATCGGACTGTATCAGCCTACTTCCGGTACGATCTGGTTAAAAGGCAAAAAGGTAAAGATCGATTCACCAAAAACAGCAGTAAAGCTGGGGATCGGAATGGTGCATCAGCATTTTATGCTGGTGGATGCCATGACAGTATTTGAAAATATTATCCTTGGAACGAAAAAGGACAGTTCCATTTTCATTAAAAAAGAAGAACGGAAAAAGGAAATCCTGGAGCTTTCACAAAAATATGGGCTGGAAGTAGATCTGGACAAACAGGTAAATGAGATCTCCATAGGTGAGCAGCAGAGAGTGGAAATATTGAAGGCGCTCTACCGTGGCGCGGAACTGCTGATCCTGGATGAACCCACGGCGGCACTGACCGACCAGGAAGTAGAAGGACTTTTCGCTATTATGGGAAGGCTGACAGCAGAAAATAAATCCGTTATTTTTATCTCCCACAAAATGCGTGAGGTAATGGCAGTCAGTGACCGGGTGACGATCCTGCGGGCTGGTCAGACTATTACTACAGTGGATAAAAAGGATACAGATGGGGCACAGCTTGCAAATCTGATGATCGGCCATGAGATGACAGTCAGTGCTTCTAAAAAAGTGACAGAACCGGGAGAAGATGTGCTGCGTCTGCTCCATGTGGATTATCAGAAGGACCATAAACACAGCGGTTTAAATAACGTAAGCTTCTCCATAGGAAAGGGAGAAATCCTGGGAGTGGCCGGAGTAGACGGCAACGGACAGTCACAGCTTGCGCAGCTGGTAACGGGAGTTATTTCACCAGACAGCGGAGAAGTGGAATTAAATTCCCACAAAGTTGCCCAGCTTCATTCTTTCCAATGTATCCCATGTCCCGGAAGACCGAAACAAAATGGGTCTGGTAGGAAATATGACAGTAGAAGAAAATCTGGTTTTAAAGGCCACGGAAGAACCTCGTTTTTCCTATGCACACGGCGCTTTATTAAAGAAAAAAGCGATCCGGAAGTTTGCCCTGGAACTTCAGAAAAAGAATGATATCCGCTGTGCTTCTATTGAGCAGGAAGCAAGAAACTTATCCGGCGGCAATCAGCAGAAGATCATCTTAGCCAGGGAAATGGAAAATCACCCGGAACTTTTAGTAGCAGTCCATCCAACCAGAGGTCTGGACATCGGGGCTTCCCAGTATGTACACGATACCATGATCGAAGCAAGGGACAAGGGCTGTGGGATCTTATTGATCAGTGCGGATTTTGATGAAGTCCTAAAACTTTCAGACCGGATCCTGGTTATGTTTGAAGGCCAGGTCATGGGAATTTATTCTGGTGAAAATCCGCCGGTAGAAGAAATATCCCTGGCAATGGCAGGAAAGGAGGAATAGGGAAATGAAATTAAAAGATAATCTGGCAAAGATCCTGATCCCCATTCTGTCGATCCTGATCGCATTTATAGCAGGAGGGATCATCATCCTGTGTCTGGGGAAAAATCCGGTGGAAGCTTATGGATACCTGTTTTCCGGTGCATTTGGAAGCGGACGTAAGATGGGGCAGACTTTAGTAATTGCATGTCCGCTGATCTTTACCGGACTTGCAGCAGCCTTTGCCTATAAGTGCGGCGTTTTTAACCTGGGCGGTGAAGGGCAGTTTATTATGGGTGCAGTTACCAGTATCTTTGTCTCTGCAAAACTGGGTGACGCAGGAATGGGCGGACTTCTTGTAAGCCTTCTTGCAGGAACCGTTGCAGGGGGCATCTGGGGCGCTATTCCTGGTATTTTAAAGATCACCAGAGGCTTAAATGAAATGATCGTCAGCATCATGCTCAACTATGTGGCAACGCTGTTTATGGGATATGTGTATACAACCCTTTTGCGTGACGGCAGTGTTCCACAGACGGTTGCAGTGGCAGACAGTATGAAGATTGCCGGTATTTCAAAAGGATTTCCAGCCCATTGGGGTGTTCTGGCGGCGTTTTTGCTTGCAGCGGTTTTATACTATTTCATTTTTTATACGTCCAAAGGATTTAAGCTGCGGGCAGTGGGAATGAACGCAACAGCGGCATTTTTCAATGGTTTTCCCGTTAATAAATACATCCTGTTTTCTTTTATCACTTCAGGCGCTATTGCAGGACTTGGAGGAAGCATAGAACTTCATGGAAAACAGTTCCGGCTTATGAGCGGTTTTGGCTCCGGCTTTGGTTTCGATGGCGTGGCAATTGCACTGATCGCCCAGCTAAATCCATTGGGAACGGCTATTGTGGCCTGCATTTTCGCAGTGCTGCGAAAGGGCGCAAGTACCTTGCAGACAGCCACGCAGGTACCAAGCTCTGTGGTGGATATCATTCAGGCTCTGGTCATTATCTTTGCAGTAGCCGGAACCGCATTATTAAAACTTCCGGCGATCAAGCAGTTCCTTATAAACCATGGAAAGAGAAAGGAGGCGCAGGGCTGATGGCATCATTTTTTACAATGAATTTTCTCACAGAGCTTCTGCTCTCAACGGTGCGCATGGCAACGCCCATCCTCTTGGTGGCTCTTGCGGAAACCTATTCAGAGCGTGCCGGAATGGTCAATATCGGTCTGGACGGCATTATGGCCATTGGTGCTTTGGTGGGCTTTCTGGTGGGATATGAAACAGGAAGTCCCTGGGCGGGAGTTTTAGCAGGCGCTCTTTCCGGTATTGCTACCAATATGATCTACGCTTTCTGCACCATTACCCTTTGCGCGGAACAGACCGTTTATGGTATGGCGATCAATATTTTTGCTCCGGCGCTGGCATCTTTTATTTACCGGCTTTCCTTTTCTGATACGTCTACACTGATCCAGGGCGTGTCTATGGGGATCATGCCCATCCCGGTACTCAGCAAGATCCCGGTGATCGGAAGTATCTTCTTCCAGCAGAGTCCTCTTGTGTATGGGGCATATCTTCTGGTTGCCGTGACAGCGGTATTTTTAAACCGTACAAAGGCGGGACTGAATTTCAAGGCTGTAGGTGAGTTCCCAAAGGCAGCGGAAACACTGGGAATTAACGTAGTTCTCCAGAAATACATTGCCTGCATCATATGCGGTGCCCTGGCCGGTATCGGCGGTGCATATCTGACCATCTGTTATACAAGTACCTATTCAGAAGGCATTGTGGCAGGCCGCGGATTTATTGCCTTATCAGCAGTTATCTTTGGACGGTGGATGCCAACAGGAGTTATGTTTGCATGTCTGCTTTTTGGCTTCTGTGATGCGCTGCAGATCCGCTTACAGCTGTTAAGCCCGTCCACTCCTTATCAGATCCTTCAGATGATCCCGTATCTGTGTACCCTGTTTGTACTTGCATTTTTCGGCATTAAAAAGAGCGGTCCGAAGGCAAATGGACAGCCGTATTACAGGGAAGAACGATAAGAAAAACGATGAAAAAGTAAAAATTATTTTATATATAGGAGGAATAGATTATGAAAAAACGCAACATGAAAATGACGTCTGCAGTTTTAGCAGCAGCTCTTGCTGCAGTAAGCCTTGCAGGCTGTGGCGGTTCTGGAAAAACAGAGACAACAGCAGCTGCAGGATTCGCAGACACAACAGCGGCAGAAACTGGTTCTGAAGCTGAAAGCAGCGAAGCAGCAGGCGGGGAAACAAAGGAAGGCGGCTACAAGGTAGCTATGATCTCTGACACCTCTGTATCAGATGGTGGATGGGGTGCAAGCTGCTACCAGGCAATGGTAGATGCAGCAGCTGAAAAAGGCTGGGAAACCGTTTATACAGACAATGTGGCAACCTCTGATTATGCCACTGTTATGACTGATTATGCAGAACTGGGATATGACCTGATCTTTGCGCCAGGCAACCAGTATACAGATGCAGTAAAGCAGGTGGCAGAGGAATACCCGGAGATTAAATTTGCACTGTTAAATGGTACTGTTGAGACTGACAATATCCAGTCTATCCTTCCAGATGCAGAGCAGATCGGTTACATGGCAGGTGCTCTGGCAGGACTGATGTCCAAGACCAACAATATCGGATTTATCGGCGGCATGGAGCTGGATACCACAAAAGCAAAGGTGGAATGCTATGAAAAAGCAGCCCAGAAGATCAATCCTGACATCAAGGTATCTTCCGCTTATGCAGGCTCTTTCAGTGATACTGCAAAGGGCAAAGAGATCGCAGCATCTATGGTGACAACTTATGATGTAGATGTCATGTTTGGTGATGCTTCCGCAGTAGATACCGGTGCAAGAGAAGCGCTGGCAGGCCAGGAAGGCAGATATGATATTGGACAGCCTGGAGATTTAGGTTCTGCTGATGATCCGGTGATCGCATGCTCTGTTGTAACAGACAATGCAGCACTGGTAAAGACCTGTATGAAGGATATTGAAGACGGAACTTTCGGAAATAAGACAGTTTATGGCGATCTGAGCAATGGCTGCTTAAGTGTAGGTACCTTCTCTTCCATCGTTCCGGAAGACATCCAGAAACAGTACTTAGAGGCAGTTGAGCAGATCAAGGCTGGAACCTTCTTTGATTAAATATCAGTAATATAAGAATGCAGATCGATCTGTAAAACAAGGCACCTGGCAGTTGGAAAATAACGCTGCCAGGTGCTTTTTTATGTTGGGGCACATTCTTTTTACTTTCAAGTTAGGGCGAAGTGGGATATAATGAGCGCAGAACAGTAGAGCGCGTTGACGCAGGGCTGTAAGTGGACTTGAGTGAGTTGTTAAATTCACTTCGGATAAAGGAGCGATAAAACTATGCTGACATCAGACCAGAATAGAAAGATAAATGAAATCGTTGAGGAATTTAAGGAAGCGGCTGATTTTTACCGTATGGAGTATTCCGAAGACCTTATGGGGATGTTTCGGGATTTTGGATGTATGCTGCTTTTGAAGTGTAAGGTGGATACAGAAGGAAAGGCGGATCTGGAGCGCCTTTTGGAAGGCCGTCATAAGCTAAAAGGAACGGTAAAACGTCAGCTTATGACTGTATCAGAGGAACTGGCGCAGCTGTGGGCACCGGGCGAACAGGATGGATCTGGGGATACCGGGGAATATGAAGGTTCCCAAAATGTTCGGGAAATGTTTCAGACGGCTCTTGAAGAGATCTTTCATTTCTGCCTTTACAGCAAAGGCGGTAAAAACAGGTATCTCCTTCCGGAAGAAACAGCAAAGCCGCTTCTTCGCCTGATCACCCTTCCGGAAGGGATGATGGCGGGAAACGAAGGCCTGGTGGTTTTAGATACCCAGTGCGGTGCAGGAAGTGTTTTAATGGCAGCTTCCCGGTACTTAAAAAATCCCCGGCTTATGGGCTACGAGAAGGATGAAGAAATGTGGGCAGCAGCCGTGATCATGTCACAGCTTTCCGGTCTTGAGATGGAACTGCATTTAGAAGACGGGGCACGGGCGGATCTGTATGAGTCCTGTGATCTGGTGATCAGCAATCCTGTTTATGGAACCGATACCATAAAAGATGAAGAACTGATCGATCAGCTTCCGGGAGAATTGAAAACAGTCAGGGGACGTTATCACATGGAACTGATCCGCAGCATGCAGGCGTTAAACTTCGATGGAAAAGCCATGCTGATCGTTCCCAACAGCTTTTTATTTGCAAACCGCACAGAAAGTATGAAGGTACGCAAATGGCTTCTTCAGTCCTATTCCCTGGAAGCAATCATTTCACTGCCGGAGGATACTTTCATGTACAGCGGTGTCCGCTCCAGTGTCATGGTGTTCAGTAAGCCGTTTATGTCCGGCGGCTGGGAAGGACATACCCAGAGAGTGCTGTATTATAATCTGGAAAAGCAGGAAGATAAGGAAAAGCAGCAGAAAGAATATGAACGTCTGGAAGAGGTATGGAGCCAGAGAGACAGTTATTATGGAAAATGGGAGCGCTCCCGCAGGGAAAAAACGGTGGAAAACCGCAACGGTATAAAGGTTCCTGCAAACTGGCAGTACAACAGTTTCTGGTTTGCAGATGTGGATCAGATCGAGGCGGGAAAATGGAAACTTCTGCCGGAAAATTACAGACCGGAAGAGCAGATCAATCTGGAAATAGAGGACCCGGCTCTTCTTTTGCAGGAGATGCTTAAGGAACAGGAAGAGATTACAAAGGAGTTAAATGAACTTCTTAAGGAGGTAATGTAAAAGTGGAAAACTGGAAGCAGAAACCTCTGAGCCAGGTGGTATCCAGATGGATCAGAGGAACCACCTTAAACCGTTCAAGGGCTGATTATTATACGAAAACTCCTGGACCGGAAAGCCTTCCGTGGGCAAGAGTGGGAGATATGAAAGAAGGACTTCTTTGTGAAACAGAAAATTATCTTACCAAAGAAGGAGTAGACCAGATCCCGTGGCTCATCGTGCCAGAGGGCGCTGTGTTACTTTCTGTATCAGGAACTATTGGAAAAAGTGCTATTGCAGGCTGCGATCTGGTAGTGAACCAGGCGATCCAGGCCATGATCTTTGATGAAGGACAGATCCTGCCGGAATATGCCTGCTTTTATCTGGAATTTTACCGCCCATGGCTTATAGAGCGGGCCAATGCGGTGACTGTTCCAAATCTGACGAAGGAACAGCTGTCGGGTATTCCTGTGGTATTCCCTTGCTTAGAGGAGCAGCAGGTCATTGTGGATCAATTAAAACGGGCCAGAAGACTGATGCAAAGAAGCAGGAGATCGGAAGATACGTTGAACAGGATCCTGGAAAATGCTTTTGGAAAAATGGCCCGGTCTGCTTTAAAAGAAGGAAAAATAAGCCGGGACGAGGAACTTCTTTCTCCTGTGCTCCGGCCTATATGGGTTTCTTTAAAAACACGGGTACTGCCTGCAGAACACGAAACAGATATGTTTATACCGGTCCTTTCACAAACAGAGCAGGTCTCTTTTATAAAAATAGTAGAAAGAACAAAAGAAATAAGAAAACGGTTACATAAAATACAGCAACTGGAGATACGCTATTTTAAATCCATGCTGTCACTGGCTTTCACAGCCGGTTTAACAGAAGGCTTTAGAAAACAGGAAGACCTTTCAGACCCGGAGCCTGCTTTATTCAGGGAGAGCTACGGAATCGGAAATGTGCGAAATGTCAGCCAGCCAACAGAAGGCATTACAGACTGGCAGAGCCGTATTCCACAGGAATTGCAGTCTCTTTTTACCATGTTGTCTGATTTTCAGATGGAGATCCTGCGTATCTATGCCCAGTCACAGGAGGCAATACCGGTACATACGGTGTTTAAGCAGATCCACAAAAAGGGATACTCTGTACAGGATGCCCTTGCTTCTGCAAGGTTGTTGGAAGCTTTGGGCTTTTTGGAAAAGACGGTTCCCCAGAAACTTTATATGGGAGAAAAAGAGGTACGGGACAGTGCAGGTCATCCCATTACCATACAGAAATATCAGATCCCGGAATACGGTGCTGATATCAGGGAGGTCTGAGATAAAACATGAAACTGGAATACTTATACATAGATGGTTACAAAGGATTGAAACGCCTGAAGCTGCAGTTTAAGGAACAGACAGGGGTTGTGCCTGTGGATTTCCTCATCGGCTGTAATGGCTCCGGAAAGTCCAGTGTGTTGGAGGCTGTGGGGCTTATTTTTACCCGTATCATGCAAAATGAACTGCCGGGATTTATTTTTGAGTTAAAATACCGGATGCCGGATGGGACAGGAATTTATGTAAAGCCCCAGAAAAAGGGCTTTTGCGATGCTTCCGGGCGGCGGAGAAAATTATATGTAGAACTGGAAAAAAATGGGAAAAAACTGGCTTACGTAGGGCTGATCACTACAGGTGTTAAGGATCAGATGAAAGAAATCGCAGTAGTTATCTTTGGATATGGAACTTATGGTGACCAGGGATATAAGATCTACCATCTTTTTGCAGAACAGTATGTGAAACCATGATCGCAGGCGTTCCTGAAAAGGAAGGATACTATAGAGAATACGATAGAAAGCAGGTGGGAGAATGGCCGGACAAATGTCAAAACACAAAATAAATATAGGTCTGACTTCCCTGATCCTTATATTCATTATCCTGTGTCTGGCTACTTTCAGTCTTCTTTCTTTAAGCAGCGCCAGAGGAGACCAGAGTCTGGCAGCCAGAAGTGCCCGTGCTGTGACAGAGTATTACCGGGCAGACGCAGAAGGGGAAAAATGGCTAAAGCAGGCAGATGCCATTTTGCAGAAAGAGATGA
>ERZ836358.3112-NODE-3112-length-11354-cov-4.877069_pt1 | contig 11354 bp, 7 predicted proteins | sample MGYA00519942_ERZ836358 | MGnify/ENA primary metagenome ERZ836358 (study PRJEB31850, sample SAMEA3708798) | human gut metagenome | biome: human gut; feature: human-associated habitat; material: faeces | place: China | collected 2014 ...
TGCCTTTCCGTCTTTGAGCAGCGCGGCGGCGATCTTCGGGGTGAACGTCTTGCCCCGTTCCTCAAAAAATCGGTCATTCTTCCACATGACAAACTGGCAGGCCCGGTTTCCGCAGTAGTAGTTTTTCCTGCCCTCGTAGACGGCCTCGCCGCAGCGGGGACACGTCCCGATTGCCACACGCCCGGTCTGAAACAATTTCTGCTTATCCTCACTAATGCAGGAATAGGTCTTTACCAATTCCTGCGTCATAGCCTCAATACCTGCCATAAACTCGTCCGGGTCAGCCTGCCCCTTGGCGATTTCGGTCAGACAGCTTTCCCATTCAGCGGTAAGCTGGAGAGAGGTCAAAGCCTCCGGCAGTACCACAGCCAGATTGATGCCGTCCTTGGTGGGAATGAGTTGCTTGCCCTTTCTCTGGACAAAGCCCATCTGCACCAGCTTTTCCAAAATAGCGGCACGGGTGGCCGGTGTACCTAATCCCTTGCGCTCGGCATCCTCCGGCATATCCTCGGCCCCAGCCCGTTCCATAGCGGACAGCAGCGTATCTTCCGTGTAGGGTTTGGGCGACGTGGTGAAATGCTCTGTGACGGATGCAGCCACATCCGCAAAGGTCTGGCCCTCTTTAAGCTCCGGAAGCTCCCGCACGGCCTCGGCGTCCTCGTCAGAATCGGTTTTCAGGGAGGAACGGAAACGGCGGTCAAGCTCTTTCCAGCCGGGGGAAAGAATGGTCTTGCCCTTGGCGATAAACTCTTTCCCGGCACAAGTGAATGTGGCGGTGACAGCCTCATAGATATGCGGCCCGGCCACGGCACACAGCACCTTGTAGCAGATCAGAGACAGCAGCTTTCGTTCACTCTCGGCCAGTCCGTTAAAGCCCTGCTTCACAAATTCAGCGGTGGGGAGGATAGCGTGGTGGTCGGACACCTTTTTGCTGTTCAGGATGCGGTCATACTGCGGGGAAGTGTTTTGGCCTTTGGCGAAAGGCACCACTCCCCACAGGCCGGACACAAGGCTTTCGGCCACAGGCAGCATATCATCGGTAAGATATTGGCTGTCCGTTCTCGGATAGGTCAGCAGCTTCTTTTCGTACAGTGTTTGTGCATAATCAAGGGTCTGCTTGGCGGTAAAGCCAAAGAGCCGGTTGGCCTCCCGCTGCAAGGTGGTCAGGTCATAGAGCTTGGGCGGCTGTTCCGCCTTTTTCTCTCGCGTTACGGAAGCACAAACGGCCTGCGTTCCGGCACAAGCCGCCTTGACGGTGTTTGCTTCGGCAGCGTCAGAAAAACGGCTGCTTACTGCGTCCGCGTCGCCTACACCGATATGGACGATGTGATATTTCTCTTTCTTGAAATTCGTGATCTTGGCGTCGCGCTCCACCAGCAGATTCAGGGCCGGGGTCTGGACACGACCCACGGTCAGGGTCTTGTGGTACAGCACGGAGAAAAGCCGGGTGGCGTTGATGCCCACCAGCCAATCCGCCTTGGCACGGCACAGGGCCGATTGATACAGCGGGTCATAGTCCGTTCCCGGTTTCAGGTGGGCAAAGCCGTCCCGGATGGCGCTGTCCTCCATGCTGGAAATCCAAAGACGCTTGAACGGCTTTTCACAGCCTGCCATCTGGTAAACAAAACGGAAAATGAGTTCACCCTCGCGCCCGGCGTCGGTGGCGCACACAAGGCCGGTCACGTCGGGGCGTTCCATCAGGGAGCGCAGAATGTCAAACTGCTGCTTTTTCTCGTCGGGGATGATGTACTGCCACATTTCCGGGAGGATAGGCAAATCCTCATAGCGCCATTTTTTGAAACGCTCGTCATATCGGCCAGCGTCGGCAAAGGACACCAGATGCCCAATGCACCAGCTCACCAGATAGCCGTTTCCCTGCAAATATCCGTCGTGCTTTTCCGTAGCCCCGATCACGCCCGCAATGCTGCGGGCGACAGTCGGCTTTTCTGCAATTACAAGTTGCATAAATAGTCCTCCAATAATTGTTTTTTGGGATAAGATGATGTATAATTTTGTAGATAAGGGGGAGAATAAAATGCTTACTGATGTATTGATTAGTATTTTGGCATCGCTCGTTGGAGTAAGCACGTCTGTACTTAAACCACTTTTTGAAAAATTTAAACTTTTGAAGCAAGACCAAGAACATGCGAAAAATTTATCTGATAAAATCACTGAATTGACGGAATCATTAAGTAAATCAGCACAGTTAATGGCAGAAATAGAGACTGAATTTGCAAAGCAAAAAGACTTGGCCGAAAAATGGAAATCAGAGGCTGAGACTTCACAAATTATTGCCTCCTTAAATCAGCAAGAAGTAGAGGCTGTAACAAAAATATTCGGGAAAAAGCTCGAAAAGGAAAACAAAAAATCAGGGAGAGCTTCTATCCTTTGGAGTGCGTTTTTCTGCGTGATTGGTCTTGTTGGTGGATTTTTACTTTCTAAATTTTTCCTGTGATACAAGTGCCTCCGATGTATCTATATCGGAGGCACTTAGCAATTCATTTAAGATTTTGTGTGTGTTTTATCCTCTGGCTCAAACTCGGTTTCGGGTTCCTCGTCCTCCAAATTCTCGTCGTCGCCAAAATCATACTCGTCTAAGTCGTCGCTGCCCTTGGTATCTGCCCTGGGCTTTTTGAACTTGAAGTAATACAAAGCTGCGCCGCCGCCAGCCAGTGCTACCACAAGGAACACGATCAGGCCGCCAGCGCCGGAACCGCTGTTTTTCGGTTCCTCCTGCGGGGCCTCGGTTTCCTGATGCTGGGTTTCCTGCGGCTCCGGCCCGGTACATTCGCTCATGTTATTTTTACAAATCGGGCAATTCGTATTGACGGCCCCGGCCTTACATTTGGTGGTACAGGTGCAGACAGAAGCGGTGCTTCCTTTCTGGCCGTCCTCCATCAGCGCCAGCAGGTCGGATTCATCCACCTGATTTAAGAAATGGACGGTTTCTTTTCCCTCGTCGTCCCGGTCAATAATCAGGTAAAAGACGTTGCCGCTTTTGGTTTCTACGGTGATAAACTGCTTGCCGCTTTGGGTGGTGCTGCCGATGTCGTCAATCAGCGTTAAGTTCCCGTCCGGGGTCAGGGCGGCGCTGCCACCGCCGGTCTGGCTGCCGGTGAACAACCCCAGCAGGGCGGCAAGTTCTTCTTCATCAAGGGAGAGGGAGAAGCTGCCCGCGCCGGTACTTTCTGTCTTGGTGTCGCTGACGGTCAGATAGTCGGAATGGACATAGCCGATGCGCTCCGGCAGAAGAATTTTCACCCAATCGCCGGCTGTGCCGATCACTTTCACCTGCGTTCCGTTGGGGAGCTGGGTGAACGCGGTCTTATCAAGCCCCGCGCCGGTGCGGACGTTCAGCTTTCCACCGTTTGTAGTCACGGTGCCGGTCTGGGTAGTTTCCTCCGTGCCGCTGGTGGTGATCTGGATGCCATCGTCCGTAGCGGTGATGTTTACCTTGGAACCGAACAGAGAGGAAAGCAGGTCGGCGGCCTCCTTGCCGGTCAAGCTCTTGCTTTTATCATCCTCCGTTTTGCCTGCGGATGCGGTTTCAGTTTTGGAGTGATTGTCTGTGTCAGGCTCCACGCCGCCGGTTGCCTCGGCGGCAGCTTCCGGCAAAGGCTCCGGGGCCGGGTCGATGCCGCCTGCAAAGGCGGTAACAGGAAAGGCCGTGACGCAGAGCATCACTGCCAGAATTGCGGGCAGAATCCGGGAAATTCGTTTGGTTTTATTCTTCATGGGCATTGTCCTCCTGTTCATGGTACGCTGTGACAGCAGGGGCGGTCTGCATTGCGCCGGAACGCAGAAATGCGGCAAATTCCTCCGGCTTCATGTTCATGCCGCGCACAAGCTGGATGATCTGCAAATTCTCCTGTTCGGTTTTCTGCGCTTCCAGCTCCCGAAGCTGCTTCTGATACTCTGCGATCTTGGACTTGGTTTTCTGGATATCCTTTTCGATGCGGTCAAGTTTACTTGCCATAGTCAAAACTCCTTTCTGGCGTCAGGGCAGACGCCCGAAACTGTAAAAATGGGATTGCCAATAGTTTGAATTGAGATTTGTGTAGGAAATGGGGTCGCCGCAATGCAGCATCACCGAATTGCCCACATACAGGCCGACGTGAGACACGCCGGGGGTGTCATAAGTGCCAACAAAAAACACAAGGTCGCCGGGCTTGGCCTGCGAACTGGAAACAGGGGTACAGATGTTGTATAGGCCCTGCGCCCCCAGCCGTCCCACATTCCAGCCGGAATGATTGATGATCCATGAGATAAAGCCGCTGCAATCAAAGCTGGTGCTGGGAGAGCTGCCGCCCCACACATAAGGATAGCCGATGTACTTTTCGGCCTCTTTCAGCATGGCGGCAAACTGTTCATCCTCTAAAGCCTCCGGGGGAACGTCATAATAGGTCGGTTCTTTCAGGGTGGAGGCGTGGGGGTACTGGCTGCCGGAAAACAGGTCGGGCCGGTTGCCCAGCGTTGACATATACAGGGAATAGGCACTTAGGGTTTCCTCGTCCATGATGTAAACCGGCACATGGGACAGGTTGAAATTTTCCAGTGTCACGGTGCAGATGTAATAGTCATACGGTACTTCGTAGGTGTCCGTGTGGGTGTTGCCGTCTGCGTCCGTCCATGTGTCGGTTTCTGTGCGGTAGCGCACTTCTTTCACAACGGTTTCCGTCAGGATGTATTGCTTGTCGAACAGCGTTTGCAGATCGCTTCGCACCTCTCCAATGGTAAACTGCCCGTCATGGAGCGCCGACAGAATGGAGATCAGCACATAGGGGTCATGCTCGATGCTGTCAAGGTCAAAGTGGTACTCGTCATAGTCATGGGTGGCCTCGTAGTTGTCCAGATATGCTTGCAGCTCGGCTTCCAGTGCAGCATAGGTATCCTCGGCGGCCAGCATATCGCTGTCCTCGGAAAAGTAGGAGGACGCCGCAATGCCGCTTCCGGCGCTGCCAAACATGGCGGTGCAGGATTGCAGGCCGGTCAAAACCATCAGCAGCAAAAGCACCAGCACCAGAACGGCCAGCGAACCTTTCCAGTGACGGGCCACAAAAGAGGCAGCCCGTTTGCTTTCCTCGGCGGCTGCCTTGGCCGCCTTGGTGGAGGATGCGGCTGTCTTGGCTGCGCCCTGTGCCGCCGTCCCTGCGGTCTGGCCCGCTGTTCGGGCGGCTTTGGCATACTGGCGCTTAATCTGCTGTTTTTGCCAGAACCGGGAAACGGGATTGGTGGCCGCCTGCGCGATCTCCGGGTTATCCCGCAAGGACTTCTGGTAAAAATACTCCGCGTTTGCGGCAAGGGCCTGACGCTCGGCTTTTTCTGCGGCCCGGTAGGGTTTCAGCTTGTGGTGCCGGATACTGCTGCGAATGGCCCGGCCAGCCTGACGCTCGGCAAGTTCTTCTCCCTTATGGCCGCCCTCCACACCCACATTTTCATGCTCAACTTCGTGGATTTTGCCGTGGGCGAATAGCAGCGCCTCCGAAACAGGGCGGCCTGCCGGATTGGGCTTTAACTTGGGAGGCCCTTTGTCCTGCTGTTCAAAGTGCAGGGCGCTCTTGGCCTTGCCGGTGGCCTCGTTATAGACCGTTTCTTTCACGACAACACGCTTTTTCGGGATGGCATCACGGGCTACATCCAGCTTGTCAGCTTTCTGATCTGCTTTGCGGATATAGGGGTGCAAATCTGGGTCGGCCCGTTCTTCCTCAGTCAGTTGGAGCCGGGAGGATGGCCGGTGCAGGGCGGCGTCCCCCACGGCAGCGGTGGCCGCTGCCTGTTTTGCGGACTTTTTGGCCTTATGCCTGTCATGGGCATCGTCGGCCCGTTCCAGCAGCTTTTCCGCTGTGCCGCCAGCCTCCGGGGTATAGTCCTGTTCAGCCTCCCGGCTGGAAATGTTCTCCACCTCGCCGGTGGCCTGATTTTCCAGTGTGAGGCCGTCGCGGGTCATGGCCTGTGTCACCTTGGGTTTAGCTTTCAGCTCTTTCAATGGGTCGTCACCTCCTATTTTGGACATAAGAAAAGCGCCGCTTGTTCAGCGACGCTTTCAAAGCTCATTCAGGAATTCAGCTTTAGACGAATGGGGTTTAGCCAGTCAAATGATACAGCATCATCAGGTTTGCACCATTTAGACTGCCTGAATTGTTCCGATATATATTGCATATCTTCAATGCGGCTTTCATCCAATACTATACTCATTTCGCCACCACCTTTGGCTATCATAACAAAAGATAAGATTTCCTTTTGTGCATTATGAATACGTTCGGAATAAGGCCTTTCGTTAATTTCTTGAAGCTGTTCAACATCGTACAGGTAGTATTCACCACAGTAGAACACAGCACTTACTTCATTAAAGTCCGGCATACTTATTATTTCTAACACCCTCCGGTAAAATGTTGCCTTTGTTGTTGCAACAAAAGGTATCATACGATAGGTCTGGTCATCGTAGACCAGCATAAAAACAGGCATGATGTCATGCTCCTGCATTTGAAATATTACAGTATGCATGGAGGAAAATCGTAAAAACAACTCCCGTAAACATCCTTTGGAATCTTTGAAAATAGGATTATCAAGAGTAGCTCTTAGTTCGGAGGGCTGAAAAAACTTTGCGTCTCCCATAGAAAAATACATTGCAGCCTTTTCTCCTTCAACTGCCTCTTTCCCCAGTTCCAAAGTGTAATCACTTGTGAAATTCAATTCCTTAAACTGTATGTTGCGGAACAGTGTTTCAATTTTACATTTAAGAGCTTGGCATATTTCACAGTCACATGGAAAATGTTTCCCTATTTCCTCTAAAAATTGATTCATCTGTGCAATGCCATCTCTGATTTTGGGATAAAGATCAAGTGTATCATTTGCTTCTCGGAAGGTAATTCTTGAAGTAAAAAACACCTCTACCAATCCTAGGTTTTCAAAACATACAGAACGAATATAATCCAATGCGTCGTTAAACGATGCATCCACATCAACAACAAGGCGCGAATCTTTTAATGTGTATAAGCCATGAGGTAAATACAAATCAATAGCAAGCTCTTTTTTCAGTTCAAATGGTCTCTCTTTGGTTGTTTTGTTTCGCGTGTTGATAAACCATTTCAATGTATCGCCCGACAAAAGGCTATCGCGCAGTTCCTCGTATGTTTTTTTGTTTTCCTCCGTCTTTAAGTTTTTTTGTATAACGAATGTAATATTTCTGAACTCAGAAAAGAATTTGTCCAAGTTTGAAACATCATCAAAAAAATTACCATATCGGCCAAATTCATCGAGCGCTTTTAATGCGCTATAGAATTTTTGTAAAGCAGGAGCTAATATTTCGTGATTCTCCATGAGATTACCCCTTTCCCATTATATTTTAGCACATCCTTCCATAAAATGATAGCGTTCCTGTTTTAGCATATCGATTTTTCTGCCATCGGAACTTCGTCTAACCGGGTCGTCATAATCTTGTAAAGCTCGGTGTTTTTCGGGATGGGGTTGGTAAAGGGCAGCACCACATTTTCAAAGATCAAAAGGCCCTCGCCGGGTTCGGAATTGTCGATGTACTTCTGCTGGTCTGCCGACAGGTTGAGCCGTTCCGCAAGGATTCTTCTATCCCCGGACGCCTGATTGAGCAGCGTGATAAAATCGCTGTTTTCCAGAATGTTTTCGATCTCCGGGGAGGAAAGCAGGTCTTTCACGTTCTGCGTCGCGCCGGTTGGGATGCCGCCCCATTTCCTGAACCGCTTCCAGATTTCAGCGGAATAGGCTGCCGTTTGTTCCTCTTTCAGAAGCAAGTGGAACTCGTCGGCAAAGTACCATGTGGCCTTGCCCCGGCTGCGGTTGGCGGTGACACGGCCCCAAATCTGGTCTTGGACAATGAGCATCCCCAGCTTTTTGAGCTGCTTGCCCAGCTCCTTGATGTCAAAGGCCACAAGCCGGTTGCCGATGTCCACGTTGGTACGGTGGTTAAAGACATTCAGGGAGCCGGACACATACAGGTCAAGAGCCTGCGCCACACGGTCAGCTTCCGGGACGTGCTGATCTAACAACGCTTTGTGGAGGTCGGACAGAATCGGCATATTTTCCGGGCGGGGGTCTGCCAGATAGGGCCGGTAGATCACCCGCACGGCCCGGTCAATCACTGTCTTTTCAATGGGTTCCAGCCCGTTCTTGCCGCCCATGACCAGCTCGCAGAACGACAGCACAAAGTCGGATTTCAGGGCCAGCGGGTTATCGTCCTCGGAATAGTTCAGGTTGATGTCCAGCGGATTCACATAGTCCCGGCTGGTGGGCGACAGCCGGATCACCTGACCGTGGAGCCGTTTTACCAGCGGATAGTATTCAGCCTCAGGGTCGGAGATAAAAATATCGTCAGGCGTCGTTAAGAACACACTGACGATCTCGGATTTACAGCTCATGGATTTGCCGCTGCCGGGGGTGCCTAATTTCAGGCCGTTGGGACACCGGGCCTGTTTTCTGTCCAGCATAATCATGTTGTGGGACTTGGCGTTGACGCCGTAATACATGGCTGCGCCGCCCTGAAAAAGCTCCTGCGTCACAAAGGGGACGAACACGGCCACGCTGGAAGTGGTAAGGCCCCGCTGGATTTTGATCTGGTTGACGCCCAGCGGCAGGCTGCTCACAAGGCTCTGTTCCTGCTGGTAGTCCAGACGGACAAGGGAACAGTTGTATTTCTGCGCCACACCGGCGGCCTGAAACACATCGTTGCTCAATTTTTGTTTGGTGTCGGCCACGTTCAGCACAAGAAACGTCAGCATGAAAAGGCGCTCATTTCTGGTTTGCAGCTTGGTAAGAAGTTTCTTTGCGTCCTCCCCGTAGGTGGCAAGGTCGGAGGGAAGTATGTCCATATCATAGCCGCTGCGGACAGCCTTTTTCTGCTCCTGTATCTTCATGGCGTCAAGGTCGGTGATCTTGCGCTTGATGGTCTTGATGGCCTCGGTCTGGTCGATGGCCTGCACATGGAGGTTCACTAAAATACTGCTGTCTGTATTGAGAAAATCGGCCAGCATTTCATCCGAAAGCTCCGGGGCGAGGATTTGCAGGAAGCTCACCGCGCCGTATTTGCCGCCCATGCCAAAGGTCTTTGCATTGCCAAAGCACAGGGAGGACGGGGCGATAAAATCCTTGGTGGAAAGGCCGGAGGGAGTCATCCACTTCCAGTCAAAATTGAACAGCTCCCCGTCCGGGTGGAACACTCCATGCAGCACCGCAAGCCGTTCTTTGCCGTTCATCACATGGGCCACAGCGCCCATCGTCTTGAAGTAGCCTAAAAGGTCAAGGCCGATGCGGTTCAGTCTGGCCTTTGCGGATTTCGGGCTGTCGGCCTCAATGGTGAACGTCAGGTACTTGGTCTTGACAATGCCGTTGTTGCCGTTTGCAAGCTGCTTTTGGAGGATGCAGGTGTACTCGGCTCGGATGTCGTCGAAGTCGTCCCCCTGCGGCGCGATCTCAAAGCTCTTGGCGTACTGCACCGGGTCAACCCTGCGGTTCAGGAACGAAAACTGGACGTGGATAGAGGCGTCCACATAGTTGTAGAGGTCGCACAGGTGTTCAAAGATGGCCGTCTTGGTGTCCGGCTGGGCCAGCTGATAGCTGATGTCCTCAAAGGCAATGCACTTGGAAAAGGTGTTTTTCGTCAGGCGGCACACACCGTCCGGGTACATGGCCTCATAGGGGATGGTAGCCTGCGCCGTATGGGGCTTGCCGTCGCCCTTGTACTTGCGGATTACCGCGTCAATTTCTTTTCGCTGGGCGCGGGTCAGTTTTGTTTTTTCGGGTTCTTTTGGAATTTCTTTTTTGGACAATGGCCTTTACCTCCTGTTCCATTTGATGCTGCCGCATAAGGGCGGCGTAGGCGTTGTTGGTTTGGTAGGGACGCTCTTTGGGGCGGAGGAAGCAACACTGAATCATCTGCATTACCACCACTTCAAGGGGCTGGCCGTGACGCTCATACATGGCAAGCAAAAAGCCCGGCAGCATGATAAATACCATGAGCAGGGCCGCTGCACTGGTGGAGAGATAGTCACGGGTGAGAAAGTATAACGGGACACCTACCAGCAGCGCCCCGCCAAAACAGATCAGTTGCCGTTTGGTAAGGCCAAACACAACCTTGGATTTCACATGAGTTAAGTCCTTGGGGACAGTTACATAAGCCATCTGGCACCTCCTTTCACGACGGGTTTAAGGTAAGATCACATTCCACTTCGTTGCCCCACGCGTCCCAGCCGGGGCATTTCTGTCTGGCAAACAGCTCCACGTGGGGCAAGTCGCCCGCCAACTCCACGATCTTGTCACGGGTCACATCCGGCTTTTTACTGTGCTGTTCAACCGGGCTGATAATGAACTGATGGACAGCGGCAGAATAGCGTTTCGGTTTGCCGCGCTTTGCCAGCAGGCAGATTTCCGCGTTCCCCCTTGTCCAGTAACCCAGTCCGTAAAACCATGTAGGACTTTTGCGGTTCTGTTTCAGCCAGACAAAGGACACCGTCTTGAACGTAAAGCCCCATGCCCGGATAAGCTGCAATGCCTCCGACAGCATGGGAAATGTGGCCCATAAAAACAGCAGACAGCCCTTGGCAGCCAGAGTTTCCACCGGCAGGGCGCACAGCTTGTCTATGCTCATGGTGGGATAGTGATTTTCCGCTGCACCCGATTTGTTTTTGCACTCATACCGCCACGGCGGATCAGCGTAAATGATGTTGTATGTTGAAATAAATGATTTCCTCCTGTGTGTAGTTGATTTTTAATGCGCCGAGAATACGGATTTACTGATGCTGCCGGTCTTGAACAGGCAGAAGCACAGAAGCACCGTATAGCCCATGCAGCCCCAGATTACGCCGGATATGTCAGAAGCGGAAGCAATGTTCTGTATCAGCACCGCATAGATACCGACAACAACCATGATTAAAAAGGCTTGGAAGCCCAGCGCCAGCAGGGATTTCAAGTAGTTCTGGCCCATGCCGCGCCATTCGCTGTTTCCCATTGTGGCAAGAGGGATAGGCCCTAACGAGGTTACGACGTAAATTTCAATCATGCGCCCGTAGGTCACAAGGAAAATACAGATGGCGAGGATGTTCATGGTAAGGCCAACTACAAGGGTCTGGAACCACAGACCCAGAAGCCCGCCCACGCTCATAGCCTCCAACTGGCTTTCAAGGTCAGGTATCAGGCTGTTAAAATCCACGGACGTTTCCCCGATAATCACACCGGCGCTTTGGTTGACGACGCTCTGGGTGGCGTCAAAGATGCCCATGACGATGTTCCATGTGTTGCTGACAATGAGAATGGCAAACGCAGACTTGAAAATCCAGCGGAAGAACATGGAGCTGTCAAAGTCGTGCATATTGTTTTTCTCGGTTATC
>ERZ836358.3118-NODE-3118-length-11334-cov-3.251973_pt1 | contig 11334 bp, 10 predicted proteins | sample MGYA00519942_ERZ836358 | MGnify/ENA primary metagenome ERZ836358 (study PRJEB31850, sample SAMEA3708798) | human gut metagenome | biome: human gut; feature: human-associated habitat; material: faeces | place: China | collected 2014 ...
TGTTATACTATACAAAAACATATATATAATATATTAGTTAGAAATGGTTCTCATAGTAGAGGTGCATATGCCAATTATAGCCATCAAATAAAACGTTGGTATGATAGTGTAGAGTTAATAATTCATACAATAAATAATATCAGTAGTATGGATAATCAAACAAAAATATGGTATTCTGCTATGACGCATCAGCGATATTATTTGATAATGGCTAATACAGCTAAACGTCATCACAAACCTATAGAATATTTTAGATTTATCATTAAATATTTTTTTGCAAAAATAAAAATATTGATTAATTGCAGCCTATGAATCCTTTGCCAACTATCAAAAAGAAACTTAAGTTATTATTAAATCGTTTTTCTGTTAGCTATGTGAAAATAGATTTAATGAGTGTTACTCAAAATGAATTGTTAAAGGGGCGTTATGCTATAATAACAGGAGGAACTAGTGGCATAGGTTATGCTATAGCTGAAGCTTTTGTCAAGTCAGGATGTAATGTGATTATAACAGGACGTTCTAAAGGGCGTTTGGATAATGCAGTAAGTAAATTGAGTAGATATAACACAAAAACAGTAGGATTTGTTTTGGATAATACGAATGTAGCATCATTTGGACTTGTATTTACACAAATGCAGGATGCGGTGAATGGACAACCTATTGACATTTTGGTTAACAATGCGGGAGTGAATTTTAAAGGGATGCCTTATACTACAGAGGAAGAATATGATAGCGTGCTCGATACTAATTTGAAGGGTACGTTTTTTCTGTCGCAGGTATTCGGAAAATATATGGTAGATAATGGGATTAAAGGTAATATTTTAAATGTGGCTTCAGCATCAAGTCTTCGTCCTGCTAATTCTGCTTATACTCTCAGCAAATGGGGAATAAGAGGCCTTACTTTGGGATTGGCTAAAGCGTTGGCTAAGGATGGTATTACTGTCAATGGTATTGCTCCTGGACCTACTGCCACACCGATGTTAATGAAAGATAATCAGAACGATAATATGGTATTGGAGCGTTTACCACTTGGCAGATATATTATGCCTGAAGAAGTTGCTAATATGGCAGTAATCCTTGTTTCATCTATGGGACGAGCAATAATGGGTGATATTATATATATGACTGGTGGTGCTGGAATACTTACGTATGACGATGTGCCATATTCATTTTAATCAAGAGATATGTATACTATTCAAGAAAATGTAAGGATTGTTATAGCAATGCTTAAACAATATGGCATTCACCATATTGTTATTAGTCCGGGAGGAACGAATATTCCTATTTCGCAAGCTGTACAAGATGACACTTTTTTTCATTGTTATTCTGTGCCAGATGAACGGAGTGCTATGTATTTTGCTATTGGTCTTTATCTCCAAACAGGAGAGGTAATAGCTACTTCATGTACCAGTGCGCAAGCCACTCGTAATTATATTCCAGGACTAACCGAGGCATTTTATAAACATGTCCCTGTACTTGCTATAACGACAGCAAAACTAGAACGCTTTCAATACCAAGACTATATGCAGGCACCTGATCAGTGTTCTCTTCCGCGTGATTCGGTAAAACGAAGTTTTGATTTACCGCCTGTTACTGATGAAAATACCCGTAGCCAGTGTTATCATGCTGCTCGTGAAGCGATTATGGAAATTACTCATCGTAGGCCAGGTCCAGTTCAGCTGAATATCCGCATAGTGGATGCACTACAAGGGAAATTTATTGATGAGCAGCTTCCTAATGTACGTCCTCTTCAACGTTATATGGCATGGGATGATTGGAGTGAGATTGAATTGCAGGGAAAAAAAATTTTAATAGTAGTGGGAGAGCACCGTCCGTTCGATGAAAAACAGAGGAAGGCTATTGAGGCATTTTGTGAGAATTATAATGTAGTGGTTTATGTAAATCATCTATCTAATTATCATGGGAAATATTCGATTCAAGGTAATCTTTTGGTGGCTTGTGGAGGAATGAAGAAACTTCATCCTGATATTTTAATTACTATAGGTGGGCAAACAGGGGATTATCCACTTTATGGAGCACTAAATGGTCTTAGTGATATGGAGCATTGGCGGGTTGCAGAAGATGGTGCTTTAGTAGATACATATTCTCGGTTAACTAAGGTGTTTGAGTGTCCTGATTATTTCTTTTTCAATAGATTGGCAGGTGTGCATCTGTGTGGACATTCATATTATGAAAAATGGATACAATTGGAAGAAATGCTTAATAGGAATATTCAGTTACCGTTTTCTAACCTTTATGTAGCGCAGCAACTTTACAAAGAAATTCCTTCATGTAGCATAGTCAATTATGCTATATTGAACAGTCTTCGGTGCTGGAATTATTTCCCATTAGATCCTAGTATACAGGGATATGCCAATGTTGCGGCTTTTGGTATAGATGGGTGTAATTCTATGTTAATTGGAGAAAGCATGAATACGGATGAACTTTGTTTTATCATAACTGGTGATTTGGCCTTTTTTTATGATATGAATGCTTTGGGAATACGCCATATTAAAAAGAATGTGCGTATTATATTGATTAATAATGGTGGTGGTGCAGAATTTAAAATTATGACAGATGCTTGGAAGGAAGATGTGCATGTGGCTGATTTTATTTCTGCAAATGGTCATAATGGAAGCGCAAAGGGATGGGCAGAAAATTGCGGTTTTATTTATTTTTCAGCTACAGATGAAAGTAGTTTTGAAAAATGTAAGGTTAACTTAATTTCTCGTAGCGACAAACCTATTATTCTTGAAGTATTTACTTATGTGGATAATGAGAAGAAGGCTAATGATTTGATTTTGGCATCAAACAGAATTAGCTCTAAGACAGACAATATTAAAGCATTGATAAAAAATGTTCTGGGTGAAAAAGGGACTGACGTTTTGAAGAAAATAATTATCACTTAAAAAAATATGAATAAAAGAAGTGCGTATTATCTTTTCCTTAAAAGATATTTGGGATGGTTTGTTCGGCCAATAAAGAGTAAAATTATATATTTACGGAAACATAAGCATATGTTGGTTGATTTTCAAAATTTCAGAGAAACTGTTATTTCCTGTAAAGGCGAGAATCCTAATCTTCCTTGTATTTATTATTTGGGGATTACTGCTCATTCAAATTTGGGGGATTTAGCACAGCATTATTGTATTTTGAAATGGATTAAAGAAAATTATCCTGAGTATTATCTTTTTAAAGTGGAATCTGATGCAGTTTGTGATAAGAGAGTGGAATTTTTTGATTTTTTGAAGAGATACTTTGTGAAAGATAGGGATATCATTATTTTTCAAAGTGGTTATTGCACACAGGATTTAGGTGGTAATCATCCTTTGATGCATTTTTTGGTTATTGATGCTATGCCTGATGCTAAGATTCTGATGATGCCTCAGACAGTTTTTTTTCAGCATGAAGAAAATGCATTTCGTTTCTCTGAGAATCATAATAAAGCTAGTCGTATGCTATTTTTGGCTCGTGATTTAGTGTCATATGAGAAGGCAAAGGAATTATTCTCGAAAGTTTCAGTGAAGATATTTCCTGATATTGTGACTACACTTATAGGACTAAGACAGTATGACAATCCTCGTTCTGGGGTATGCCTTTGTACTCGTAATGATGATGAAAAACTTTATAGCTATGAAGATTTGGATACATTTCGTGACAAAATTAGGATGATAACTCGTGTCATCCAAAAGGATACGACTATCAAGGAAAATTTTATGAAAATTCGTAGCGATTTGGAAAGATATGTTTGGGCGGAAATTGAGTCTTATTCGAATTATGAGGTTACTATTACTGACCGTTATCATGGTACTATTTTTTCTCTTTGTGCAGGTACACCTGTTATTATTTTGAAAACGACGGATCATAAGGTGACAACTGGCGCTGATTGGTTCAAGGGAGTTTATGATGACTACGTATACGTAGCAAAAGATTTGGATGATGCTTATAGTCTTTGCCAGAAAGTGCTTGCAAAGAAATTGAGTTATCATATTCTTCCATATTTCAAGACGAAATATTATGACGGGCTAAAAGAACTTTTTTCCAAAATTATGAATGAACAGACAAAATGAAAATTGTACATATAAATGCTACAGATTCTCGAGGGGGGGCGGCAATAGCTGCTTTTCGACATTGTGAGGCGATGCGTGAGGCAGGGTTGGATGCAGAGATGCTAGTATTAGTTCATGAGAAAAAGTCCGTACCTTATGTTCATAGCATCATAGCAAATGGTAAGTGGGCTAAAATTAAATCAGTGCTTATTAATCAAATAATGAGGTTTCTTTTAATGCCATTTCATCCATGGGCCGTGTTTAGCTTTCCTTTTTTATCTGTGTCAGTAGCTAAACATCCTCTGATAAAAGAGGCAGACTTGATTTATATTCATTGGGTTGCGGGGTCTATGCTCTCTACTCGTGAGATAGAACGAGTTTTGAAACTAGGGAAACCAGTTCGGTGGTATATGCATGATATGAATCCTGTAACAGGAGGTTGTCATCATGCAATGGATTGTGAGCAATATAAGACGGAATGTAAGAATTGTCCTTTCCTTCGGACTCATCCGTTGGGTCTTGATTTAGCTTTTCGTCAATTTAAGGTTCGAATGAAACGTTGGTCGGTATATGCCAATTTAGAAGCTTATACTCCTTCTGCATGGTTGGGTAAGTGCGTGATGGAAAGTGCTTTATGGAAAAATCATAAAGTAACGGTTTTTCCTAATGTGTTCGATCTGAAAAAGTTTCATCCAGGTAATCGACAAGCAGCACGAGAATTCTTAGGTGTGGGGAAGGAACATAAATTAGTTCTTTTCGGAGCTGCTGGTGTGGATGATGAGTACAAGGGATGGAGATATATGCGAGAAGCATTAAATCAATTATCTTCTGCATCTTATGAAGCTCTGATTTTTGGTGAGGAAAATTCGCATGTAAAGGAAGATTTGAAAATATCTTGTCGGTTTACTGGTTTTTTGCATGATGAATATTCTTTGATTCTTGTATATAATGCGGCTGATGTTTTTGTTTCTGCCTCCCTTGCTGATAATTACCCTAATGTCATTATGGAAGCAATGGCTTGCGGACTACCCTGTGTCGGTTTTAATGTGGGAGGGGTACCAGAACAGATTCGGCACAAGGAGAATGGTTATCTGGCTGAATTGAAGGATTCGGGTTCTTTAGCGGAAGGTATTCGGTATGTTTGTGAATCTTCTGTAGAAGAATATCAGAATATGCAGAAGAAGGCGTTTGATTTTGTTCGTGATGTAGCGTCTTATGAAAGATATAAGTGATGAAGGTATGGTTGGTTGATATATAATGGATTGTCTAAAAATGATTATGCTAAATCACTTGTTTGATAATAATAAGCTATAGACATGATATTCTATTTATCGGTAGCTTTAATAACTACTTTATTATTTTATCTTGCAAATCTTTCTGTCAAGAATAAATATCTATTTGCTGTATTGTTCTTGTTGTTTGTTTTGTTTCCTTCGTTAGTGGGGGGATTACGTGATGAAACGGTAGGTAGGGATTTGCAGACTTATGGAATAGAGTGGTTTTATAAAGCGGTTTATTCACGTTCTTTTCCTTTGTATATAGAGTCTGTTTCCAATCCGGAGTATGGTTATTTATTGTTGAATTATGTATGTGGCAGTATAACTTCTAATATAAACTTTTTCTTTTTTATAACAGAATTATTGAAGATGGTATTGTTAGGGATGACTGCGATTCATTTTCGTAAAAAAATTATTGCACCATTGTTAGTCTTTTCGTATATGCTCTATTTCTATTGGTTAGGACTGTCTATGATGCGGCAGTCTATTGCTCTTTGTATATGCTTGTATTCTATGACTTATTTTTTTGATGCAAAATACTGGCAGTTTTTATTGTTGTGTTTAATTGCTTATCTTTTCCATAATTCTGCTTTTGTCTTTTTGGGGGTGGGGGTGATGTATTGGATAAAAGACATTAGGTTTTCATTTTTGATTAATATAGCTGCTATCTTATTTCTTTTGACGAATTCTATTTCTATACTCCTTTATTTGAGTCAAACAGGATTAGTAAAAATGGAATTAGCGGACTTATATATCAATTCAGGAGTGGATATTCCTCGGACAAGTCTCTTTTTGCTGTTCTTCTGTTTCGGGTGTTTGTATGTATGTAAATCAAAAAAAGAAGGAGAATGGGATAGTGTAGTAAAGATGCTCCGTTTGACCCTCTTATATTGTTTGTTTTTTTTTATAATGTCAGCTTTCTTTGAAGTTGCCTTTCGTATAGCTTATTATCAAATGATTGTTATAATGGTACTTATGCCATGGATATTTAGACAGTCTAAGAAAAATAATGGAAGGAGAATTTGTATGTCAATATATGTTTTGTTGTTTTTTTACTTTTATTATGTGGAATGTCAGCATGGTGCTGTTGACACTATTCCTTATAAATCTATTATAGTAGGAATTTAATTTTTTTGATAAAATCATGGGTTATTATCCGTTAGTATCTGTCATTATAGCAACATATAATGCAGGAAAATATCTTCGCAGAGCGTTAGATAGTGTTTATAGTCAAAGCTATACAAACGTGGAATGTATTGTAGTTGATGGATGCTCAAAAGATAATACATTGGACATAGTCCGTGAATATGTATGCAAAAATATTGTGTATATATCGGAGCAAGATTTGGGTATTTATGATGCCTTGAACAAAGGAGTTCTTATAGCAAAGGGTGAATGGATTTATGTGTTAGGGGCGGATGATGAATTGTTGCCCGATGGACTACGTTCTTTCTTTTTAGGTGAGAATGATTTTGAATATGATATTATTTATGGTAATACAATAGATCGGTACTTTGATGGAATACTCCGGTACACAAAATCAAAATGTTGTTCTCGAGTAAGGTATGAAATGTTGGGTTGTCATCAAGGGATGATAATGAAGCGGAAAATGATTTTGGATTTAAAAGGATTTAATTTAAAGTATCCTTTGAAAGCTGACTTTTCTTTGGTTCAGAAGGCCTATTTGTCAGGGTACCGTTTTCGGAAGATTGACTCTTATATTGCTTATTTTTCAATGGAAGGTGCTACGGGGACTTCTTACAGAATTATGGATAAAGAACACTTGTCTATTTTAAGAGATAATCATGCAGTTCTTTTTCCTAGATTGGTTATGGGACTTATTGGCATCAAGAAAATAATAAAGGTATTTTATCTGAAGTTTTTTTATGGTAAGTAATATTATAATAGTTAATGACTTTGCCTTTATAAATGGTGGTGCTGGTAGTGTGGCAATTCGGACTGCTTGTGAATTGTCTCGCAGAGGTAAACGGGTATTCTTTTTTGCTGGTGTTGCTCCTGTTGATGCTTGCTTAGAAGCGACGGGTGTGAAAGTGTTTTGTTTGAATCAGTACGATATATTGAATAATTCGAATCGGCTTGAGGCGATAATTCAAGGTCTTTGGAACCAAAAAGCGTATAAGGAGTTTGATAAATTATTGTCATCTTTGGATTTACAGAAGACTATTATTCATTTTCATTCATGGACGAAAGTTCTTTCTGCATCATTATTTGCGGTGACAAGGAAACATCATGCTAAGATAGTAGTTACTATGCATGATTATTTTTCCTTTTGTCCTAATGGTGGTTTTTTTATCCCCAGCGCTCTATTTGTGAAAGAAACCCTCTTTCTTGGAGATGTGTTTTGTGTAATTGTGATGCTCGTTCTTTTTCACAGAAAATGTGGAGAGTATGTCGGCAGAAAATTCAGAATTTCTATTTTTGGAAGAATGATATACATTTCATATCTATTTCAGCCTTGACCCATGAATTATGTTTATGTCATATGCCGAAAAAAAAGATTTATCCAGTTACACGTTTGAATAATCCATTAGAATTGTCTGATACGAAATGCGAATTGAAGAAAGATGCAGCGTATCTTTTTATGGGACGTTTGTCTTCTGAAAAGGGATTGGATCTGTTTTGTAAAGCAATGGTTGATTTGCATTTAAAAGGACTGGTGGTTGGTGATGGTTATTTGAAGGAAAAGTATCAGGCAGAATATCCACAAATTGATTTTGTAGGATGGGCGTCAGGGGAGGAAAAGAAAAAATACATTCTTCAGTCAAAATGCTTGCTATTTCCTTCATTTTGGTATGAAGGTGCTCCTTTGACTATTATAGAAATGAAATCATATGGTATTCCTTGTATTGTTCCAGATCGCTGTGCCGCTTCTGAACAAATAGAAAATGGGAAAACAGGATTTGTTTTTAAAACAGGTGATTATGATTCGTTTGTTACTGCTATTAAAAGATTGGAAGAAATTGATTTGAATGAAATGCAAAAGAATATTATAAATACGTTTCATCTAAATGATTATTCGATGGAAAGTCATATTAAAGGGTTGATTGATATTTATGGAGATTAATAAAAGTATGAGAGTTTTTAGGTGCTTGTTTTTCTTGTTGTTTCCCTTTTTTATTTTTAAAATTCTTCATATTAAGATGAAAAGGGTAGGTTTTTCTCTTGTTTTATGTCGTTATATAGATATGGATGTAGAAGCTACAATTGGTCATTTTAACTTGATTATTGTTGATTCACTAGTAATGAAGAAGGAAAGCCGAATAGGTCATTTGAATTTTATTAAAGGAGGATTTGATGTTTTGATGGATGAAAAATCCAGTATTCATAATCTCAATAAGATATCTAGTATTGCAGTTTTATATGAATCAGTTTGCCTTCATTTAAGAAGGAATGCTAGGATAGGAGTCTCTCATTTATTGGATTTAACAAGTAGCATTACGATAGGAGAAAACTCCATGCTGGCAGGTGCCGATACTCAAATATGGACACATAGCTTTTATTTCGAAGAAACGGGTATGGGGTATGTGAGAGTGGATGGAGAAGTACATATTGGTTCAAACTGTTATATTGGTGCACGATGTACTATCCTGCCTAATGTTTTTATAGGTAATGCTATAACAGTTGGTGCTGCTACTTGTGTATCTAAGTCATTAAAAAACAAAGGGGCTTATGTTTCTCCACCTGTAATTCATTTAGACTATTCGTTTGATGAAGCAGTATTAAAACTGAAAGGGAGAGAAATGATGTCGAGAATTTATAAAAAGCAGATTACTTAATGGTTTTGCCATATTGTTTTTAAAACGTATATATCAGGTCTCTTTTTGGGGATGTGGGTTTTATCTTTTGTAGTTAAAAAGGCTTTATTGGGAAATGTAAAAGTAATGTTTGTACATTTTTCCTAGAAGCATGGAATAAGGGTAAAGACGCGTTAAGACTATTTTTATTATTGGCTTTGAAAATGCTATAGATCATTAGTATGTTACATCTTATATATACTTAAGTTTCTAAGAAATAGAGTTATGCATATACTACATATTTCAAAATATTACTTTCCTTATTTAGGAGGCGTAGAGGGTATCTGTAAATATCTTGTGGAAAGGATGCCAAAACACATTACAAGCGTGGTCTGTTTTAATAATCAACGGGAGAATGCTGTAGATGAAATAAATGGTCATCGTATATATCGTATTGCAACTTTTGTAAACATTGCTCGTCAGGCATTGTCATTGTCGTATAAAAATGGATTGCGATGGGCTATTTTAACAGAAAAACCAGATGTAATACAATTTCATTGGGCGAATCCTTTCCCAGCTATATTGTTGCGATTAGTAATGCCGAAGGATGTTAAGTTGGTGTTGCATTGGCATATGGATATTATACGTCAGTGGTATCTATACTGGGCGGTACGTCCTTGGGAAAAATGGATTATTAAACGAGCGGATTGTATTGTAGTGACGAGTCCGCAGTATAGGGATGGTTCTAAGCCTTTACAAAAAGTGAAAGAAAAAATACGTATAGTACCGAATGCAATTGATGAAAAGTTATTTGAACTTCGAATAGGAGATAAGGAACGTATTCAGGAAATAAGGGCCCTATATAATGGTAAACCTATTGTTTTCTTTATGGGCAGGCATACTAAATATAAAGGTTTGCCGCATTTGATAGAGGCGGAACGATATATGAAATCCGATTGTGTCATTGTTATCGGTGGTAAAGGTCCTTTGACAAAGAGATTGAAAGCATTAGCTAAGAAACGTAACTCGGCACGTATTCATTTTGTTGGTAGGTTGTCTGAGGATGATTTGCGTTGTTATCTGTATGCGGCCAGTGTGTTTGCTTTTCCTTCTGTCACAAAGAATGAAGCATTTGGTGTAGCATTGGCCGAGGCTATGTATTGTTATACTCCAGCTGTTACTTTTACAATTGAGGGGAGTGGCGTAAATTGGGTTAATCTTAATGGAATTACTGGTATAGAAGTTTCGCAAAAGGGGAACTTGAATCAAGTTTATGCGGAAGCTCTAGATAAATTGGTAAGAGATACAAGTTTGCAAAAAGAATATTCTAGGGCTGCACATAAGCGTGTTGCAGAAAATTTTTTAATAGGACATATGGTGGATGCTATGGAAAAAGTGTATCAAGAATTATGATGATAAAAACAATGATTAAAAGTGGATTCTTATTAAGCCTGTTTATATTCATCGGGACAGTATATGCAGATGCGCAAATCAACTACGGCACCACAGGTCTGATGAATATGCCCACTGCCGACATGCAGCGTGACAAAACCTTTATGGCAGGTGGTAACTGGCTGAACCATCACGCTACCGTTCCCCGTTGGTGGTATGATACATGGAATTACTACATAAACATAACTATTTTCCCTTGGTTGGAAGCCGGGTACTTATGTATGGGGCATAAGGCAGTACCCACGGACTATGGTAATCGTTCGGGCTATTGGGTTCCTTCTACGTATGGTAAATTTATTAATCAGGACCGTTCCTTTCATTTTCGGCTTAGAGTGTGGAAAGAAGGCTGGTGGAAAGAATGGACCCCCCAGATAGTTCTCGGGGCGAATGATGTGATAGGTGATTCATGGAATGGAGGATCGCTGTCCAAACCTTCAGAATTAAATTATGGTAATGGTTTTCTTAACCGCTATTATCTGGCCATAACCAAACATTTTTATTTTGAGAATGTGGGTACATTAGGTGCACACCTGTCATGGATATACAGCAACCGTTTTGATAACAAGTTGAATAATCCGGCTATGGGTGCGAATTTCCGGTTTCATTTGAAGGACAGTGATTCTTGGGTGCATAAAGCCATTAATGGTGTTAATTTAATGGCAGAAGTGGTTCCCGGTTATACGGATGTGAAGGAGGATTTGACTTTTGACCCTGACGGGGCGAAGTACCAGGTAAATCTTGGTATGGAGTACAGCTTCTGGAAAGACTACATCAACGCCGTAGTAGAACTGAACCGTTGCA
>ERZ836358.3126-NODE-3126-length-11292-cov-2.949987_pt1 | contig 11292 bp, 12 predicted proteins | sample MGYA00519942_ERZ836358 | MGnify/ENA primary metagenome ERZ836358 (study PRJEB31850, sample SAMEA3708798) | human gut metagenome | biome: human gut; feature: human-associated habitat; material: faeces | place: China | collected 2014 ...
ATCAGAATCTTGAACTCGTGTTTGTTCCGGGGTGGAGGATACTTTCATCCCGGGAAGCTCTATCATACCATGATGAAATTTGTGGTGGCAAGCTATGGTGGAAGCACAATCTACCTCCAATGAGAAAAGAACAAAATCTTTGTGTGAGGAAACTATGGTAATTTTTTTACCAATGGCAAGTCATAAAAACGCATTGACAGTTAACAAGAGACATGATAAGATTATAAACATACAGAACAAATGTTCGTGTGACGACCGAACATTTATCTAAAAAAAAGTAGCTGTGCAACAACCACGAAACACAGCTACTTAACATCAGACCGCGCAAACAACCACATTTCACACGGCTTCTGAATCAGTAGTGGGGTGACATGAATCAGCCACTACGATCGGAATACATGCCCACTAATAGAACACATATTCTGATTGTAGTATGCCACACCGCTTCCAAAAAGTCAATGGAGGAATACTGCAAATGAATGGCAAAATCGGAAATAAAAGTAAGAGGATTTCGATTGCTGAATTAAAAGACTACCTTTCTAAACGAAAGTGTGATAAATATATTTTTTCTAGCAATTATCAGAGCAATATAAACAATTATACGCTCAGATGTAGCATGATGTTCGACGTACTCGATATTCTATTTAATCCGAATAAGATATTCTTGCATAATGCTAATAGGATATCAGATGCGGATAGCCAGTATGTAGTGATTGAACGAGCAAAATATGCGTATATCGAAGAGCTTGAAACTGGAATTATCATTGATATTACCTGCGGGAGTATATCAACAGATATTGATAATCATACATATACGGTAGTAGCAGAAAAAATTATAAAGTAAATTATTTTATTAGCTTGACATATTAAGCATGGTGTGCTATTCTTTAACTGTAAACAAGAGAAAATACAGTGAAAGGAGTGGCAACCTTGAAGAATAGTAACGATAACAAAAAACCGAACATAGGAGACGTATACTTAGTATATTTTGATGGTAGCGGGAATGAACAAAAAGGATATAGACCTGGATTAGTGTTCCAGAATAATGTGGGAAATGAGCATAGTCCAAACTTAATAGTTTTACCGCTGACAAGTGCATTAAAGAAGACCAATCAACCAACACATGTATTCATACCAAAGGAGGTTGGACTCCGAAAGGATAGTATGGTATTATGTGAAAATCCGAAGTGTATGTCAAAACATAAACTAGGAGAATATATTACTACATTACCGGAAGAATACATGGCGCAAGTCGCTGTTGGCAATATATTATCTTCATCAGCAATAGCATTTATAGATCCAGATTTACTGATGAGTGTTTGGCAAAAGGCGTTAGTGTTAAATGCGATAGCTAATTAGGAGGCACAGATGTATAATGCAGAAATAAAACATCAGTTTATGAGAGAAGTAGTATCTACTACTCCGTGGAAATTAAAATTATGCGAGTCGGTATTTAATAGCACCGAGGAATACGAGGAAGAATGGAAAGCCGACTTATGCACTAAATCAGCAGAAGAATTACAACCAATGGTGAACCAGATTTCTGGGTTCAGAGCAAGGAGTAAATGGTCAAGACTTATATTATTAAAGGATTATGTGAAATGGTGCATAGAAATGGAAGTAGACGGAGCTTGTTCAGGTATGCTTGAGATAAAAACTGTAGGACTTGACAAGGTAAAACAACAGACTATTGCAAGCCCGAAGCATTTACAAAACTACCTGAATGCAATATGTGAACCAGCAAATATGAAAGCAACTGATAATATATATAGATGTTATTATTGGCTGGCATATGCAGGGATGGCGGAAGAAGATATCTTCAAAGTCAAATGTTCAGACGTAGACTTCAATAAGCTTATAGTTCAATATAATCAAAAGTATACAGTAGTACCTATTTATCCAGAAGGGCTTGAGGCTTTTCATAATTGTGTGGAGTTAAGCCAGTTTCGGTATATACATCCCAATATTACAAAAGAGATTTGGAAAGATAGAGCAGATGGAGATATTTTGATCCGTGGAATTAAATCAGTATCCACAATAAAAGCATTCAGAGTTGAGTTATCAAGAAGATCTAAACAAAAGAGTGATAAAACACCATTGAAATTGAGCCATTTTAGGGTTTGGTTATCGGGAGTGTTTTATAGAATGTATGAACAAGAAGTCATAGGAGTACCTCCAGATTTTAATGCGATAGTAGCGCAACAAATGGAAGGGAAAACTTACAAACTAGATAGCGGAAGAAATACGATAGAAGCGAAGCATCGACAGCTTGTAAGAGATTATGAAGAAGATTATGAAAGATGGAAACTTGCATGGTTTCTATAATATTAGGCTAATATAGCCATATTGACTGCCTACAGAAGTGGGCTTTCAATTACATATAACATGCTAATTTAAGAATTTACATAGGGCTATCGCCAAGCGGTAAGGCACAGGACTTTGACTCCTGCATTCGTTGGTTCGAATCCAACTAGCCCTGCTCGGGTGGAAGCACCCCAAATAATTATTGAAAGGAGGAATTACAAATGTTAACGGAAGCAAAGAGAATTGCAAATCATGATAGGGTAGTAGAACTTTTGAATACAGTTGCCAGAGATGGGATTTCTGAACTCCTAAAGTGGCTCGAAGAATCTGATTTCTTTACCGCTCCGGCATCTCATGCGTATCATGGTTCCTACATCGGTGGGTTATGCGAACATTCTTTAAATGTTTATGACGAAGCAAAAAGATTGTTAGCGGCGTATCCAGAAATCAACGTATCAGAAGATACAGTAATTGTCTCTGCATTACTTCATGATTTATGTAAAGTGAATTTCTACACAACAGAAAAAAGAAATAGGAAAAATAGTGAGACAAACCAGTGGGAAAGTTATGATGCATTCGCAATCAGAGAAAAGTTTTGCTACGGCGGACATGGAAGTAAGTCAGTATTTCTCGCTCAAAACTTTATTAAGTTAACACCAACAGAAGCTGTTGCAATTAACTGTCACATGAGTGTGTGGGACGGAAATAAAGATGTTGGTAGAGCATATGAGAAATGTTGGTTTGCATGGATTCTTCATGTTGCAGACGAAAGTGCTACATATATTAAAGAGGGAGAATAGAGAATGAAGAAAAGAAAGACTGTTCAGGAGCCGGTAGAGATCGATGTGCTCCAAAAAAAGAAAGATGAACTTGCTCAATTTGTTGAAAGATACAACAGCGCAGTAGCTGTAGTGACTGGGACTGTGAGCAATCTTGAATCTATCAATGCAAGTATTGATGAGAAAATCAAAGAAATCGAAGAGTATCAGGAAGAATTAGTAAAAACAAAGAATGGTCTCGGAGATACGAAGATGAAGAATGAACAGGTAATTAAAAATTTCAAAGCGCTGGTTGGAGCGTAATAAGGAGGAACTATGTCAGATACAGAAACATTAAATCTTATGCAGAAGCTTGCGAAAATTCGTGCAATTTCAGATGTAGTTGCGAAAGAAAAGAGAGGCTATAACTACAGCTATGCCGACATCACATCGATTCTAGCTAAGATTACAGCAGGTATGAAAAAGTATGGTGTGTCACTTATACCGCAGATTGTCCCTGAGACAGCAAATGTTGAACAACTTGTAACGTCAACTACAAAATTCACGAAAACTGGCGATGCATATGAAGCAAAGAGCTCAGAAATGTTAGTTACTGCTGATATGATATTTAGATGGGTCGATGATGCGAATCCAGAAGATTTCATCGATGTGCCTTGGTTTGTAACTGGATCTCAGGGAGACCCATCTCAGGCTCTTGGATCTGGTCTTACATATTGCACAAGATATTTTCTCTGCAATTACTTCCAGATTGCTCAGGCTGATTCAGACGTTGACGCTTATCGTAGCAAGCAGAAAGAAGCAGAGGTGTCTGAGGATAAGGCAATCGCAGAGGAGATTATTTCTCAGTTTGATGGTGTGGTAAGAAAATTCCTTGCAGATCATCCAGATAAATCTGATGATGTCAAAACATTTGTTAAGCGATATGTAAAGAGCGGAAATTATCTTGCAATTAAGGAGCCTGCGTTAGCAGCTGATTTACTTGCAAAATTCAATGAAAAATTCATCAAAGGAGAGTAAATACATATGGGATTTAGAACAGGCAGTTATGCAACAATTTGGTCAGTAGAGAGTGCATCAGACACTCGTACAAAGGCAAGAATTTCAATCAGCAGAAAGAATAAGCAGACAGGAGAATACGATACAGACTTCTCAGGATTCGTTGATTTTATTGGTACAGCTGCAGCAAAAAAGGCACTGATGCTAAAAGAAAAAGATAGAATTCGTCTTGGGGATGTTGACGTCACTAACAATTACAGCAAAGAGAAAGGCATCACTTATACAAATTTCAAAATTTTCAGCTTTGAAACACAGTCTGAAATCAACGGCAGTGGCGGTGGAGGAAATTCTGGATATGATACGGAACCTCAGAAAAATGTAGATAGTGGGGAAATTGATGACTCACAGCTTCCATTTTAAGAGGTGAGAAATGGGAGAGGTAAGTTATCGTCCGTTAATTGAGGCGATGACCTGGAGCTACAGTAGGCTCGAAATATTTGATGACTGCCCGTACAGGTGGTTTTTAACATACATACATACTCCAAAATTAAAAAAAGAAGATAAATTCTATGCGGCATATGGATTGTTCATGCATGATTTGCTTGAGAAATATTATAAAGGTGAAAATTCCAAAGAAGAAATACTGATGATGTTTCTTACGCAATTTAAGGAACGTACTAAAGGTACTGGTAGACCGAAAGCTGCAACTGTACAGAAATATTTTAAAACAGGAACAGAATTTATTAAGTCACTTGAGCCATTTAGATTCAAAATGGTTTCTGTAGAAGAGAAGATTGATTTCACAATAGGAGATTTTGATTTTACAGGAAGAATAGATTATCTCGGTGAAGAGAATGGAGATTTTGTTATCGTTGATAATAAATCAAGGGATTTGAAGCCAAGAAGCGGACGTGAAAAACCAACGCTAAAGGATAAAGAACTTGATTCAATGCTGAAGCAGCTGTACATATATGCTGAGGCAGTACGTCAAAAATATGGTAAATTGCCAAAATTATTATGTTTTAACTGTTTTAGGACAGGAGTGTTTATCGAAGAACCATTTAACGAAGACGCATATCGCGAAGCCTTATCATGGGCGCAGCACAAAGTCGAAGAAATATCAGGCGCAGATGAATTCTATCCTAATCGGGAATTTTTCTCGTGTTACTACCTTTGTGGTCTCAGCAACCATTGCTGTTATGACCTAGCGGCACGAGCCGAGAGGAGGACTAGAGCATGACTAGCGTAGATGACATCAATAGTCTTGAAAGTGAAGCCGGTATTATTGCATCTCTAATACATAAGCCGGATTTCATCTTCTATTCCGAATATTTATTACCCAATCATTTTACAAATAAAGAAAATAGATGTGTATATACAGCTATTGGGGATCTCGTTGAGAGAGGAATTAGCACAATAGACCCATATAACATCATAGAAAGCCTTAATGCATCAGAAGCAACGCGAAAATATGCCGATGAATTATCCATTGAAAAGCTGAATGAGCTTATGGAGATGAGCGATGTGTTGGCGCGACATACGGTCGAAGAGTACAAGATGCTCGTAGATAATGTTCTGGACGCGGCTTTCAGAAGAGATACGTTTCAGAGATTAAAGGAATGTCAGGCTCTCTGCTATAACAGAGCAGAAACTAATGTTGAAGAGAAGATATATTCCATTATTGATGATGTGATGACGGAGTTTTCAACAACAAATGATGTTCCAATGTTTAAGGACGTTGTAGATGACTGCTGGGATGAAATCCAATCCAGACAAGGAGACGGATATGCTGGCATCCAGTTTAAGTTTCCTGCATTGAATGAATACGCCACGATTGAACCGGGTGAGTTGTTTATCTTTGCGGCAGAGGCGAAACAAGGAAAGTCCATGATGCTTCTTAATTGTGCAGTCGATCTGATGAAGAAAGACTTAGCAGTATTGTATTTGGACAGCGAGCTTAATACAAGAATGTTTACAGCACGAATTCTGGCGCATATTGCAAAAGTAGAATACAAGAGACTTACATCTGGAAGCTACAATGCAGAAGAGGCGCAAAGAATTGATGAGGCAAGAAAATGGCTGAAGACCAGAAAATTTACTCATCTGTATATCCCGATGTTTGACCAGCAAACAATTTTCACAGCAGTAAAGAGAGTTCAGCATACAATGGGGCTTGATGTACTGATTGTTGACTACTTCAAAGGGTCTGGCGATGGAGATGCATTTGATTCATATCAGGAACTTGGAAGATTTGTAGATATGGTCAAGAACAAAATTTGTGGTGATATGGGGATTTGCGGAATAGGAGCTGCACAAGCAACAACAACAGGTAAAGTTGCAGATTCGGCTAAGATTGGACGAAACGCAAGTACGATTGCAATTATTCAGGACAAAACAGCCGAAGAGGTAGAAGCCGATGGGGCTGAGTGCGGAAATAAGAAATTAAGGGTTATCCTTAATCGAAACGGTATGCAGCACGCATCCGGAGAATACATAGATTTGCAGTTTAATGGAAACTTGATTTCATACGAACAAGCAAAACAGCATATACCGAGTACCCCTTATTAAGCTATCAAGCTAATAAAATAATTTATGTGAAAGGAGACGACGGCGTGGACTTAGAAGAACTGATTGATTCGATAGATATCGTGGAATACATATCACAATTTGTAGAACTTGAGGAAAAGAACGGAGAATACTGGGGGCTTAGCCCATTCTCCGATGAGAAAACACCGTCGTTTTCAATCCGCAGGGAGAACAATACTTTTTATTGTTTCTCCAGCGGTATTGGAGGAAACGTCTTTACATTCACTAAGTTCTACTATCAATGCGATGCAAACAAGGCGATAGACATTTTAAAGAAATATGCAGGGTGTGACGGAGCAGAATTTGTTCCCAGAAGAAGAATGGCGGCTACGATTGCTTGTAGGAAATATATGAAGAAGCAAGTACGTCATAAGGAGTCGAAAACGAAGCGATTTCCGGATGACTGCATGAGCAAGTATGAAAAAAGAGATGACAAGTTGGCGGTATGGGAAGCTGAGGGAATCTCCAGAGAAGCACTTGATACATTTCAAGTATACTACGACAGCTTCTCCAACCGCCTTGTATATCCGATACGAGATATTGAAGGAAATATTGTGAATATCGGTGGTAGAATCCTTGATCCGGAATGGAAAGAAAAGGGAATGAGAAAGTATACATACCTTTCTGGATGGGGAGAGATGAGCGTGATTTATGGACTTTTCGAGAATATGGAAGAAATTCTCAAGAAGAAAGAAATCATCATCTTTGAAGGATGCAAATCGGTGCTCATAGCAAGGTCGTGGGGAATACGAAACACTGGAGCACTTCTCACATCCCATTTGAATCCTGCTCAAATGAAACTGCTTGCAAGGCTCGGTGTGAGAGTCGTGTTTGCATTAGACAAGGAAGTAAATATTAAAAAAGATCATAACATCAACAAGCTAAAACAATATGTGAATGTTGAATATGTATGGGACAAAGACAATTTGTTAGAAGAAAAAGATGCACCAGTAGATAAAGGGGGAGAGGTATTTGATAAGGTTTACAACCAGAGACGACGATTCAATTAGATATCAATATAATGCACGAAGCGATATTGAATCAAGAAGAGTCGTTGATGGAATAAAAGAAATAGAAGAGTTGGCATATAACGAAAGAGTAAGACAGAGAAGAGTAGCTGAAGATATTGGAAAATCTTCATTTGATGCATGTGAAATCGCAGAGCTACTTAATAAATTTAATGTAGATATGAAACTTCCGGGAGGCTCTCCTAGACCATTGGTAAGCGTGCTATTAGATGTTGTTAGAATGTATACACAAACACATAATCCAATTATCAGTAGCAGATTACTGACGTTATCAGAAAGTATCAATCAGATAATTTCGAGATGCGTAGAGAGCGGAATGAACCAAAGCGAAATCACATCGGAAATTCTACTTGAGCCAGAAGTTGATGATGTTAGGTTGGATGAGTTCCTTCATGAGTTTGTTGTAAGGGAGGGACGAATTGCAAATGCATAAAGATTATTATGAAATGTTTCACTGTCATACAGAGCTAAGTCTCTTGGATAGTTGCACAAAATATCAAGAGTATGTGGATTTGGCTGTGAAAAATGGTCAAAAAGTGTTGTCCATATCAGAACATGGTAAGCCAATGAATTGGACAGAAAAATGGGCGGCTTGCAAGAAAGCGGGTCTCAGATACATACATTCTGTAGAAATATACCTGACAGAGCAGTTGGAGCCAAAAGTCAGAGATAACTATCATACAGTGCTCATGGCTCGAAATATGGCTGGACTATTAGAACTCAATGCTTTGATTACAAAATCATGTGACAAGCAGCATTCGTACTATACGAACAGAATTTCATTTGATGAATTCCTAAATATTTCAGACAATATCATTTCGACAAGTGCTTGTCTAGCCTCACCGTTGAATAAGTTATCTCCAGACCATCCGCGTTATATGGAGCTGGCACGGAAATACGACTTCTTAGAAGTTCAAGCACATAATCATCCAGATCAGATTGCTTTTAATGAGCGCCTCCTTGAATTATCGAGAGAGATTGGAACTCCGTTGATTGCGGGGACAGACACTCACAGTTCTACTCCGTATAAGGCAGAATGCAGGGCTGCGCTAATATCAGCAAAAGGTAAGTCTTATGGAGACGAAGATGCATTTGATTTGACATACAAGACATATGATGAGCTTGTAGAGATGTTCAGAGTGCAGGGGGCGTTACCGGAAGATGAGTATATGCAGGCAATCAGAAATACTCATCAATTATATGACCTCACAGAAGATATTGAGCTAGATACAGCAATTAAATATCCGATCTTATATGGATCACGAGAGGCAGACTCAGAGAAGTTTACCGAAACAGTATATACAAAATTAGAAGAGAAACTCGAGTCTGGTGTAATACCAAGAAGCCAAGAGCGTGCATTTAGAGATGCGATTGAAGAGGAGCTTCGTGTATTCAGAAAACTGAAAATGGATGGATTTATGTTATCAATGTCAGAACTGATTTCATGGTGTAAAGAGCAAGGTATGGCAATCGGAACTGCTAGAGGTTCTGTCGGTGGCTCGAGAGTTGCTTATGTAACAGATGTCATTGATCTGAATCCAGAAACATGGCACACAGTATTCTCACGATTCTGTAATGAAGATAGAGAAGAAATCGGTGATATTGATATAGACTGCGTTGAGTCTGACAGACCAGCAATATTCCAATACATCATTAAGCGATTTGGCGCGGATAAGACAGCAAGAGTTGCATCTTTTGGAACTTTGCAGGAGAAAGGTGTCATCGATGAGGTTGGTAGATATCTTGCTAAGAAATGGAATAAGGAGAATGGCGTAGATAATCCGTTTTATGGAAGTCTGTATGACAACGGATCAACACCAAAGGAAAACCCGTGGACGCTTCCTAAGATTGCAAAAATCAAGGAAGAATATTCAGCTAATCCTGAAAAAACTAAGAGTAAGTATAAGGAGCTGTTTTATTACTTTGATGGATTGCTTGATACGAAGATATCGCAGTCAGTACATCCGGCAGGAATAGTAATCAGCCCGATTACTTTGGATGATAACTTCGGTATTTTTGAAAAAGACGGAGAAACCTGCCTGATGCTTGATATGGAGAATATCCATGACTACACAGGTCTTGCTAAATATGACTTCCTTATTCTGAAAACAGTGCAGGTAATCAGAGACACATGTAGATACCTGAACAGACCATATCCGAAGACACATGAAATTGATTGGAATGACCAAGATGTGTGGGCTGATATGATTAAGAATCCATCAGGGATATTCCAGTTTGAGGGTGCATTCGCATTTGAGAGCTTAAAGAAATTTACTCCAAAGAGTATTTTTGATATGTCGATCGTTACAGCATGTATCAGACCGTCAGGAGCTTCTTATAGAGATGCGTTACTTGCCAGAAAACCACATAGTAATCCATCGGAAATTATTGATGAGCTTCTGAAAGATAATCTCGGATATCTGATATATCAGGAAGATACTATCAAGTTCCTACAGCAGATTTGCGGACTGTCTGGTAGTGAATCTGATAACATCAGACGAGCTATCGCTAGAAAGCAGAAAGAAAGACTTAATGCGGCGATGCCATCCATTTTAGAGGGATATTGTGAGAAGTCACCGCAACCTAGAGAAATTGCTGAAACAGAAGCAAAAGAATTTTTGCAAATTATTGAAGATAGCGCGAGCTATCAATTTGGCTACAATCATTCAATAGCGTATTGTTTGCTTGGTTATCTGTGTGCTTATTACAGGTATTATTATCCACTTGAATTTATCACATCATTTCTTAATAATGCAGCAAATGAAGATGATATCAGAAACGGTACGGCATATGCTCATAAAATTGGTATCACAGTGACAATGCCTAAGTGGGGATTATCCAAGAGTGAGTACTTCTTTGATAGCGAGAAGCGTGTTATTGCCAAGGGGCTTAGTTCAATTAAATATATGAGTTCCGGTCTCGCAGAAGAGATGTTTGAAATAGCACATCATAAGAAATATAACCACTTTATTGATGTCTTATGTGATTTGAACAATAATTCATCACTCAAAACGAACCAATTGGACATTCTTATTAAGATTGATTTCTTTTCAGAATTTGGAAATCAGAGAGAATTATTGAAAATCACAGAGCTTTTTTACGATATGTTCAAAAAAGGACAGGCTAAACAGATTAGAAAAGATAGAGTTGACGGAACGCCACTTGAGTCAATTATCAAAAGATATGCTGTCGGAGTTACGAAGAGTGGTGGGGTCGCGAAAAGCTACACATTACTTGATGTAATGTCAATTATGCATGACGCAGAAGATGCCGTGAAGAATTTACATATGGAAGACCTTAGTATCGTTGTTAAGGTGAGAAACTTTGCAGATGTCATGGGATATGTAGGTTATATCTCCGGTAGAGAGGAAGATAGACGTAAGTTGTATGTTTCAGACGTATACGAGTTGGTGCGTCGTAAAGACAATAAGCAATTCGGATATTCAATTATAACTAAATCTATCGGTAGCGGAGTTGAAAGCAGATTTACAGTAGTGAATAGCGTGTACAACGAAGACCCGATTAAGAAAGGTGACATCATTTATTGCAAAGGTTGGGAAAGAAATGGTCAATATTTCAGACTTACAAGATTTGAAAAA